>Ga0247608_10007238_pt1 | contig 11422 bp, 6 predicted proteins | sample 176DNAGHGlowgp2_FD_193490 | JGI IMG/M metagenome (GOLD analysis project Ga0247608, IMG submission 193490) | Sheep rumen microbial communities from Palmerston North, Manawatu-Wanganui, New Zealand - 1766 DNA GHGlow gp2 | ecosystem: Host-associated > Mammals > Digestive system > Stomach > Rumen ... | reverse complement strand
CCCTTGATACCAACAAGACAATGAGGTTCTTCTATGTAAGCAGCACATCAAATGGCTTTATCACAGCTGGTTATGATGTCTATAATCCAAGCACAATGACACCATCAGCATTATTGCTTATTCCACAGAAGGAATGCTCAGATTTCCTTCTTGACTATGACTATACAAACAGTGGTGGTAAGAAGACGATAACAAGTGTGTTCTTCAACATCCAAGTGCAGAGTGGCTATGAGATTGAAGTGCCAGTGTGTCTTCCAAATGAGGTTTATAAGCAGATAAACAGTGGAACACTTGTGAAATTCAATGATGGAATATACAAGGTATCGAAAATAGATGAACATGATGTGAAAGAAGAGGAAAAGGCAACCATAACCCTTATTACCCTCACCTAAATAATCTCTTTATAGAAAATATTTAAAAATGGCTAATCAGAAAATTTTTGATATTAAAATTAATGGCATAAAAGAAGGAATAGATGGTGCATCAACCTTGAGAAGTAAGTTAGACAATGCTTCTCAAGGTGTCACTGACTATTCCAAAGCAATGAGGGAAGCCACAAAAGAAGTTAGGACATTGCAAGGTCAGATGGTTGGTCTTGACAAGAGCTCACAGCAATGGAAAGAACTTGCCAAACAAGCTGGTGAATACCAAGACAAGGTTAATGACATTCGTGAGGCTACTAGACGTTATGCATCTGATACAAAAGCATTGGATGATGTGATAAACCTTGCACAGTCAACCACATCTGCATTCGGCATTCTTCAAGGTGTGATGAGTGAGTTTGGTGTGGAGTCAGAAGAGGCTGCTGAAGCCATCAAAAAGCTTCAAGCAACAATGACCATACTAACGTCATTGCAACAGCTTCAGAACTCGTTAAAAGGCTCTTCTGCCACTGCCACATTGCTTACCAAGGCAATGAATCTTCTAGGAATTGGTATGAATGGTGTTTCAACAGCATCAAAGGCATTGAGACTTGCTCTAGCTTCAATTGGTATTGGTCTTGTTATCACTGCTGTTACATTGCTTGTTGAGCATTGGGAGGACTTATGCAACTGGTTTGACAAATCGTTCCCATTGTTCAAGAAATGTGGTGGGTTTATGAATACCCTTGAAGCTGCTGCAAAGGGTCTTGGAAAGGCTGTATTAAATTGGATTGTCAATCCATACAAGACTGTTGCAAGTGTCTTTAAACATCTGTTTGCTGGTGATTTCGAAGGTGCAATGAAGGCAGCAACGGATGGTATCAAACAGCAGTTCAAAGGTACAGTTGATGCATTCAAGAATGGCTTCCAAAAGCAAGTTGAGAACGGACTTGAGGAAATGTCGCTTAAGACGTTGCAAGAGACCAACAAGCAGACAAAGTATCATCTTGAAATGCTCAAAGCTCAGAAGGGTAATGCTGCAAAGTTTTCCAAAGAGGGTATTGCATTACAGAAGAAAGATTTTGCTGAAAGAAGGAAGCTTGCAAAGGGTAATCAAGATGAGTTAAACAAAATTGCTGTTGATGAGGCTAATTTCTATAGGGAATGCCAAGAAAGCAAGAGTGCAGCAGCACAGAAAGCAGCAAGAAATTCAGTAAAGGCTTATAAGGATGCAGCAAAAGAAAGGGCTGAGGCTGATAAAAAGGCTGAAGAAGAGGCAAAGAAAGCTGCTGAATTTAAGGCAAAGGCTGAAGAGGCATTGTATCGTTCAACTGTTGAATATTTAATTAAGCAAAAAGAAGAAGAAATCGAGTATTATGAGGCTGAAGTAAAAATGTATTCTGCTGGTCCAGTTGAGAAATATCAAGAAGCAGTAGATAAAGTAAACACTGCAACAAAAGAACTTGTTACTTTACAAAGACAGCTTCATCTTTATGACTTCTTCAACGACTACAAAGACAACATTGATGCAAGTGCAACAAGCCTTAATGATTTTATGGCTAATATGAATGTTCTTGTTGAACAATTCAAGTTGTTTGGTGACAAAGTATCTGTTGAAGAGTTTAATATTTTTGCAAAACAGCTTACAATGTTCAGCAAGCTGACTGATGACCAATTAAAATACCTTTATCACATCTATATTGATTATCTGAAGGATGGTCTAACAAAAGCCAAAAAGACTGAAGAAGATATTTTATCAGTACAAAAGGAACAACTCAATAAAGAAATGGAAGGTATTGAAAAAAATACCTTGAAATATGAGTTGGAAAGTGATAAAAAATCAGAAACAGCACAAGCACTTGTTCAAACGCTTAATGCACAGTGGGACAACTATCTTGAACATGTTAAAAAAGTATATGGTGAGGATTCCAAAGAATACTTAGAAGCTCAGAAGAAAAAGCAGCAACAGAACCCATCATCACAAACACCAAGCAAGAAATCAAGTGGTGGAAACCAATTCATGGATTTTGAGGATAATGGTGGTGTCAATTGGGGTGATATAAAGAAAAAAGTTGAAGATGCATATGATGCTTATGTGGGTCCAGTTGTTAATGGCTTGTCAGATACCATTGGAATGATGATGGACATTGCCATTGAGGAAGCCGAGGAAGCACTTGAGGAAATCGAGGAAATGTATGATTCTGCACAAGAGAAGACTGACAAATCAAGGGAGCGTTTATCAGAGCTTGAAACTGCAATGTCAACAGCGAATGGTGGAAGGCTTGAGCAATTAAAGCAAGAGCAAGCCGAAGAAATTCAACTGATGCTTGAGAGGGAAGCTGAGGAAAAACGTCTTGAAAAAGAGAAGGAAAAGCGAGAGAAAGAGCTTGAGAAGAAGAAAAAGCAACAGAGAAAACTAGAGTTGAGAGTGCAGATGGTTGAGGCATTGGTTAGTGGTGCTCTTGCAGCAATCAATGGTTTTGCTACAAAGCCATTTATTCCAGTAGGTCTTGCAATGGGTGCTTTGGCAACAACACTTACAGCAGTTCAACTTGGAATAATGGCAAAACAAATGTCAAAATTGGCAGATGGTGGTATGTTACAAGGTGCAAGCCATGCTCAAGGAGGTATTCCTATTGGAAACACTGGCATTGAAGTTGAGGGTGGCGAATATGTAATCAACAAACGTTCAACTGCAAAATATTTACCACTGTTACAAGCATTGAATGAAGAGGGTGCAAGACACAAAACAAGAGCAAACCAAATTGGTAAGTTTGCAGATGGTGGTCAACTCAATTATCAGAGGATTGATGATAACTTCAATCAATTAAATCAAACAACTCAGTTGAGGTCAGCACTTGAATCTATAAACTTTACACCAGTCGTCGAAGTGGTGGAGGTAGCGAAGGGATTGAATAACCTATCAGCGGTTAGAGAATCAGCTGGCGGTTCAAGCCTATTGAAATGATAAAGAGATGAGCAACAAACAAGTTGCTCATTTTTTTGTTTGTAAAATATCTTTATAGAAAAGTTAAAAATAATATGAATACAACGATACCTGTTTATAATGTGGTTATCGATGATGAGCAGTTAGGGCTAACAGCTGTATCATTTGTCAGAGACCCTGCTATATCAATTGATTTCCTTGCAATGGAAAAACAGAAGGTTGAGAATATGATTTGGTTCTCAAAGCACTACAAGAAAGAAATTGTTTCACCGATACTAGTTCCCAATCAGCTTATCTTAAGACAAACAAAGGATGGCTCTTTGTATTACATTCGTTGGACTGAGGAAGCCATTGCAAATGCTGCTGCAAAGTATCTTGCAAATGGATTTTGGAACAACGTGACAATAAATCACCCTATGATGTATGATGAGAATCTTACATATGAGGATGTTCTTCAAGATGATGTGTTTATGCAAAGAATGTGGATTGTTCAAGACCCAAAGAATGATGATGCAAAGAAACTATATGGCTTTGATGTCCCAAAAGGAACGCTCATGGTGAAGTATAAGGTATTCAACAAGGCTTTATGGCAGAAGATTATCACTGGTGAAGTTCGTGGATTGTCGATTGAAGCCTTTACCAACATAGTTAAAAGTAATAATGATGTAAATATAAATTTGAACATGAATAAACTAGATGTTAATGCAAAACAGTTAAACCTTTTTGAAAAGTTTATCAACTTTATGAATGAGGTGTCTTCTCAAGCAAAGGATATTGCTGATGAGGCAAAGAAAGATGAAACCAATTCTGGAGAGGTTTCTCTAAAGTATTGGCTTGATGAAGACCACTATGTTGAGGTTGATGCTGAAGGCTTTGTTCGTGATGAGGAAGCAAACCTTGTTGCTGAAGGCGAGTATAAGCTTGCTGATGGCAATGTATTGGTTGTTGATGCTAACAACAAGTTCGTTGAGACCAAGGCTGTCAGTGAAGAGAATGCTGAAGAGCCAGCAGCAGCGCCTATTGCTGAAGAGAAATTAAAAGATGAGGAAAAGAAAGATGATGAAAAAAATGAAGATGTGGCTGAAGAGCCAAATGGAGAAGGTGACGGAGTTTCTGATGAGCCTAGCGTTGAAGATGCTCCTAAAGTCGATGGAGAGACTGAAAAGGATGGAAATGAAGAAACAGTTGATGAACCAGCTGTAGAAGAACCAACTGATGAAATTCCATTGACACTCGTTCCATTCGAGATTGATGGTGTTGAATACCAATTACCTCAAGAGGTTGTTGATTATATCAACTCATTGATTGGTGAGAAGGAGAATGTTATGAATGAGATAGCATTGATGAAGGAGCAGATGCCATCAGCATCACCAATTCCAACTGTAATCAATCAAGCATCAGAGGGTGCAAGCGATGATATTCCAAGCAACTTATTCACTGCAATCAAGCTCTTGAACAGACATTAATAAAAAAAATATTTAAAAAATATCTTTATAGAAAATAATTGTAAATAATAAAATCAAAAACATAATTAATTATGGCAAACTATATGATTGAAAACAACTTCGCTTATACAGTGAAGAAACAGCCAGAATGGTTTTACAAAGTTCTTCAGAAAGCACACACCATTGATAATGGATATGTTCGTGTATTGCCAAACGTTACCAAGGATACTTTTATCAAGAAATTGGTGATGGACAAGAACACTATTTCTCAAGCAGATACTCGTGATTGTGCATGGACTCCAACTCAGAGATTTACCTTCGATGGTAAGACTGTTACTGTTAAGAACTTTAAGATTAACGAGGAACAGTGTTTAGAAGACCTTGACTCAATCTACAGTGAGATGGTATTCAACTCAATTGGTGCAACTAAAGACAAGTGGCCTGATGTTGGTGAGCCTCAGAACCTTGAGTCAGCAATCATGTTCCACTTACAGAACAGTCTTTCAAATGACATTGAGCGTTTGATTTGGGGTGGTGAAGATAATGCCGTTGCTGGTGTTCATAATGGAATCTTGGATAAAGCTCTTGCTAGTGCTGATTCAATTAAGGTTGAGAACCCTGTAACGATTGATGCATCTAACGTTCTTGCTGAGATTCAGAGAGTATATAATGCAATTCCAGATGCAGTATTGAACGAGGGTGAGTTTGAGCCAGAGAAAGCTGCTGTTAAGATTTTCGTTGGTCTTGACATTATGAGATATTTGAAGCAAGCTCTTTCAACTACTCCTACTAACTATCAAGTAACTCTTCCTTCTTTCACTATCGAAGGTGGTAAGATATTCTATATGGGTGTTGAGATTGCATTAGTTGGTCTTCCAAAGTCAACAATGATTGCAGCTTCTAAGGATAACCTTTACTTCGCTACAGACCTTTTGAGTGATACTCAAGAAATCAGAACTCAGATGGGTAATGATTTGAAAGATGAGAACATTTGGAGAGCCAAAGGTGCTTATCGTGCTGATGCAGGTATGATTTTCGAAGATGAAGTAGTTGTTTATTCTGCTCAGTAATTAAAACTATAACAACATTGATTGGGAGTGCAATGCTCCCAATCATTTAAAATAAGAATATTTAAATACATAAAAACATATGTTGAACTGTAAAATTTCAAAAGGTATAAGTGCAGATTGTGAGGCATCAGTTGCAGGAATCAACAGGTTAAGCATTGCCAACTGGGATGAAGGTTATACTTTTACACAGTCTACTGGTGATTGTGTAGTTGACTCTATTGACCTTGGTTCTGAGAAAGTGTATAGCTTTGAGATTGCAGATGGTACTGGTGTAGCAACAGCTACTGGAACCATCGGAGGCAACAACAGCTCAAGGTTTTTCCAACACTCTGTAGGTGGAACTATCTTACATCTTGACTGTGCAGCTTTGTCAGAGTATAAGAACCTATTCCTTGGTAAGTTTATAATCTTTGTTGAGACCAAGAACAGAGAGGTATTTGCCTTTGGTGTTGACAATGGTCTTTCTGCAACCACATTTGAATATACAAGTGGAACTGCTGAATCCGATGCTAGCGGTATTTCATTTGTATTTGAAGGGGCACAACCTAATCCACCATTGAAGATTAAAGACTGGTCTGTTGTAAAAGGACTTATGAACTAATTAATATATAGGAAAAACTATTAAAAGAGGATACTTTTTTAGTATCCTCTTTTTTTCTCTTTATATAAAAATATAATAATATGCTTTGCAAACTTTTAAAAAATATTTCATTCAATGATGACAGCATAACTGGTGATTCTTGCTCATCAACTGACATAAGTGTTGGTGTTGGTGGAATATCTGTCGTTTATTTATACAATATAGATGACATTGAGAATCTGAAGTATGAAAATGACAATAGATATGATGATTCATATGTTGTTGACACCATTATAACGTCTGAGCCGTTTTACAAAGTGGATTTCACTGATGCAACATATCAAGAGCAGTTTCAGAATGGAAAATGGACACATCAGCTTGATTTAACAATAAATAACATTTCAACCTTGTTTGAGGGAATATTGGCTGGTTCAACAAATGGAAGATACCTTGTATGTTTCAAGCCAAATGGCTCTGATGACTATAGAATGTTTGGTTGGAGATTTGGTGCATCATTGACATATAATATGAACTTGAACAGTGACAGTCTTGGTTATACTGTTACATTAAGTGATGAGTCAGAATTCCCATTGATGGCTGTTTATTCTGATAATTTCAACCTTGCAGATAAGGTATATACTCCAATATTCTCACCAAAGTATGGTGTAAAGATATGTGAGCAAGAGAGTGGTCACAACAACGGATATGTATTAACGACTTATGTGACAAAGACAAACACTGCTGGTCAACCACTTGACGCTAATAACAAACTATGTGAATACAGTGGAAAGAAGCAAGATGCCTATAAATTGGTAGGACAAAGTGATGGTGGGTATCATATCATTGGGACATATGCCACTGATGCAACATTTGAAGGTCAGAACGTTAGGGTATATGATGCCGAGGCATGTCCACCTCAAGCAAGTGGTTCGATTAAAATAAACAACTCAAGTGCTGCAACAATTAACTTGAACAGCACTACAAGAACTGCAAATGTCAGCGTTGACTCTACAGCACCTTGGCAGATGGCTTCAAGCCCACAGTTTGTGACAGTAGCCCCACAGCAAGGTTTAGCTGGTGTTACTTCCGTTCTTGCATTCCACAGTGGGATTGGTGGTGTTGACCATGTTCAGTTCCAAAACACAAGGACAAAGGAGAGGGTCAATCTTACAGTGAATGTAAATATAGTTGATATTAATCCAAGTTTCAGTTATCCAAATGGAACTACACAGTTCATCTTATCGCCAAAGGTGATGGGTCAGTCTACTGATTACACATATACTGTAAGTCCAACAATACCATGTACAAAGGCTCAGAATGGTGATTTGATTTGTTCACCTTCAGCAAGCAACAATGAGCAAGTGTTTACATTTACATTCACACATGCTAATGATGTAAATGAAGTAAAGACAACAAGGGTTGTAATTCTTGGAAATAATGTGAATCCCCAATGGGAGATTCTTACACAGTTTTGTGAAATAGTTTAATATATTATGGCTTTAACTGGATATTTAATCATACAGAAGAGAGACATTAATCCTCAGAGTCCAACATATAATCAAATAGTAGAGGATAGGCAGTTGAGTGAAGAGTGTCAGCCAACAGCACCAGATTGGGTTGAGTTGACAGCTTACTGTGAGTATGGTGAGGATGGTAAGCCAACTGGACAATATGTTCATGTTGAGATAGACCAAGCAAAGAACTCTGAGTCATATGGACAAACAAGGGAATGGAAGGAAGCTGCTAGTGAGGGTCAGTGTGAGATGGCTGATGACACACCAGAGTGGATTTTAGATGAGACATATGATAATCATTGTGAGACCAAGGTGTTTGAGCCATCGAAGGTTGTTGGTGAGACTGGACGTTTCATTTGTCGAGTTGTTGATGAGAATGTATATTCGCCAACATATGGTCAGAGGGTTGAGACTGCATACACTGAGAGCGATTGGATATTTGAGGAAGAGTTTCCATGTGAGGCTGTTGACATAAGACCAAAAGTTGAAGAGATTTCATATTCTTGTGTATTATCTACTGATGCAAGCGGTGCAATGATACAAACTGGAGAGATTGACATTTTTGGAATGGACAAGAACCCTTATTCCTCAACATATTTGTCAACAACAACTATAAGAGAAACTGATTTTGAAAGATGTCCACCTAATACTTGTGAGCAAAGATATGGTTTTGTTGACCTAAACTATCACACGTCTGCTAGTTCTGGTAGTGGTGGAGTTGCTTTGACATCTGTAAGTGCTGGCACATTAACGTTTTCTAGTGGTAAATCATCAAATTGGATTTCGTTCCAAGAAATACAAAGTGATGATAATGTAAATGCATATGTATGTGCATTTGAAGCCAATAACACTGGTGCTCAAAGAGTTGGTTATGCAGTGTTCTCATCAAGTGATGGGTGTGAGTTTAGTGGGACTGTCACACAAGGAGGTGATGTACCTGTAGTAAAAGTTGAATATAGGGTGGTGTTTGCTGAGAACAACAACCCTAATGTAGAGTACATTATGGACTTGAGGTTCACTTTCAGTAACGGAAGTGATGAGCGTGAATATGATACAGTCCGTCCAAGTGAAGGATTTAGAGTTGGTACTGAGGGAAAACTTTATGCAGATGAAGGCTATACATATAACAGAGCCTCAACTCTAGCGGTTAACAGTGGAACAGTAAGACCACCTTCTGACTTGACACTTACAGTTGACAATGCCTCAAAAATTATAACAGTGAAATACACATACACTGGTAATATCTAAATAACATTTATGGTGTACCTAAAAAAAGGTACACCATTTTTATTAGCTTTCTAATCTTTATAGAAAATATTATATAATATGAAAAATAAAATAATAACAAGTGAGGGCAACGTGCAGTTCCAATTCCCAGATGGAAAGATTGTGAATGTACACCCTAACCATTTATATACAGTGTTCAACGAGGATACTGTTAGTTTCATTTTAATAGCTCTTCCACCTTCAAGCGGATTGGCGATAATGGCTTCAAAGGCAGAGGATTTGGAACTTAATGGTCAGACTTATTCAATTGCTGACCTTCCAAATGCTGTTTCTGAGGCTTTTGCTGAAGCTGGAGCACAAGCTCGATGTGAAATCGTTGATGAACTTCCAACCACTGGCAAAACCAACACCATATATCTTGTTCCAAAGGAAGAGGGTGAGGGCTATGATGAGTATATATATCTGAAAGATGAGCAGCGTTGGGAACTCGTTGGCGATACCTCCATTGAAATGGACAACTATCTTAAAAAGGTAGATTTCAATGCATATTCTGCAAATACTCAGACTGTAATCAATTCAATCAGTGGTGCAATAGACACTGAAATAAGCAACAGAGAGGCTGCTGACACTGTTATTTCTGGTGCTGTGGACAATGTATCCACTGACCTTTCAAACGAGGTTCAGAGGGCTCAGAATGCAGAGTCTGCACTTAATTCAAAGATTAATGCAGTAAGCGGTGCTATTGATGATGTTCAAGCCGAAGTTGATGTTTTGAGTGCTGACCTTGAAGATGAGGTATCAGCTAGAACCCAAGCTGATGAAGCATTAGATGATAAGATTGATGGCAAAGTTGTTGAGTTAACCCAAGCACAGTATGATAGTCTAGTTGATATAGACCCATCAGTTCTATATGTCATAACTGATGCTGTTGAGGTCAATATGAATGACTATTACAAAAAGAGTGAGACAAGCGGTGCAACTGAGATAAGTACAGCACTTGCATCAAAACAAGATACACTTATTGCTGGTGATAACATTACCATCAGTGGAAATGTCATTTCATCAAGTGGTGGTGGAAAAGCAGTGAGTGGAGGTACAAATATCTCTATTACCACTGGAGAGACTGCTGATACTATCAACTGTACATTACCAATCAGTGCTAGTACAAACGGACAAGGAATTATTTTATATACTGGAAGCACAGCAAGTTCTCAAGCAATAGCAAGTGGATATAAAGCTAATGCAGCAGCAAGTAGTATTGCTTTTGGATATAGTTCAACTACTACTACTAGTGACTCAATTGTAGTAGGTCAATATAATAGTATACAGAAAACTGGACATAGTTCTTTTGCATTAGGCAGTAACAATATTGTTACTAGATATGGTCAAGGAGCTTTAGGAAACCATCTAATATCTAACGCTATGAGCGAAGTGTCTTGTGGGCAACACAACATTTCTAGAGGAAATAGTTTCAACTTTGGTGGAAGTGGTGATACTTTATTTACAGTCGGTAATGGCAAATATTCAACAAGGCATAATGCCCTTGAGATAAGGCAGAACGGTGATATATACATTGCAGATACTAATGATGCATCAACTACTAATTATTATGAGAAACCAATGATTAAACTTCAAGACCAACTTGGAGGTGGTGGTCAAATAATCATTGACCCATCATTGGATAGTGGTTCAACAAATGCTGTTGCAAATAGTGCAATAACAGAAGCATTGAATGACAAGGTAAATATCTCTGATAATAATGTGCCAGCACTGAGTGATTACAAGGTTGCATTAGAAAGTGGAAAAGATTATACATCAGATAATATTTCAACATTCTATCTTGGAAGAAACAAGACAAATAGCAGTGGCACTGACAACCTTGTTACAATAACAACAACTGATACCAATTATCCTACCATTACAATCCGTTGTAGTTATACCAATGGTAAAATTACACAAGTAATAATAACTGGTGGTATTACATCATCAGTTGAAAATGGTGTTGCACAAATTACATTAACTGGTGGTACTCTCGCTACAGTTGTTTCTGCATCTAATGGTGGTGTTGTATTTTCATATAAACAATATACAAGTGGGCAAACAGCAGATGTTGTAGAAGATACTGTTTATGATGCATTAAAGGAATTGTCTAACAACAAACTTGACTATATCTATAAAGACGAAACAATTAATAGTAAAAAAACATTCTTATGGGGTAGTACTAGCGATAAACCTATTATTTTAAAACAAACAAACAATGAGGCTAAATTAGGTTTT
>Ga0247608_10007236_pt1 | contig 11424 bp, 9 predicted proteins | sample 176DNAGHGlowgp2_FD_193490 | JGI IMG/M metagenome (GOLD analysis project Ga0247608, IMG submission 193490) | Sheep rumen microbial communities from Palmerston North, Manawatu-Wanganui, New Zealand - 1766 DNA GHGlow gp2 | ecosystem: Host-associated > Mammals > Digestive system > Stomach > Rumen ... | reverse complement strand
GAGTGTGAAATGCGGGTCGTGTGCGGGATAGCACACAACCCGCATTGAAACCGTTCTATGGAGATTGCGAGAAAAATTTTAATTTTTCCGCAAGCTCAATCTTTTATCTCTTTTATAACTTCTATGGCACGTTTTGATAGCAGCTCTGTTTTAAGTTTTTTGTTTTTTCTCTCTTTTTTCGGTAAATCTATAGGTGCAACTATTGCCCAATTTGAATTAATCGGCTGAGGAGGTAAATACCTTAAAGAGCCGTCACGTTTACTTATGTGTGCAAGATGAGCTTTATCAGTAATATAGTTTGCTAATGCACCGAGCATAGTTTCTTTTGGAAGAATAAGTAATTCTTTACCGAAGATTCTTCTTGCCATATTAATTCCTGCAAGAAGTCCGCCTGCAATCGATTCTGTGTAACCTTCCGTTCCTGTTATCTGACCTGCAAAAAATAAACCTTCTCTTTCTCTTGTTTCAAATGTAGGATTAAGAATTTGAGAAGAATTAATAAAAGTATTTCTGTGCATTACTCCGTATCTTATTATATTTGCATTTTCTAACCCCGGAATAGAATGAACAAGCTCTTTTTGAGCTCCCCACTTTAAATTTGTTTGAAATCCTACAAGATTAAACAAAGTTTTTGCGGAATTATCCTGTCTTAATTGAACAACTGCATAATTTTCCTCTCCCGTTCTTTTATCAATAAGACCTACGGGCTTCATCGGTCCGAATCTTAATGTATCAACTCCTCTTGAAGCCAAAACTTCTACAGGAAGACAAGATTCAAAAAATTGAGCATCTTTGTCAGCATCGTGAAGCTCTATTCTCGGAGCATTAATCAAAATGTTATAAAATCTTTCATATTCCTCTTTATTCATCGGACAATTTATGTATGAAGCTTCACCTTTATCATACCTTGAGCCCCAAAAAGCTTTATCAAAGTTAATTGACTCTACTTCCACAATAGGCGCAATCGCATCAAAAAAATGTAAATGCTCGGTTTTAGTAAATGCTTGAATACTTTTTGCAAAATTGTCACTCGTTAGAGGCCCTGAGGCTATAATAACATTCCCGTCAGGAATTTCCGTAATTTCTTCTCTTATAAGCTCTATATTCGGATTATTAAGTATTTTTTCCGTTACGGCTTTAGCAAAATCCTCTCTTGAAATTGCAAGTGCATTTCCCGCAGGAACAGAGTTTTCCTTGGCAATTTTTATTAATTCTCCGCCCAAAATTTCCATCTCTGCTTTCAAAAGTCCGCTTGCATTTGTTATATCAGCCGAGCCCAAACTGTTTGAGCATACAAATTCCGCACAATCACCGCCTGTATGAGCGCCTGTTGTCTTTTTCGGACGCATTTCATAAAGTTTAACCTTTATTCCACGTTTTGCGAGTTGTAAGGCGGCTTCACTTCCTGCTAAACCTGCACCGATGATACTAACACAATTTTCCATTTTCAAATTTCCGTTTTTAATTAAATCAGTATCTTCCGACTTGGTTTCTGCCGTGTTCTTTTGCATAATATAAACCTTTATCCGCCCATTCAATCAAGTCTTGCGGAGTTTGAGCATTATCGGGGAAGGTTGAAACTCCCAAACTTATTGTTACAGGTGCAGTATCAACAGGAGTAAGGTGAAACGGTTTTTCCGAAACCGCTGCACAAATTCTGTTTGCAAGTTGGAGTGCTTCTTCCGTTTTAGTATTTGGAAGAATTATGCTCATTTCTTCACCGCCATATCTGCAAACGTAATCTGTAGTACGTGAGTTTTTCTTTAATGTTTGGGCAACTTGTCTTAAAACTGCATCACCTGCTTGGTGTCCGTATGTATCGTTGAATTTTTTAAAGAAATCTATATCACAAATAATTAGTGAAACGGATTGGTTATAACGTCTTGCAATATCCATTTGTTGTTTCAAAGTATCTTGGAAATACCTGTGATTATATAATTCCGTAAGTCCGTCTATTGTTGCAAGTTTATATTGATATTCAAAATCTCTTGACTTCATAAGATATTTTGCCAAAAGTGACAATATGTAAGCAGTAACTATTGCAAGTGACGGCAACACAACAGGTATCCATAAATTACATCTTTCCAACAGATAATAAGATATAAATCCGTATGCAATACTGAATAATATTGTAGATAAAGTTGCAAATAATGTTGAAGTTGAAAACATTACTATCACACCAACCAGCATTACGACGCAAATTGTTATAAAGATGTCAACACCGACATCGGTTTTATGCACAAAATTGTTATCAAGCAAATTATTTAAAGTTGTTGCCTGCACATAAACACCTGGGTATCTGGCATTTATGGGAACACTTTTAATATCGTATAGTGCATCGGCAGTTGTTCCTATAAATATAAATTTCCCTTTAAATTGATTTGTGTTTGCTTTACCTGCTTGAGCATCTTTTAAAACTTTATAAAACGAAGTTGCACTATATTTATCAAAATTATAATACCAATTTAATATAGCTTCTCCTTTTTTTGTAAGCGGAATTTTAGCATCGGTTAAAACAAGATTTCTGTTTTTATCTACATAAAATTGAGTTTTATTATCCTTCTGCAAATAATCAACTCCGACCTTAAATCCCAAATATGTATAAAAATCATTTTTATATTTTAAAACCGGCGGTACTTTTCTTAGAATACCGTCTGCATCTCGCTCTACATTTACAGACTCAACGTTAATTTTTTCACTATCAAATAATTCCTGCATAATAGGTCTGCAATTTGAATATTCTTTAAATTTTGTATTGGAAGTATTATTTACATTAACTTTCAGTTTATCGGGTAAATCCATAGGTTTTCTTACATCTTCTTCTCTGTCATCAAATGTAATACCCACATAAATATTATCGTATTTATTTATTGTTTCTACAAAGAGTTTGTCCGAATTGCTTTCCGGATTAATGGATTTCAAAAACATTAAGTCAAATACAATAGCTTGAGGTTTATCTTTTTCCAAATAATTAACTAAATCAGCATAAATATTTCTCGGAGCCGGCCATTCACCGTATTTTTCCCAAAGTGATTCAACCGTAGCATCATCAATCTCTAATACGGCAATTTTATCGCTTGGTTCTCTTTTGGTTTTTATCATTTGCAAATGTTGTCTGTAATCAAATGTTCTGTTCTCTGCCGTTTCAAAAAACGAAACAAAAACACTCTTAAAAGTTTGTTCGTCATCAGAACCTTTGTTTAATATGACAAAAACAATTGAACCTATTAACAAAATTGTCAAAACAAGTAAAATGTATGTTCCGTATATGAACCATCTTGTTTTTGTTAGATTATTTTTCATTATGGTATGCTCCTTTTTTAATGGACAATTGAAAATTTAAAATGGGAAATTATTAAGTTCGCTATCGCTCACATTTACTCTATGTAGAATGAATCCGGTTTTGAAAATAGCTATATTATATATGATTATCCATTTTCAATTTTCCATTTTCAATTTCAAATTGCTTTAACCCCGCATACGATTTCTCAAGCAGCAGATTGCTATTTTTTAACATCTCTGTTGTATAAAAAAGTTCTAAGGGGTTAACTAAGTATTTCAGTAAACATTGTTCATGTAAATTCATATTAATTCAATCGTCAAAAATTGACATTTCTTTAACGGTTATTAAAAATCTAATGCAAACGGATGATTTTTACATCAAATAATAAAGAAACAATGACAACTATCCGATAAATATAATAAATAAAACGAAAGGCAAAAAATGATTAACGGATTCACACCAAATTACAATTTAGAAGCAAGAATTCAGCACACAAAATTTGACGGTTTTGCAGGTATGCCCTCGGCAAGACTTGACAGAGTTGAAGAACCTGCCGGTGCGGATTTTAAAAGTGTTATGTCGGGACTTGTTGACGGAATGAATCAAACAATGAATGCGCCTGACAATTTAATGAGAGACGTTATGATGGGCAACGAAAATGTCGATATCCACGATGTAATGGTAGCAATGTCTAAAGCGGAAATATCCGTTAACGTAGCAACCACCGCAGTCGGAAAAGTCATCCAAGCGTATGATAAAATAATGCAAATTCAAATTTAGACTTCTCATAACCTATATAAAAGTGTATAATGGAAACTGAGAAGTTTAATAGACTTGGAGGATTAAATAAAACAATAAAACTTCTGATAAGGAATATGTATGGAACAATTTAAACAATTACTTCAAAATAAAACAATATTATTCGGTATTATCGGTGCGGTTGTACTTGCGCTGTTTTTCATTATTCTATTCGGTTCAATTAATGCAAGCAATAAATCAAAAGGAGAACCACAACCTGCAGATAACGTAAAAATTAAAGAAGATGTCGAGTTATTAACAACTGATAATTTAGGAAAAGCACTTGAGATACAAGCTCTTTTAACAAAACATGGCATAAATGCAACAAGAAGCAATAATGGTACTAAGTCTACATTAATTTTAAGCAAAAAAGGTTGTTCTATAGCGAATAAAAATTCATGTACCATAAAAGACCGTGATATTGCAATTATGGTAATTGTTGAAAGCGGACTTTATGACCAAAATGTAGGGTTAGAAATATTCGATAAAGGTGATTTTACTTCAACCAAAGAAGATAAGAAAATCCGTCTTGTAAGAGCTATGAACGGTGAGCTTGCAAGATTAATAAAACGTATAGACGGAATTCAAGATGCTTCCGTTTTCATTTCGATTCCCGAACAAACAATGTTCTCGGCTAATCAAAAACCTGCAACTGCGACAGTTCAACTTACGGTTTCAGTAGGTCAAATATTAAGTCAAAGCACGATTAAAGCAGTTACAAACCTCGTTCTCGGTGCAGTAGGTAAAGACCTTACTGCTGACCACATTGCTATTTCAGACACAAACGGACACGTATACAACAGTGTAATAGATGCTTCTTCCGAAATGCTTGAAAAACTTCAAGAAAATGACAAATATATGCAGGAAAAAGTTCAAGCCCAATTAAATAAATTAATCGGCGGAGGTAAGTATGTTGTAACCGTTTCAACCTTCTTAAAACAAGCACCGGTTGAAAAATTTACAATTGCATATGACCCTTCATCTAAAACAGCTGTGTCCGAACAAAGCTTTTCGGAAGGATTAGGAGATAAAACCTCCGATTCTAACAGTAATACTAATGCGGTAAGTGTTTATCTTCCAAACGGTTTACCTTCGGGAAGCTCAAATTCATCACAAAACAGAAGTTATCAAAGAACTGCAAGAGAAACTCAATACGGTGTAACTAAAGTTCAAACCAACGAATATATGTCACCCGGAACTATTGAAGAAATATCAATCGCAGTAACTTTAGAAAAGGATGCTCTTCCGATTGAATTAACATTGGAGGATTTAAAAGAATTAGTTGCAAGAGCTGCAAGCCCTAAAGCAAAAGCTGAAAACGTTACTATAGCATTTGCCGATACAATTGATCCGTTTATTGCTTCGGATAAGAATGTTAAAGCTCCTATTAAAGCATCTCACGGAAACCCATGGTGGCTTGCAATTGCTCTAATGTTCTTTGGGCTTCTTTTCGGTCACAGATTACTTACAAACAGAATTAAAAAAGCTAAGGAAATGCAGGATGAAGAACTCGAAAGACTCAGAGAACAAAATGAAATGCAAGAAAAACAATTGAAGGATTTAAGTGTAAACGCAGCAAACTTAATTCAAAAACAAACACAGTTGCAACAAGGTTTAATTGAACAACAAAATAAACCTTCAATCGCTCCTACTTCAGCAGCAGAAATCAGAGAAGCTCTCAGAGAGCTCAAACGGGAAATTGACGGAACTGACGATAATGATACCGGTGACAGAATCCGAAGCTGGATAGAAGGATAGAGGGTAAACATATAAACAATCAAGACATAGCTTGGATTTTACTAAAACAAGATTTATAATAAGAATACAGATAAAAAGAAAGGATAAAATGCGAATAAAAAAGTAAGAGAAACAAGTAATAAGTTAAAAATCACTTATTCACTCATTCACTTATTCAATTATTCACTTTCAAAAAATGGCAATCGAAGGATTTGATTATAAAGAATTTGCGGCAAATATGACGGAACAGGCAAAGCAACTTGTTCCGCAGGATTTGACACCTGAAAACCAAGAGTATATTGTTAATACTCTTAGTAATTTCACATTGCTTGCAGGTGAAGCACTTTATAATGACGAAAGTTTAAAATTGACAGCCGAACAAGCCGTATTCATTACACAAGTAATTGCAGAATGGTCTTATCATAAATCAATCGACTTAATTCGTTCCGGATTACAAAAAATGTACTGGGACAGTATAATGCAGAAAATAGCATTTACGATTTTTGAAGTCGCTAAACAGGCAATAATAAGAGAAATTCCGCAAGACCAACTTTTACCCGCCATAGAACATCACGTTCAAAAAGTTTATAACAAATGTATTGATGACTTACAAAGCCGTGGAATGATATCCGAAAAGATAAAAGAAAATGCAGAAAGTCAGTCTAACATTGATGCTATGGCAAGACAGGCAGCTGAAGAAGCAGCAAAAGCAAAAGAAAATACATATACCGAAGCTGACGAAAAACGTAAAGAAATACAAAAGAAAAGGGAAGAAGCTCGTAAAAAACGCCGTGAAGAAAAAGAAGCGGAACAAGCAGGCGGCGGCTATATAAGCAAGAAACAGATGAAATTAATGTCACTTGCTATGATATTACGTATTTTATCTCCTGAAAAAGTTAAAATGCTGCTTGATAAATTAGACGTTGAAGACGTTAAACAGATTATCGGCTATATGGATATTGTAAATTTGGAATCTGTGGTTGACAGCGATATTCTTATGGAATCACTAAGAGAACTTAGAGCTATTCTTCCTGTTAAGAGAAAAGTTACACAAGAAAATATTATGGGCGATTTATTAAGACTGTATAAAACTAATCCGCGTGAAACAGTAGAAAAAACAATAAAAAATGAACGCCCGCTTGTAAAAAGATTTATTGCTCAAGCATATGACGGTGAATATTCGGGACTTCCGATAAAAGTTGCCGGAATTGTTGCACAACACGTTGAAGATAGTATATAATAATTGTTATAAATCATGATTATTAAGAAAAATAAAATAAAACAGTGGGAGGAAAAGAAACATCAAGAAGAACAGGCTTTGAATAAAAAGTCTGCGATTAGTGATGAGCAAGAAATACTTACTCCCCAAAATAATAATATTGATGAAGAATTTAACGATGAAGATGATATAACACCAATAGAGACTCCCCTGCCTCCCGAGCCTGAAGTTGATTTATTTAATATAGAAAATATAGATTTTACTCAAAGACAAGAAAGAAGACGAGGAACAAGGCGCAGAGGGTACAGACGTATAGATGACAGAAATCTCGTATCACGTGCGCAAGAAGAAGCCGAAAATATTAAAAAATCCGCTTTTGAAGAAGGATATAGAAAAGGTTTGGAAAATGCCGGAAGCGATATTGAAGCTTTAAAAAATAATTTGAAAGAATTTATGGGAGCTCCGAAAGAAGTTTTTGAATATATTGCACCGGATATTTTGGAAATAAGTGTAGGAATTGCTAAAAAGATAATTCAAAAAGAATTGGAATCAAATCCCCAAGTAATTCTTGATATTATCATTGATGTTTTAAGAAAAAGCTGTAAAAACGAACCGAAGGTTACTGTTAAAGTAAATCCGCAGCTTGTAGCATTTTTAAAAGATGCAATTCCTAACGTAACATACGAATACGGAATAGAAACAAAAATAAATATTCTTGCGGATCAATCGCTTGAAGCAGGCAATTGTATTTTGCAGACAAATAACGGTATAATTGATGCTTCCATTGACACACAAATGGAAATCATTAAAAAGGCATTAGAGGGTATTTAATATAAAAAGAAAGGAGGAAAGTTAATAAGAATTAAGTTAATAAGTTAATAAGAGTTTATTTTAAATTACTTATTCACCTATTTACTTATTCGCTTATTTACTTTTTTAATGGCAGGCGAACAACAGCAAAGTAAACCTATATCAGAAATAGCTTTGGCACTCTTTGTAATGATTTTGATATTAATTCTCATTATGGAGATGCCGACTTGGGTTATCAATTTTTCTATTTCGCTGAATATTACTTTGGGAATTGTTCTCTTAATGATATCTTTGTATGTGCAAAAGCCGTTAGAGCTTGCGGCATTTCCTTCCATAATTCTTATCGGCACAATGTTTCGACTGTGTCTTTCAATAGCATCTACACGTCTTATCTTAGCCAAAGGTGAAGCGGGAGAAGTTATTGATGCTTTCGGGCACTTTGTTACCGGCGGTAATATGGTTGTAGGCGGTGTAATATTCCTGATTATTACCGTTGTTCAGTTTATGGTTATTACAAAAGGTGCTGAACGTATAGCTGAAGTTGCAGCCCGTTTTGCCTTAGATGCCATGCCCGGTAAACAAATGACCATTGATGCGGATTTTAACGCAGGTTTGATAACTCCGGAAGAAGCGGTTAAACGAAGAGAAGATTTACAACGTGAATCAAGTTTATTCGGTTCAATGGATGGTTCTATGAAATTCGTAAAAGGTGATACTATGGCAGGTATCATCATTACGTTAATCAACATTATCGGCGGATTGATTATAGGATGTTTAATGAATCAGATGCCTATTGCCGATGCCGTAAGTAAATATACCATTTTAACAATAGGTGACGGTCTTGCATCTCAATTACCTTCACTTTTAATGTCTATTGCAGCAGGTATCGTAATGACACGTGCTTCAGCCGGAAACATGTCATTAGGCGGTGATTTGACTACCCAAATAATGTCTAAACCTTATTCATTATTCTTTGCTGCCTTATTCTTAGGGCTTATTACGGTTACATCACCGATTACCGGCTTACCATTTCTTCCGTTTTTGATATTTACGGTAGGTCTTGCTTTAGCAGGCTTCTCTGTATTAGTTAATGCCGATGTTCAATCTCAATTGGGACAATTAGAAAGTGTTCGTCAAAATATGCAAGACTTGGTTAACCCGAACAAGATGTATGAAAGACTTGGTGTTGATGTATTAAGTCTGCAAGTCGGCGCAGGCTTGTTAGTAATTGCCGACCCTGACCAAGACGGTCAATTACTTGCTAAGATTGCTGCTTTACGTCAAAGAGTTACTGATGAATTAGGTTATATTTTGCCTAACATTCGTATTATGGACTCATCTGCGCTTGAAGCAAACGAATACGTAATCTCAATACGTAATAACGTTGTTGCGTCCGGTTATGTATACCCGGGCAGATATATGGTTATTGCAGACCAATGGGATTCGGTTAAGAAAACAATTCCTGATGATGCTATCGTAGGTGTCGACCCGACTTATCAAACACAGGCATATTGGATTAATCAAAATGATGCAAGAGAAGCTAAGAATGTTACGGCGGTTGATGCTACAGATGTTCTTGTTACACACTTGCAGGAATGTGTACGTAAGCACGTAGACGAAGTCATGACAAAAACAGACGTACTTAAACTTATGGAGCTTGTTCGTTCTCAAGACCCGACACTTGTTAACGACTTAGTCCCCGCAATTATTTCAACATCAGACTTACGTAAAATATTTGTTAACCTAATCAGAGAAAAAGTTTCTATAAAGGATATTATATTTGTATTTGAACGGCTTTGCGATTATGCAAGATTTTCAAAAGAGCCTGATATCTTATCGGAAAGATTGCGTGCGGCTCTTGGTCGTCAAATATGTTTAAATAATGTTGATAAAGAACACGTTTTATATGCTCTGACACTTTCTCCCGAGTGGGAGAAAACGCTTGATGACAGTTGTCAAAGAACAGAGCTTGGTACAATGTTCCTTCTTAATCCTATGCAGGTTCAAGACCTGATTGAAACAACTGCTATGACTCTAATGAGAGCTCACCAACAAATCGGTCAGCAACCGGTAATACTATGTTCACCGAGAATTCGTTTACCTCTGTATCAGCTTCTTGAACGTCATATACCGACAATTGTTGTTATATCGTATTCAGAATTAATTACCGATATTAAAGTAGAAGCTGTTGATACAATCGGTGAAGGCGGCGGATACTAGCTATACTCCTGATTTATTTGTAACACTCAAACCGCTGTAGAATTGTCCGAGAACAGTATATTTTTTCTCTTGTGTTTCACTTTTTATAACACGCATTGAAGAATTTGTTAAAACAACTTTGTTTTGAACACATTCATATTTATTATCCGTTAATTCTTTTTCAATTTTTTCATTTTGTTGAACATATTTTTTTGTTTTGACAAAAAGTTTTGCATCATTTGTTCGTTTCTTTATTTGGTAATATGCAAAAGCAACAATTTCTTCTATATTTATATCGTCCCAAGCGGAATTTATAATATCCAAAACAAAATTTTTATTATCCGTAGAACGTATATTTAAAAACGCATATACTCTTTTTGTTTTGCGTTCATAATATACATATTTGTATTCGGTATAATAACTGAGCCCTTTAAAAAGGTCGTCTTTAAATTCTTTTGCACCTTTAACCAAAAGCGGTCTTATATTCGGAAGAAGTTCTTCTTCAAACAAAGCTGATGCAAGCGGTGCATCAGAGTTTCTAAAACTTCTGAACATCTGAGGATTAAATTTTGCTTCAAAATCCGATACACTCAAATTGTCATTCGTTTGTGACTTCCACAATTTTTCAAAAGATATTTGACTAAAACCGCACTTTGATACAAACGTTCTTATTAAATCGGATAGATAATCATCTATTCTTACAATTATTGAGGCTGTTCCCATAGCTTTATACTTTGATACAACATATTGAATCATCTCCTCTGCATAGCTGTAACAATTTTCTTCAAATAAGAGTTGTTGTATTTCCATTTGTTTTAGGGGATTTTTTGTTGGTGCAACCGTAATTAAACCTCTCATTTCCCTTTTTTCCTTTAATACATATGATTCGGGAAAATTTTTAAATTTTAACGGTAACAAACGATATATAGGTGCAAGCGGATTGAAGATGATATTGTTAATAAACAAAACATCATCGTTTAAGAATGATATCATCTCTCTTGCATTCTTTTTATCAAAATAATAAAGCGGTCTAATCTTTGTCATAGTGACATTGTAACATTAAAATCTTTTTGGGCATAATACTTAAAGAAAATTTTTGCATTTTTAAAAGAAAATTAATAACATATACATATACATTAACAAGAACATAAACATAAACATAAACATTAACATTAACATATACATATACATTTACATATACATATAGGCTTTTTTTGCTTTTAAAAAAAAGCAATTGGTTTTAGAAATAACCAAATGGTTTTCAAAAAAAGCAATTGGTTTTTATTTTTCTTAAAACACGAAACATAGGAATTTATGCTCAAAGCCAAGCAATACCTACATTTTCTTTATATATAGCTAAAATAAATCTATAGTTCTT
>Ga0247608_10007234_pt1 | contig 11428 bp, 8 predicted proteins | sample 176DNAGHGlowgp2_FD_193490 | JGI IMG/M metagenome (GOLD analysis project Ga0247608, IMG submission 193490) | Sheep rumen microbial communities from Palmerston North, Manawatu-Wanganui, New Zealand - 1766 DNA GHGlow gp2 | ecosystem: Host-associated > Mammals > Digestive system > Stomach > Rumen ... | reverse complement strand
ATTGTGCTTGAAATTTCGGTAATGACCAAGGCTGGAAGCAGAGTATCGATACGGGAAACTAAACAAACCAAGATTCCAATTCCACCCTTTGCATCATGCTGATCAGCACGACCAAATGCGAAAGGAGGTCTTTTAGAATCGATATCGACAACGGTACTCAATCAGACAATACGGTATAGTGCCGGATAGTTAAGGGCAAAAGATTTCTGGAGATTTTGTTAAGGATAACGGAATTGAGCCGATCACCAAAATACAAGTAGCCTGAATTAGATCAGGTAGAGGCATCAGGCTAGTGCCATTAAAGTGCTGGTATGGTTTTCTTTTATCAGCGGTTTACAAATCTCAACTACAGAGTTGAAAATAGCCACGCATAATTACAAACAACAAGGAGAGTACGAAATGGGACTATTTGATAATCTACAGAACGCAGTAGCCGGCGCGGCCAATGCTTCTGGCGAAGCGACAGGAGGACAGCAGCTCCAGAGAAAGACAGTGGTTTTTCAGGAGATGCCGGAGACACTTGAACAGATGAAGGCACTTCCTCAGGCTTCCATGAAGGATCCTTTCGACGTGGCGGCACTTACCGTGGCGGCACTCTGCGTGTATCCGTCCAACAAGGAAGAGAGCATCAAGATGCTGAATTACCTGAAGGGACCGCAGCCGCTGTCTCCGATGGAGGTTGCTTTTATCGCGGACCGCTTCCGTGATGCGGACTATGTGCCGCGTTCCTATCTCAAGGGTGCGACGCCGCAAAATAACTATATCCCGGAGCGTCCGTATTCGGTGGAGATCTACGAGCTGGCGCACAGCCGTGACAATTTCAAAGACGGGTATCTGATACTGAACCTCAATTCCGGCGGAGCGGACAGCCCGAGACAGATCAAGCTCCGTACGAAGCCTTCGACGGGGGAGTGGTTCCTGTGGGAGCAGTTCATTCTCGTCGGGATCCGCGTACCGGTTGCGGCAAATCCGTGGGCATGATTTCATCATTATTCCGGTTGGAACGAAAGGATCTGCAGGGATGCGGATCCTTTCTTTTCGTCTGCGTGGAGGGAAAACAGGAAGAGCTGCAGTATGGTATAATGACCGAAGGAAACGTTAAGGAACGATAGTAGTATAAGGAATGACAGATTATGAAGTATAAGATTCTGGTGGTGGAGGATGACTTCACCATTGCATCCGAGCTGAAGATCATGATGACCGGCTGGGGATACGAGGTCAAGCTCACTGAGAATTTCGAGGACATCCTCGGAGAATTCCAGGCATTCGCACCGCACCTGATCCTGATGGACATCGGACTTCCGTTCGCTAACGGGTTCATCCGCTGCGCGAAGATCCGCGAAGTGTCGAAGGTGCCGGTGATTTTCCTGTCGTCGGCATCGGATAATATCAACCTCGTGACCGCCATCAACATGGGCGCGGATGACTTCGTCGCCAAGCCCTTCGACTTCAATGTACTGACTGCGAAGATCATGGCCGTGCTGCGCCGGGCGTATGCTTTCTCCGAAGAGAGAAGCGACGTCATCGAACACCGTGGTGCGTCCTATAATGCCTCGGATTCCACGATCTCCGTCAACGGCCAGAAGATCGATCTGACGAAGAACGAGAACCGCATCATGTCGGCACTTCTGACCTCAAAAGGAACGATCGTGTCCAGAAATACCCTGATGCAGCAGCTGTGGGATGACGACTGCTTCGTCGATGAGAACACGCTGTCCGTCAACATCAACCGGCTTCGGAAGAAGCTCGAAGCGGCAGGGCTTCCGGACTTTATTGTAACGAAGAAAGGGCAGGGGTACATCATTGAATAAGGGAGTGCTTCGTGCCTATCTGAAAAGCCGCATCAGTGCAATCATCAGCGGTGCCGTGTGTGTCCTGGTTACGGGATTCGTATGCTGGATCTATGGAACGTCCATCATGCCCGCTGTCCTTACGGCCGTGATACTCCTTCTGACCGGAGTGATCACAGGCATCATCGGCTACCGTGCTTTTGCCGCGAAACACCAGATGCTCGTACGGGGAAGAGAGTTCCCGCAGTCTCTGGCCGAATCGTTCGCGGCGAGAGCGGAACTGCGAGAGGATGCGGACGTGCCGGATCTCGAGGAGAGGATCGATCTGATCGAAGCGGATTACCGTTTGCTTCTGGTGAAACTGTCGGACGCCCTGTCGAAAGAGAAAGAAGAGCATTCGGCAAGCTATAATGCGATGCTCGATTACTATACGATGTGGGTCCACCAGATCAAGACGCCGATCTCGGCGCTGTCGCTGATCATCCAGAATATGGAAGATGAGAAGACGGGTGAGAGGCTGCGTTCACAGCTCCTGCAGGTGGAAAACTACGCGGACATGGCGCTCAATTACCTGCGGCTCGGATCGGAAAGCAACGACCTTGCTTTTACCAAGGTGAAGGCGGAGGATGTGGTCCGTTCCGAGATCAAACGTGCGATGACGATGTTCCTGGCCCAGGGCCTGTCGGTGGACTTTCAGCCTTTCGAGCTGGAGGTGACGACGGATAAGAAGTGGCTCGGCTTTATCGTCGGCCAGCTGATCTCGAACGCCATCAAATACCAGAAAAGCGGAACCGTGCATTTCTATGGCGTGGAGAAAGGATTCGTGATCGAAGACGAGGGCATCGGCATTGCCAGAGAGGATCTGCCGCGCATCTTCGAGAAGGGGTATACCGGATATAACGGACATAACGAGAAGAAGTCCACGGGACTTGGCCTTTACCTCGTGAAAAAGGCGGCCGACATGATCTCTGCAGATGTGATCTTCGATTCCGAAGTCGGAAAGGGAACAAAGGTGACAGTGCTTCTCGGAAGGAAGCAGGAATCCTAGAAGAAGCAGGTGGCCGGGCACTTCACTTCGCAATCTTACGAAAATGTAAGATACGCACGGAAGATTGTAAGATACATCGATGGAAGCACTTCCTCTGGAACGATAAGATGTACCTGTAAATTGATAGTTGCGGCCTGCCCGGGATCCGGAAGGATCAGCTGAAGAAAGGTTTCGGACGGGCATATGCCGCCAAGAGAGGAGTATACTTCTATGTCTATGTTAGAGGTTAAAAATCTGAAGAAAATCTACACCACGCGCTTCGGCGGAAATAAAGTGGTGGCACTTCAGAACGTGAATCTTACGGTGGAGCGCGGTGAGTATGTCGCCATCATGGGCGAATCCGGTTCCGGTAAGACCACGCTTCTGAATATCCTTGCGACACTCGATAAGCCTACAGAGGGCGAAGTCCTGCTTGACGGCAAGCAGATGAGCTCCATTAAGGAGAAAGAACTGGCCAAGTTCCGCCGCGAGCGTCTGGGATTCGTGTTCCAGGAATTTAATCTTCTGGATAACTTCTCGGTAAAAGACAACATTTTCCTGCCGCTGGTGCTGGCGGATATCCATCACACCGAGATGGAATCCCGGATCAAGCCGATCGCCGCAAAACTCGGGATCTCCGAGCTTCTGGAGAAATATCCTTATGAGATCTCCGGCGGACAGAAACAGCGCGTCGCCGTGGCCCGCGCCATCATCACGCAGCCGGAGATCGTGCTGGCCGATGAACCGACAGGTGCCCTTGACTCCCGCTCGACGGACGAGCTTCTCGAGCAGTTCGCCAACATCAATAAAGAAGGCCAGACGATCCTGATGGTCACACACTCTGTCAAGGCCGCAAGTACCGCAGGGCGCGTACTGTTCATCAAGGACGGCATCGTATATCACCAGATCTATCGTGGCAACGAAAGCAACAGCGAATTCTACAGACGCATCTCCGACTCACTGACCGCGCTGATGGGCGATGGTTTCCGCGCAGTGAACGACTGAAGACGGAGGCGCCAACATGAGAAATATATACAGAAGCCTGGCAAGAAATTCACTTGCCAAGAATAAGATCATTTATGTTCCCTACATCATCTCCACCATCATGATGATCACCATCACCTACATCATTTTCGCGATGACCACCGATCCGGTCATCGCAAAGATCGAAGGCGGAGCGTCGCTGCAGATGGTCATGGTGTTCGGCATCTTCGTCATGTACAATATTTCCTTCTTCTTCCTCCTCGGCGTCAGCCGCTTCGTCATTAAGCAGAGGAAGAAAGAACTGGGCCTTTACAGCGTCCTCGGCATGCAGAAGAAACACATCATCCGTGTGCAGTTTCTCGAGAATCTCGCGGTATACCTCATCTCCGGTCTCTCCGGTACGATCATCGGAATCGTTCTGGAGAAGGTCATGCAGCTCGGCGTGCTGAAGATCTACCATGCCGAAGCGGATTTCGGATGGGATATCCAGATCCTTCCGGCCATTGTCAATCTTGGCGCTTTCGCCGTATTCTTCTTCGTATTCTTCCTCATTAATGCACTGGGCATCCTCCGCTCAAATACCCTCGAGTACATGAAGGAGGAGAGCAAAGGCGAGAAGAAACCGAAGTCGAACTGGATCCTGGCGATCGCCGGCGTGATCCTTCTTAGCACCGGGTACTGGCTTTCTTTCCGTTCCCAGTCTGCTACAAAAGCACTGAACTTCTTCTTCTATGCGGTGATGCTCGTCATTTTCGGTACGATTGCGCTGTTTCTGGCAGGCAGTATTACGATCCTGAATACCCTCAAGAAAAGCAAGGATTACTACTATAAGACGTCACACTTCATCTCTGTCTCCGGCATGCTCTACCGTATGCGTAAGAATGCGATGGCACTGGCTACCATCTGCATCTTCGCAACGATGGTGCTCGTGACGCTGTCGTCGGTCATGACGCTCTACAACACCGTCCGAACCCTGGCGGAGAACTGGTATCCGGTGGATTTTAATATTTCTTATGATCCGAAGATGGATGAGGTGAGGATGGCGGAACATGTCGACATGCTTCGTGACGGAGCAGAGGCGGCCGGTCTTCAGATCGATCAGATGGTCGAGTACTCTTACTTCAACGAATTCGGCGCGGTAGGAAACGGATACTGTACGGCATATCCGAATTATGCAGCGTTCGATGCTTCCGAAGTGTTCCTTCTGTCCCTCGACACGTATAATGCGGTCAATGGAACGGATCTTACACTTGCTGATAACGAAGTCGGACTGTTTACCAATGGCGGGACGATGCAGAGCGGGCAGATCCGGTTCCGCTCTCTGGATGCGGATTATAACCCGAAGCAGGAAGAATCGGAAGCGTATACGATCGTGCCGTTTCCGAAAGCGCCGAAGATGAGCTACGGCGGAAGTATCAGTATTACCGATGGTGTCTATTTCTTCGTTCTGCCGAGTAAAGAGGCGCAGAGAAGTGCCGGCAGTTATATCTGCCGGACGGAAGCTGAAGTCCTCAATCCCTGTAACTATGTACTGATCAATACATCCTCGGACCGTGCAACGCAACTAAAGTTTAACGAAGATCTGAAAAACAGAGCACATGAGTATGACTACTTGTATGTGGACTGCCGTGTCGAGAATATCGATGAAATCACGGGGCTTTATGGCGGACTGTTCTTCCTGGGTATCTTCCTGAGCATTGCGTTTTTGACCGTCACGATCCTGAATATGTATTTCAGCCAGCTTCTGCAGGGCTACGAAGACAGTAAGCGTTTCGCAATCATGCGGAAGGTGGGCCTGTCCAGAAAGGAGATCAAGCGCTCGATCAATTCCCAGATCGTCATCGTATTTCTTCTGCCGATCCTGGTGGCGGTGATCCACACGATGGCTGCTTACCCGATGGTCAACCGTATCCTCCGTCTTCTAGGCGGGTGTAAGCCGCAGTCGTTCCTTCTGATCCTGTCCGGCTGTATCCTGGTGTTCACCGCCGTCTATACTGTTGCGTATCTCTTTACAAGAAGGACGTATCTCAGGCTGGTGAGTGGGGCGTACGCGGGGAAGTAAGATCTAATCAAAGAGCTCCATACGGTTCATCTTCGCCACTTCAAACAGTTTTTGTCTTCGACAAAAAACTCGTGGCTCAGAGGAACTGTATGGAGCTTTTTTGCTTCGACTTTCTTTCTCGGTGGTGACGCGGACCGAATTTGCGGCTTGTTGTTTATGCTCTTTTTCTTCCGCCTTGTGAGGCGTGGTATAATCTTCTAAAAAATAGAAGTTGAGGATATGGGTATGGCGGATGAGGCGCTTATAAAGGATTCATGTGTGGCATGTGAAGGAGAGAGCCGGGATTGGCGGAAGATGCGGAGGTTCAAGCAGCAGATCAGTGACGAGGAGTGCTGTGAAGTTCTTCTGAAGGCCAAGCGCGGTGTGCTCTCGATCATCGGGGAGTTCGGGTATCCTTACGGGATCCCGATGAACCATTGGTTCTGTGAAGAGAACGGACATATCTATTTCCACGGGGCGAAGGAAGGGCATAAGATCGACTCGATCGGGCAGTGCGATAAGGCGAGCTTCTGTGTTATGGACGAAGGTTTCCGAAGAGAGGGCGAGTGGGCGCTGAATATCCGAAGTGTCGTGGTCAGAGGACGTATCGTGAAGGTAGAAGATCCGGAGATGGACCGCAGGATCGGTACGGAGATCTGCCGGAAGTTTACGGACGATGAAGAGTATCTGCAGCACGAGCTGACCCATGCCCTCCCGCGGGTGCAGTGTCTGGAACTGATCCCCGAGCATGTAACAGGGAAACTGGTGAACGAGAGCTAAGCGATGGGGGCCCCTTGGACCGGCTTTTCGGATTGGCGATTGTTACATAGAGCGGTTTCATGTACAATCAAAGAAGGTATGTAAGGCACGAAGAGGTGCTTCGACCGAAGAAAAGGCGGGGATGGCGGACCTTTCGGGTCCGGCCCTTTTGGAGGAACGATATGGCGGATTATATTCTGGACTGGAATAAGTATACGGATACGGCTGTGCGTGTGGCCGAGGAGGGAGCGGTGCTCCTAAAGAACGACCGCGGGGCACTGCCGCTTACTGGTGGCACGAAGGTCGCGCTGTTCGGCAGAATGCAGAAGAATTACTACAAGAGCGGCACGGGCTCGGGCGGCATGGTCAATGTCAAGCATGTGGTGTCGATCCTCGAGGGCCTTCAGGAGGCAGAGGAGATCGAGGTCGATGAGACGCTTCTTCAGATCTATGAGGACTGGGAGAAGGAAAACCCGGTCGATCCGGGCGTCGGCTGGGGCAAGGAGAACTGGTCCCAGGAGGAGATGCCTCTTGCGGATGATGTGGTGCGTGATGCCGCGGCAAGAGCCGATGTGGCGGTCCTGGTGATCGCGAGAACGGCGGGCGAGGACCGCGATAACACGGCGCAGAAGGGTTCGTATTTCCTGAGCGACAAGGAAGAAGATATGCTCGGGAAAGTCTGCGCGGCCTTCCGGAAGACCGTGGTGCTCCTGAATGTGGGCAACATCATCGACATGACTTTCGTGAGTAAATACGACCCGGCGGCGGTGATGTATGTCTGGCAGGCCGGCATGATCGGCGGTACAGCGGTGGCGAATCTTCTGACGGGGAAGGCGACGCCTTCGGGGGCATTGACGGATACCATCGCGCGTGACCTGTCTGACTATCCGTCTTCCGAGAATTTCGGCGGCGACGATCTCTCGAAAGATTTCTACGCCGAGGACATCTTCGTCGGATACCGCTACTTCTCCACATTCGCTCCGTCAGAAGTACTGTACCCCTTCGGCTTCGGTCTTTCTTATACGGATTTCGAGATCACGCCGCAGGTCTTCACGATCGGCGGGAAGGATATACCTGCGGGAGTAGCGGCTTCGTCTGATCTTACCGGAGAAGAGACGCTTCAGACGGAAGCGGTCCTCAAGATCCTCGTGAAGAATAAAGGAGAATATAAAGGCAAGAAAACCGTGATGCTTCTTGCGAAGACGCCGGCGGACCGGATCGCGACACCTTCACGGGTGCTTCTGGATTTCGGGAAGACCGCAGAACTCCTTCCCGGAGAATCCCAGGAACTGACACTTCGTGCAGGGATGGAAAGGCTCGCGTCATTTGACGATGACGGGCGGCTTCTGGGCCGGACCGGCTGGGTGCTGCCGAAGGGGAAATACATCTTCTATGCAGGGGAGAACGTCGTGGCGGCAGAAGAAGCCGGATCCTTCGAGCTTTCGGAAGATACGATGCTTGAGGCTCTTGATTCGGCGGCAAAACCACTACAGGCTTTCGACAGGCTGACGATCGATTCTACGGCGCAGGCAGGAGCTGATGGAGAAGTATGTACGAAGAAATATGAACCCGTGCCGCTTCGCGAAGTGGAACACGTAGACACAAGATTAGAAAGAGTCCCGGAGGAGATTGCTTTTACCGGAGATAAAGGAATCAAGCTTGCGGATGTGAAGAACGGGAAGAATACGATGGAGGAATTCATCGCCCAGATTTCGGACGAGGAGCTCTCTCTTATTATCCGCGGCGAGGGAATGGGCAGCCCGAAGGTCACGACCGGAACGGCGGCTGCATACGGTGGCGTAACGAAGGAACTCCGTGCGATGGGCATCCCGGCGATCTGCTGTGACGACGGCCCGTCCGGCATGCGCATCGACAGCGGGAAGAAGGCATTCTCCCTTCCGAACGGAACTTGCCTGGCTTGTACTTTTAACGAGGAATTGAACGAAGAACTCTTCGACTGGTTCGGTATCGAAATGGTCAGTAACGAAGTGGACTGCATCCTCGGCCCCGGAATCAACATTCACCGTCATCCTCTGAACGGCAGAAACTTCGAGTATTTCTCCGAGGATCCGCTTCTTACGGGACGCATCGCCTCCGCGCAGATCCGGGGAATGGAGAAGCACGGTGTGACCGGAACGATCAAGCATTTCTGCTGCAATAACCGGGAGACGAACCGCCGGGCGATGGATTCGGTCGTATCGGAGAGAGCGCTCCGCGAGATCTATCTTAAGGGTTTCGAGATCGCGATCAAAGAGGGAAAAGCACGAAGCGTCATGTCTGTGTATAACATGATCAACGGCGTTTTCGGAACGGCGAACTATGAACTGGATACCATGATCCTGCGTGAGCAGTGGGGATTCACGGGTCTTCTGATGACCGACTGGTGGGCCTATATCGATGGCATCCCGGAGAATTTCTTCGACCACGCGCTTCGGGCGCATTCGGCTATGGCGAGGGCGCAGTGTGATGTCTATATGGTCTGCTCGTCCGTTGAGCGGCCGGATCTTATGGCGACGGATACGTATGAGAATCTGAAAGAGGGAAGGCGTGATCAGATCACGCGGGCCGAGCTTCAGAGAAATGCCGGGAATATCCTCCGCTTCGCAATGGATACGCCGGCTATGGACGCGGTCATGGGCAGCAAGAGAACGGTCGAGCACATCGACTGCCCGTATTCCGATGATACCATCGAAGCGAAGGTGGACCTGTATTACGATATCGACAAGGATCCGGTGATCCTGGTGGATGTGGATACAACGGAAGGCAAGGATTTCGTATTCGGTATTACCTCTGACCGGCCGGGTGTGTATACGTGCGAGCTGACCGCATCTTCAGATCTCTCGCCACTGGCACAGCTTCCGATCACGCTCTACTACACCAGCATTCCGGTGCGCGTCATTACCTTCAACGGAACGGAAGGGCGGGATGTGACGATGACCTCAGAGGCTGGACTCATCGCGAAGCACTCCGTATTCCGGATGCATTTCGGGAAGAGAGGACTGCGGCTGAAGAGTCTGAAACTCACGTACAAGTGCGGACTCGAGGAATACCGCTTCGACGAGTAAGAGAAGAATCCGTCAGATGATCTGCAGAAGATAGAACTTAAGGTAGTCGGTCTCGGGAATCGCCATGGCAACAGGGTGATCCGGGGCCGCTCTTCTTTCTTCGATAAGACGGAGAGTCACACCGGCATCATGGGCGGCCTCTAGGAGCATCTTCCGGAAGAGTTCATTCGGCATGAAGTGTGAGCAGGAGCAGGTGGCCAGATAGCCTCCGCGGGGCAGCATCTTCATGGCACGGTAGTTGATCTCCTTATAGCCGCGTCTGGCATTATCTGTGGTCTTCCTGCTCTTCGTGAAAGCCGGCGGATCCAGAATAATGAAGTTATAGTCCGCATGTTCTTTCTCCAGTTTCGGAAGAAGGTCGAAGACATCTGCACAGAGGAAATCCATCCGGTCGGAAAGTCCGTTGATCCGGGCATTCTCGGCTGCAGTATCGACGGCGAACTGGGAGACATCGACGGCTGTCACGTGCGCGGCACCGCCTCTGGCCGCATTCATGGCGAAAGACCCGGTATGGGTGAAGCAGTCGAGGACCTTCATGCCACGGGCGAGTTTGCTGACGGCGAGCCGGTTATATTTCTGATCGAGGAAGAACCCGGTCTTCTGGCCGTTCTCGACATCGACGGTATAGCGGATGCCGTTCTCCGTGATCTCCACGCGGGGAGACGGGAAAACATCAGGTAGAAAATCGCCCTGATACCAGCCTTTCTCGAGGGGCAGACCCTCCTTCTCACGAAGAAGTGCTTCATTTCTCTCGAAGATGCCACGGACCGTGACGCCGTCTTTCCGGAGTTCTTCGACAAGGGCGCGGTAGATCGTGTCCTTGACCTGCTCGGTGCCGTAGGAGAGGACCTCGGTACTGAGAATGTCTTCATAGCGGTCCACCGTGAGCCCGGGGATACCGTCCGCTTCACCGAAGATCAGGCGGCAGCAGGCGTAATCATCCTGCATCACCGTGCGGCGCATATCGAGCGCGTACTTCACACGGCGCTGCCAGAAAGAAGACGAGAAAGTCTCATTCGCGTTATTACTCAGGATGCGGATACGGATCTTGCTGTTCCGGCTCAGGAAACCCGTTCCGAGATAGCGTTCTTTCACCGAGAACACATCGACGAGGGCGCCGTTTTCCACATCTTCGGGAAGTCCGGAGATCTCAGCGTCATAGACCCACGGATGACCGCGCTTGATGGCGGCCTCCGCTTTCTCGGTTACGGTGGCTCTGGCCCAAGCTCTTTCTTTCTTCATAGTGTTTCCTTCACGGACTTAAGCTCGTCGAGGAATACCTTCGAAGAGGCATCGGACGGAAGCTTCAGATCCCCTCTCGGCGAAAGATCGACCGAACCGACCTTCGGGCCGTCCGGCAGGCAGGACCGCTTGAACTGCTGTGCGATGAAGCGGCGCAGGAAAGTCTCCTCCCACTTGTAGATCGTATCGTCGTCATACTCGCCGGCGAAAGCGATCTTCGCGAGACGGAAGATCTTCGACGGGGCGAATCCCAGACGGACGAAATAGTAAAGGAAGAAATCATGCAGCTCATAGGGTCCTACGAGATTCTCGGTCTTTTGCGAGATGGTGCCGTCTGCGGTAGGCGGAAGAAGTTCCGGCGATACCGGTGTATCCAGAATATCGCGGAGCACCGCTGCCGCCTGCGGGTTCACGTCGTTCATGCGGTCGGCTTCGTATGCCACGATATGGCGGATCAGAGTCTTCGGCAGAGATCCGTTCACGGCGTACATGGACATGTGGTCGCCGTTGTAGGTGGCCC
>Ga0247608_10007230_pt1 | contig 11429 bp, 12 predicted proteins | sample 176DNAGHGlowgp2_FD_193490 | JGI IMG/M metagenome (GOLD analysis project Ga0247608, IMG submission 193490) | Sheep rumen microbial communities from Palmerston North, Manawatu-Wanganui, New Zealand - 1766 DNA GHGlow gp2 | ecosystem: Host-associated > Mammals > Digestive system > Stomach > Rumen ... | reverse complement strand
AGCTGGTCCATGGTGAAGTTGCGGAAGGGACCTCCTGAGGCCGTCAGCAGTATCTTCTCGATGGGGTTCTGGTCTTCGCCCACCAGACTCTGGAAGATGGCCGAGTGCTCGCTGTCGACGGGCAGTATGGCGGCATGATACTCGGATGCCAGGTCGCGAATCAGTTCGCCTGCCACCACCAGCGTCTCCTTGTTGGCCAGGCAGATGGTCTTACGGGCCTTGATGGCATGGATGGTGGGCGACAGTCCGGCAAAGCCGACCATGGCCGTCAGCACCATGTCGATGGGCTGGGCCTCTACTATCTCGTCAAGTGCCTGCTTGCCTGCATACACCTTTACGTCGGGCAGGTCGTCCATCAGGCGCTTCAGTTCGTCGTAGCGGGCCTCGTTGGCAATGACGATGGCCGCGGGCTTGAACTGATGGGCCTGCTGGGCCAGCAGCTCTATCTTGTTGTTCGCCGTCAGACAATATACTTCGTAGAGCTCGGAATGCTCCTCGATGACCTGCAGCGCCTGGGTGCCTATGGACCCGGTGGAGCCGAGGATGGCTATTTGTCGTTTCTTCATATCTCTAATAATCCTTGGGGGATGTGCATGGTTATCTGTTGCTGTGGCCAGTCGATGCTTGTTATCAAGTCATCGTTGGCAGGGATGAGCGTGCCGTCTTCAAGCTCAAAGAGCAGGTTCAGGGTGCTGTCGTCGATGGCGGCAATACGCCCTACGACGGAGCCGTCTCGGGCTTCAACTATCTCGAAGCCCACGAGGGCGGCCAGCGAGGGACCTTGCTCAGCGTCTTCGGCCAGTGTCCGGGGGAAGTAGACGTCGCACCCAGTCAGTTCAGAAGCCCGTTGCTGGCTGTCAATGTCGCAGAACTTCACCAGGCAGACGCTGTCGTTGCGGAAACGGTACTCTTCAAGGAAGAAGGGTACCAGTATGCCGTCAATCTCAAGTATGAGGTATTCTGCCTCCACGCGGTCGAAGACGTCATCCTCGAAGAGGAACGACAGCTCTCCCTTGACGCCGTGTGGCTTGCCTAAACGGCCTATCTTGTAGACTTCTTCGCGCTTGATCATTTCTCTCTCGTAATCTTTGCACCTAAGGCATTTAGACGGTTCTCTATGTCCTCGTAGCCGCGGTCTATCTGTTCGATGTTGCTGATGACGCTGGTGCCCTTGGCACTCATGGCTGCTATCAGCAGGGCGATGCCGGCACGTATGTCAGGACTCGACATGCGGCTGGCCCTTAGCTGCCGCTGGCGGTCGTGGCCTACGACGACGGCCCGGTGCGGGTCGCACAGGATAATCTGGGCTCCCATGTCTATCAGGCGGTCAACGAAGAACAGGCGGCTCTCGAACATCTTCTGGTGGAACAGCACGCTGCCGCGGGCCTGTGTGGCTACTACGATGAGCACGCTGAGCAGGTCGGGCGTCAGCCCCGGCCAGGGGGCATCGGCCAGCGTCATTATGGTGCCGTCAATGAAGGTGTCTACCACATAGTGCTTCTGGTGGGGTATGAAGAGGTCGTCGCCGTCGACTTCTACCTTGACCCCCAGACGGCGGAACGCCTCGGGTATGATGCCCAGATTGCGCAGCGAGACGTCTTTGATTCTGATGCCGTTGCCGCACATGGCAGCCATTCCGATGAACGACCCCACCTCAATCATGTCGGGCAGCAGCGTGTGTCGGGTGCCGTGCAGGCTCTTTGCTCCCACGATGGTGAGCAGGTTCGAGCCTATGCCGCTGATATTTGCCCCCATGTGGTTCAGCATGTGGCACAGCTGTTGCACATAGGGCTCGCAGGCAGCATTGTAGATGGTGGTAGTGCCTTGCGCCAGTACAGAGGCCATGATGATGTTTGCCGTTCCCGTCACCGAGGCCTCGTCAAGCAGCATATAGGTGCCCTTCAGCTGATGGTGCGCTTCTATCTCGTAGACGTTGCGGTCGGCTATCTGATGGAATTTAGCTCCGAGGTTTTTAAAGCCCAGGAAATGGGTGTCCAGTCGTCGGCGCCCTATCTTGTCGCCGCCAGGTTTGGTGACGATGGCTTTGCCCATGCGTCCAAGCAACGGACCTATCATCATGACGGAGCCGCGCAGTGCGGCACATTTAGCTACGAATTCGTCGCTCTCCAGGTATTGCATGTCCAGTGTCTCGGCTTGGAAGACATACGTGCCCGGTGCGCGTTGCTCTACGCGTACGCCGATATCCTTCAACAGCAAAATAAGGTTGTTGACGTCGCGGATGTCCGGTATGTTACTGATGACGACCTCTTCACTGGTCAGCAGGGTTGCACATATTACCTGCAGAGCCTCGTTCTTGGCCCCTTGGGGGGTGATGGTACCGCTCAGCAGGTGTCCTCCCTCTATCTTGAATGTTGCCATAGGAGCAGGAGTGTAGGGGTTATCTTTTACGTCTTCCTCGTTTCCCTTCACCTGCTGAGTTTCCGTCAGCACGGTCGAAGCGGAATGTCTGTAGGTCTATCTGTATCTTGCCATGGGTGAAGCGTGCCAGGTCGTCGGCCACCTTCTCGTCTTCTATCGAACCGTGTCCCCATGCCATCAGGTCGCGTTTCATCTGGTTGGCCGTCTGGCGTACCAGCTCGTCGCGTTCTTTTCCGGCAGGCATCGTCTCCAGCTTTTGGAATACCTGAGTCAGCAGACGGCCGTAATGGCGCAGCTGGCTCTGCTCGTCGCGAACGGGGTGCTGCATGGGCTGAGGTTTCGACAACAGTTTCTCGGCATTGCTGACGTCGTAGGGCCAGTCTATATCCAGCTGTTTGTGACTCATCAGGAACAGGTGGTCCCACAGCGTCTGCTCGTAGTTGGGCGTCGTGCGCAGCAGTGGGTTCTTGTTCTCCATCTGTTGAATGATGGTCTGTGCACAGCGGTTGCGCTCTTCCTTGGTAGGCAGCGACACGGCCACGTCCACCATCTTCTGAATCTCGCGTCCGTATTCAGGCATTACCAGCTTGTCGCGCTGCGTGTTGTAGTCTAATCCTTTTATTTCCATCGAGGTTATTGCAATTTACTATGTTAAAGCAGTTTCTTAGGCTTGATAGCCACAAAGTCCTTCAGATAGAAGGGCTCAAAGTAGGCCACGTCTTCCGTCTGGCTGTTGAGGAAGCGTTTCTCTGCCAGTGGCATCATCCACTTGGCCAGCGGCTCTACGCCGTCAATATAGTGAGCATTGGGATGGTTGATGGTCTCCATGCATTTCTTGGCACCGTTGCCAAAGAAATATACGGGGCGTTCCTCCAGCCACTCACGGTACGTTGTGCCGTCCACTATATCGGCATTGACCTCGCGTACCGTATGCAGGCCACGGTCGTAGAGGGCGGCATACACTTCCATTCTCCTGGCGTCCAGCATGGGGCACAGCAGGGGTTCTTTTTCACCCTGCTCCTCGCCGAGGGCTATCTGCTCGCGTAGCAGTACCGGCACGCATAACAATTCCAGCGTAGGCACGCTGATGAGCTTCAGCTCCCGGCCGTAACAAATGCCTTTGGCCATGGACACGCCAATGCGCAGTCCTGTGTATGACCCGGGTCCGCAGCTCACGGCTACGGCATCGAAGGGAATGGCGTGGTTGTCGGTGAACGACAACGCCTCGTCCACCATGCTACCCAGATGCTCGGCGCCGGCACCGCGCTCACCGCTTGCCTGTTGCTCGAAAATGCATTGTCCGTTCTCTGATACGGCCACTGAACACACGTTCGTACTGGTCTCTATATGTAGTATACAAGCCATATTGTCTTTAATTTAAGGTGCAAAGGTACGAAAAAAAACTGCATTACGCGCATCTTTCACATATTTTTTGTACCTTTGCAGCCATAATTAAACACTTTAAGATAATTTATGATACAGTCAATGACAGGCTACGGCAAGTCGCTGGTGGTCTACAAGGGTAAGAAAGTCAACGTAGAAATAAAGTCACTTAACTCTAAGCAACTGGATCTGACCACTCGTATTGCCCCTCTATACAGGGAGAAGGAAATGGAGGTTCGTCAGCTTATAGCTGAGAAAGTGATTCGTGGCAAGGTGGAGCTGTCCATCTGGATAGAAAAGGATGCAGTGACGGAGGCTCCTCCCGTCAACACGGCTCTCATGCAGAGCTACTATGAGCAGCTGAAGGCCTTTGCCGACCAGCAGGGACTGACAGTAACAGACTGGATGCTCACGCTGATCCGCATGCCCGACGTGCTGGTCAAGCCTGAGGTCGAGGTGCTTGACGAAGCCGAGTGGCAGGTGGTTCGCCAGGGTGTCGTAGAGGCACTGCAGCATCTGTTAGACTTCCGTACTCAGGAGGGAGCCGCACTTGAACGCAAGTTCAGTGAGAAGATAGACAATATCGAGAAGCTGTTGGCAAGCATTGAGCCTTACGAGAAGAGCCGTGTTGAGAAAATTCGCAGTCGTATTGTCGATAGTCTGAAGCAGATTCCTGAAGCAGAGTACGACAAGAACCGTCTGGAGCAGGAGCTCATCTATTACATAGAGAAGCTGGATATCAATGAGGAGAAGCAACGCCTGACCAACCACCTCAAGTACTTCCGCGAGACCATGAACGACCTTCCGGGACAGGGTAAAAAGTTAGGATTTATCGCACAGGAAATGGGCCGCGAAATCAACACTACGGGGTCTAAGTCCAATCAGGCCGAGATGCAGAACATCGTGGTCAAGATGAAGGACGAGCTGGAACAAATCAAGGAACAGGTGCTGAATGCACTTTAGGAAAAACAAAAGACGAGTTAATAGTAAGATGCGTGGTAAGCTAATCATTGTTTCTGCCCCCAGCGGCAGTGGGAAGTCAACAATCGTAAACTGGCTGATGCAGGAGCACCCGGAGTTGAAGCTTTATTTCAGTATATCGTGCACCTCGCGTGCCCCGAGGGGTACGGAGCGTGATGGGGTAGAGTATTTCTTCCTTAGCCCGGAGGAGTTCAAGGCCAAGATACAGCAGGGCGAGTTCCTGGAGTACGAGGAGGTGTACGAGAACCGTTTCTACGGCACCTTGAAGCAGCAGGTGGAGCGCCAGCGCGAGGCAGGCCAGAACGTCGTCTTCGACGTCGACGTCAAGGGTGGTGTCAATATCAAGAAGTATTACGGCGACCAGGCCCTGAGTCTCTTCATACAGCCTCCCTCCGTCGAGGAACTGCGCCGCCGTCTGGAAGGCCGCGCTACCGACACCCCTGATGCCATTGAGCAGCGGCTGGCAAAGGCGGAGTATGAACTCAGCTTTGCAGCCCAGTTCGACCGGGTCATCATCAACGACGACCTTGAGACTGCCAAGCAAGAGACACTGCAGACAGTTAGCGATTTCCTGAAATGATTAAGACGGGCATCTTCGGCGGGTCGTTCAACCCCATCCACAACGGCCATATCGCACTGGCACAGGCTGTCAGACGCCAGTGCGGGCTGGACGAGGTGTGGCTGATGGTGTCGCCCCAGAACCCCCTGAAGCAGGACCAACAGCTTCTGGCTGACGACAAGCGTCTGCTGCTGGCCACCAAGGCCCTCGAGGGCGTCGAGGGCGTCCGTGTCAGCGACTACGAGATGCACCTGCCCAGGCCCTCCTACACCTGGAACACGCTGCAGCACCTGTCTGCCGACTATCCCGACCGTACCTTCGTCTTGCTTATCGGCGGCGACAACTGGGCGTACTTCCAGCGTTGGCGCCACTGGAAGGACATACTGCGCCACTACGATGTCATCGTATATCCTCGCGACCAGTATCCGGGCACCATCGACGTCCCTTTGCTTGACGTCTCAAGCACAGAGATACGCCGCCGTGTGAAGGCCGGTGAAGACATCAGCCGACTGGTGCCTGCCTCCATAGAGGCGTCGGTCCGTCAGCTCTTCCTGTAGTCGTCAATCAGGTCCATCAGCTTGTCGCTCTTGTCCGTAACAGTCTTGCGGCAGAACATCTTGTCGCTGCCGGCGAGGGTCTGAAAGTCCTCCTCGGTAAACACCTTGATGCCATTGGTATAATCGATGAAAGTCAGCGGGGTAATACTCTCCAGGTCCTTGAACGCCCCTTCCATCCGTATTGCCCTGTCGGCAAACTCCGAGTGCGCTGTCAGTGTGGGTATGAAGGTCTCGTCGGGCGCAAAGCCGTCGTGGAAGTAGCGTACATACTGCGGGTGTCCGTCCCAGTAGTCAAGTGCCAGCCGGGCCAGTGCAGGCGTGATGGCCCACCACATGGAGCCCTTGTTCAGCACGTACTCGCTGCCGTCGGCACGGAAGCGCAGCTTCTTTCGAAATCCCATCCAGTAGACGATATGCCTCAGCGCCACGCGGAACTTGCTCTTCAGCGTGCCATAGCGCCACGACTTGTAGTTGAAGGGCCGGTGCTCCCGGTATAGCCTTGCCGCCTCGCCCTGATGCTCCATGGGCAGCGTGACGATGAACTCGCGCCCCGCGTGCTCGGCGAAGTAGTTCACTATGCGCTCGTTGCTCCATAGCGGATAGTCCAGCCCGCTTAGGGATATCATATAGTCGAAAGCCTCCGCTTCGTGCCTCTTCAGCGCCTCGCGCAGCATGGTCATCTGGGCCTCCACTACGCCTATGCTGCCCCACATCACGTCGGTACGCGGCTCGACAAAGTGTACCCGCCGGTCGCTCACCATGTCCGTAAACTGTGCCAGCGGAGTCTTGGCGTCGATGTGTACAAAGAACTCCGACTCCTCAGGCAGGCTCCCTATCATCCGCTTCAGGTGCACAGGGTCGTTGTGGGCCGAAATGATAAACGCAAGCCTCATAGGTGTGACGTTACCAGATAATCATTGTCAACAGGTAGCATACGACGGTGGACACGCTTATACACACCAGTCCGGGCATCATGAACGAGTGGTTCAGCAGATACTTTCCAATGACGGTAGTGCCTGTGCGGTCGAAGTTTACCGTCGCTATATCGCTTGGATAATTGGGAATGAAGAAGTAGCCGTAGACCGACGGCAGCACTCCCAGCAGCACCTCACCGGGTATGCCCAGACTGTAGGCCATGGGAAGCATGGATACGACGACGGCTCCCTGCGAATTGATAAGCACCGAGACGAGGAAGAACACAAGGGCGATAGACCAGTTGTAGCGTGCCACGATGTCGGAAAGCATGAGCTTCATCTGGTCCATGTAGTTTGAGAAGTAGGTGTCAGCCAGCCACGCAATGCCGTAGATGGCCACCACGGCCACCATGCCGCTCTGCCATACGGCGCCCGAGACCGCCTTCTTTGGCTGTGCCTTACAGAATATAATCATCAGTGCGGCGGCTGAAATCATCACTATCTGAATGACAAGATTCATCTTGATGCCTACCATGTGCTGTTCAGTGAAGCCCTCTATCGCTATGCCCGTCTTGGCTATGTCCTTGGCCGTGACCACCTCTCCCGTGCCGAACACGATGTCCTGTGCGTCTTTGATGGCGCGTACGCTGCTGTACTCAGGCAGCAGGCCGGGGAAGGCCGCAAAGACGACGATGACCGCCAGCGCCCCGAGGAAGATGTAGACGGCATGCTTGGCCGAGGCCGGAATCTCCTTGTCGAGCAGGGTGGCCGAGTCGCCATAGATATAGTGGTATTGCTCGGGGTCCTTCAGCTTCGCCTGGAACTCGGGGTCTTTGTCAAGGTCAAGGCCTCTGCGGTAGGAGCAGAAGGCAGCAGCTATCAGTCCGCACAGGCAGGCGGGAATGCTCACCATAAGCAGACCGGGGATGGTGATGTCGAAGCCATTGGCATTCGATATGGTGACGAAGGCCACCACGGCAGCAGCGATGGGCGAACAGGTGATGCCCACCTGCGAGGCCACGCTGGCCACGGCACAGGGGCGCTCAGGACGGATGCCCTTCTTGATGGCAATGTCGACAATGATAGGCATGAGCGTGTACACCACATGGCCCGTGCCTACCAGCACCGTGAGGAAGAACGTGCACAGCGGGGCCAGGAAGGTGATAGCGTTCGGGTGGCGTCGCAACAGCCGTTCAGCCAGCTGTATCAGCCAGTCCATGCCGCCCGAGGCCTGCAGGATGCCGGCACAGGTGACGGCGGCAATAATGATGTATATCACGTCGGTAGGGGGCGAGCCGGGCTTCAGTCCGAATCCGAACACCAGCACGGCCAGTCCGATGCCTGAGATGGCTCCCAGTGCCAGACTGCCGTAGCGAGAACCAACGTACAGTGCCAACAGCACTACGCACAGCTGAAGAATCATCATTACAGTCATAGCTTTTCTGTTTTTAAGTAGTAAATACAGGTGCAAAGATAGCAAAACTTTCCTCAACGGCAAAACATTTCAGGTACAAAAGATGAGCCGGAAGACAATATTTCTGACCTAAGCCTTGGACATTACGGAAAAACTTCGTACTTTTGTATCGGCTTGCCAAAGCAAAGGCCGATACTTTTAACTTTATTTAATTGAATATGAAAAAAACTATATTGCTTATCGCCATACTACTGCAGTGCTTCAGCGGGCATGCACAGTCTGAGGAGTTTGGGATGGGACTGCTTCCTGATGACGGCCAGTACGACTTGTTGCCATGCAAGGCTACCTTGAGCCGTCAAGACTATCAAGGCCTGCCAAGCAACTACTCACTGCGACAGTATTGTCCAGAGCCGATGTCTCAAAAGGGATATGGTACCTGTACAGGCTGGGCCACTGCCTATGCTGCAAGGACTATTGCAGAGGCTGTACGTTTGAAGCTGACCGACCGTGCAACTATCACAAAGGAGGCCTTCTCGCCATTATTTGTATATGCCCTCATTAAGGAAGTACATAACGATAACTGTAGTAACGGGTCTCAAGTATACAAAGCACTGCAATTGATGAAACACTTAGGTTGCGTAAAGAAGGAACACTTCAATACGCTCTGTGCTGACAACGTTCCCCAGCGACTAAAAGATATTGCTAAGCTTTATAAGATTGACGACTTCTTTCCGCTCTTCAACCGTCTGTCACCTGTCTCAATCACCAAAATACAGAAGGTAAAGAAAGCCATTAGCCAGGAGAATCCAGTCGTTATAAGCATGGAGACCCCTACAAGTTTCCATAAGGCAGGCCTGATATGGAATGGCGAGGACAGCAGCCGTCGAGGGCGTCATGCTCTCTGCGTCGTTGGCTATGACGACGGTGTCGCCGGCGGGGCATTCCTCATTATGAACAGTTGGGGAAAGCAATGGGGAGACCAAGGCTTCACCTGGATTAAGTATTCCGACTTTGAGAAATACGTCTACCAGGCCTATGAGCTCTACGTCAAGAAGATGGACAGGAATGACCTCATCCAGTTGCCCAGGACTAACAGTCCGAAAAAAATACCTGGTGGAGTAAAGATAAAACTGGCGGGCGGTGCTTACGTAGGTTCCGTCTATAATCAGACACTCCAGACCTATACGCCAGCGAGACAGATAAGGCAAGGAAGCCGTTTCAGCATAGAACTTACCAACGATGCACCTTCATATATCTACGTTCTGGGTATCGAAGTCAATGGCCGTGTCAGCCGTTTGTTCCCTGCCAGTGACAACATCAGTGCAGCAGTCACCTATCGCAACAGCCATCTTACAATACCAGGCGAAAACGACTATTTGACGAAAGGCTCGGGAACTTCCGGAATAAAACGTCTTTGCGTGTTCTACTCTAAGGAAGAGTTAGACTTTGACCAGCTCATTAGCAACATGAAGCTGAACTCAGCCCGAAGTAACCTTCAGCTAAGTAGCGACGTGGTGCCCGTAACGATTGATTTATAACCTTATTAATAAATGTTCAGTATGAAGAAGAGCATCCCTATTTTACTATTGAGCGCCTTGTTGGTAGTGTTTGCGTCCTGTGGCCAGAAGACGCCCAAGGCGGCAGAGACCGTTCCTGCTGTCTCCAGCGAAGAGGAGGCCGTTCCCTCGGCCTACGATGAGGAGGAAGAGCAGGAAGCAGAGCCTGCCAGGCCGCCGAAGACCACGGACTTCTACGAGGCTATGCTTGACAGCTTCTGCAACAAGCACTTCAGCCAAAAGTGGCCCGGGCGCAAGTATGTCCCAGGCAGCCTGCGCGTGGAGAACTTCTCCCCATCAGACGAGAACACCGACGAGGTGATTGGCACCTTCTCCTTTAAGGGACGCTTTGGCTGGCGCACCTACAAGGACCGTGAGTTCAGAGCCTTTGTCTGCGATGACGGGAACCACGAGTACCATGTCACCTTTGAACGGCAGGAAGAGTTCATCAAGATTAACGGCAAGCTGACTACCGGAAGCGTCTTTTTTGTCTACGACCCTGACGACTCACCGGAAGAAGATGCCGAAGACGCAGAAAGCCCGGACGACATCTCCGGAGAACGTGCAGAAGAAGAACAAAAAGCAAAGGAGGAAGAGGAATGGTGAGAGCGATAAGCCGCCTGCTGCTGCTCGTCCTTACGGTATGCATGGTGGGCTGCGGCAACAGGCAAAAGCCTTCGGGAGAGATGACAGCCCTTATGCCTGCTGCAGAAGAGGAAGAGCCGCCCCAGCCCGTAATAGGCCTTGCCCTGGGGGGAGGGGGCGCAAAGGCCGCTGCCGAAATCGGGGTACTGAAGTGGCTTGACGACACGGGAATCAATATAAGCAGCATTGCCGGTACGAGCATGGGGGCCGTCGTGGGCGGACTCTATGCCGCAGGGTACAGCGTAGCGGAGATAGAAGACCTCTGGCTTACCAGGGACTGGCTCAGACTGTTTGACGAGTCGGCTGTGCTGAAAGTCGGCGAACGCACCTTTTTCGGCCTTGTCAGGGCCGAGGCATTCGAAGACAGCCTTCGCAGCACCTTGCTGAAGAAAGGCTGCCGGAGGATGGAAGATACCCCCATACCCTTCCGTTGCACGGCAACCCAGATCATAGAAGACAGGTATCTGGATACCGTAGTCCTTAAAAGCGGCGACATGGCTAGGGCCATCAGGGCCTCGATGACCTATCCTGCGCCGCTGGTGGGCTACAGGCCCTTTGTCTATAATGGCAAGCGGCTGGCTGACGGCGGCCTGCTCAACAATCTGCCCGTCAACGTGGTAAGGGACATGAATGTCGAAAAGGTCATTGCCGTCGACCTGGAGGGCAGGCAGCATAATAGTGGAAGCCCCTCTCTGCTGGGCGACATTATCGATGTCGTCAGCAACCGCCTCCATCTGGACGTCATCAGGATGGAGTGGCTGTTAAGGTGGCTTGCAGAGCATCCCGATGCCGACATGCGCAACCGTAACCGGCGTGACGCAGACGCCTACATACACCCTGACCTGAGTGGCTTTTCCATCAGGGATTTTGCCCCGGCACAGGCCAGCGACATGATAAGCATAGGCAGGGACGAAGCCCGGAAGTACGAGAACAAGATTCTGAGTTGGTACTAAGACAAGACAGACCCATGCAAGAGATAACCCCTGAACTGCAGCCTCGCTGGAACGGCATCATTCTTGACATACTGCGCAAGCTGATAGC
>Ga0247608_10007229_pt1 | contig 11429 bp, 25 predicted proteins | sample 176DNAGHGlowgp2_FD_193490 | JGI IMG/M metagenome (GOLD analysis project Ga0247608, IMG submission 193490) | Sheep rumen microbial communities from Palmerston North, Manawatu-Wanganui, New Zealand - 1766 DNA GHGlow gp2 | ecosystem: Host-associated > Mammals > Digestive system > Stomach > Rumen ... | reverse complement strand
ACCAAATGAATCATTTAAAATCCTTTTCTATAGCTTCTAATTTAATTTTCTGTCTGTATTCTTTGATTTGTTGAATTGAATACAATGTTGCATCTTTCAACTTTTCATACTCATAATCATAGTGAACCAAGTTTATTTCTTTTCCAAATCTATTTTTAAATATCAGATGTACTCTATCCGAACAATCCATACGAGAGATTTCCAAAAATATGGGTTGATTATAAAAATAGTATGCTATTTTAGGTGCATTAAGTGCTTCATTCATATTAACAGCATATATAGCAACAGTTGGGTTGTACAAAGGCAACCCATATTCCTTAACTATTCTATCAAATAAATCCATTATCTATACAAATTCCAGACAAATGAATCGTAGATTCTGCTTTGTCGGATCCTTTTCATCATAAGTGAATACAGTGTTTAAGTTCAATTTTGGGGCAAATCCATTTTGCCAATTACGAAACATTGCTAGGCCAGCATCTGTGTAATCAAATTCTATCTTGCAGACCAATTTGCCATTCTTGATCTTTGATTTGGTCACATGGGCACAGACATCGTTAATGTTTAGGAATTCGCTTCTATCCTTGTTCCAAGCATAAATGTATGTGGCATCTTCATCAGTATCAAGGATGTTCTTAATCCATCTCAATTGGTCAGTGCTCATATCGCCAAATATAAAATGAAGTTCTGTGGTGTATGGATTTGATTTGAATTTGTTAGTCCAAGTTTTATATTCCAACTGGATTCTTGCTTTTTCTGCTTCAATCTCGGCTTGTCTTTTTGCCTCTAACTGTTCTTCTGTTTTCATTGGAGCAAATCTAATACAAGGACCTCTTTGGATTCCATCAAATGAACCACGGCTATCCATACCAGTAATCTTTACTCCACCCATCATAGGCCCAGGACCACCAAAGTCATCAAACTCAAATACCATTGGGTCTACATTGTTTGCTGCTATGTCAAGATACATTTGTGGGTCAATCATAGTGTATTTATAAACAATTAACAAGTTCATTTACATTTACTGGACTATACCAAGCATCCCAACACACATTGTTCTGTACCAATTCCATTCCTTTGTATTGGAATGTGGAGATCTTCTCTGTATTATGTGTATGGCCGTGAACGAACACCACATTTGAATAGTCGCATTGTGGAATTATGTTGTTTACTTCGTCAAATCCATTATGTTGTAGAACATACAGTTTGTTCTCTTTCGTAAACATCATATTCCAGCACATATTCAGTTTCTCAAAACCAATCTTCTTTCTAATTATGTGGTCATGGTTTCCAACTATCCAATACATTTGTTTGCCGTGATTCAACTTGTTGTAGTAACTGTAGAATGTTTCTACTATTTCTTTTGCTGGACAACCAAGCAGAAAATCACCCATAAAAATGACTATATCATCGTTCTTAATAAATGAATTCCATTTTTCAATGATGTCTTCATCCATTTCTGTAACATACTTGTAATGACGAGTCCTTTCAAAAGGATTTTCCTCATTCTCGCATAGTCTTTTATGCCTAAAATGAGTATCGCTTACAACTATAACATTTTCGTTAGAAAAATCAATCATCTAGAAATTCTTCCTTCCATTCTCCAGTTACATTCGTGTAATGGATTCGTCTAATTCCAAAGTTCTTTATGATTCTCATACACATTGGGCACGGTCTAGATTCTTTTGACTGTGGATTGTTCCTGCATACCCACAATTCGCATTTGTGGATGATCTTTGAATGGTGTTTCATTGCTCTCATTATAGCAACTGGTTCAGCATGCAGTGCTTTCAAGTCATTGTATTGTTTCGTAAAATCGTTGAACAGTTTTGAATTTACACCACTAGAGATTATGGCATCCTTATATGTCAAAACACAAGCATGTTTACAACGCTTGTATTGGTGAGTATTGTTTTTGATAGCCAAATCGTTACAATACTCGGTTACATAATCTTCAAAAGTTCTTCTGTTCATGTTAATTTATGAGTTTAAGAATTTCTTCTTCAGATTCAACTATTGTTTCATTGCCATTATTGTCTTTGTATTTAACTTTTATTTCATTCAAATTGATTTTGCTAAAATCTTGCTTAAAATAATTTAATTCTGGAAAAGAGATTTCTTTATTTTCTTTTCCCCATAAATCACACCAGCAATAGTGTTTCCAACCATTGTCTGATAATTTTTGTTCAAATTCTTCTACTGTCATAATTAAAATATAATAAAAAACTAGCATAATGTCAATGCTAGTTTATATATTCTTTTGTAGACTTTTGTTTACTTCACCATTCTGTAATCACTATTTTTCAATAGTTTCATTGCAGTTTCCAGACCATGTGGATGTTGCTTGTTCAATGTGGTCATAAATGACTTGAATGTTTCATTGTCAAACGAAAATTCCCAATCCAATTCCTGGTGTGCTTGCATAACCAAAATGTTCTTCAATGCCTTCTTCATTGTAACATTTCTAGCATAGGCCTTCACATAGTTATCGTGTTCAGAACAAACCAATCTAGCATCTGTCACAAAGATTTTGTTCTTTTCACCACAAATTCGTGAAGCAAATTTCTCAGCATCTGCATAATCATTTGAATCAGTCAAATAGTAAATGGTACATAATCCAGTTCTACGATGTCGCTTTGATACTTGCTTTACTGGTGTATGGTCAAAACGAACCAGGAACCATTCTTCACCGCGTTCACCATTGTTATATTTCACATTTGCTTTTACTATCATGTTGTTTTTCCTTTTTAATTTAATACTAATTTTAGAAAATTTTATGGAACATTCCTTAATTTTTCAAAAATTTTTTACTTATCATAACCTTCACAGCTCTTGGCTAATAGTTCTCTTACATTTTCATTACCACTAAATGTATATCGTTTACACATTGGGGCAGTACTACTTCTTGCTACTTTCATATTAACAGCATCCACAAACATTGAAGATACTGTTAGATTTCCTTGTGCATCAAACAATTCATAATCATCACCTTGATAGATCTGATTATATTCTTCGTCAGGCATTCCAAGAATTTCTTTTGGATTCATTTGTTTCAATGCTAGACAATCAAATGATACTGTCTTACATTTCTTTACTAACATTGGCAAATCTTTTTTCAATTGTTCAATGTTCTTCTTAATTTCTTCGCCATTCTTTTCTAGATTATCATGTCCTCTCCTTAAATCTTTATAACCAAGGATTAGAATTTTTCTACCATAGAGAACATGATAGTCTTCAGGTTTGACAACTCCAGCAATTACATGAATTACTACATTCTTTCCTAATTCATTTACTAATTTAAAATCTTCTTTTTTGGTGGAATCTGTCAATGATACTCCAATACCATATACCAAATGCCAAATTTCTGATGTTATAAGCATCTTCAAATGTTTTTGATTTACTGTAATGCTTGGCACCAATTTAAGATCAACTAGTTTCATTAAAAATCTTTGTAAATTTGGATGTGATAGAGCATTTCCACCACCGATAGCAATTTCTGTACCAGCAGGACATGTACATAAAAATGGCATTATTTTTTTTAGATCTGCGTGTTTTCCTTTTTTTGTAGAATTCTCTGCACAATACACACAACCAGCATCACAATAGTCAGTGATTTTCAAGTCAAAGGATTCTGGGAATTCGTAAGTAAAATGATCCGCATTTGGGTCAATCGTTTCTTTTACTTTAGTTCCATCGTCATATAGATAAACTACATGATTTCCATTTTTATAATCTGCTATTCTATCATGTGAAATCTTTTTCCACCGCATGTAGTTTTACCTTGTTTCTAAAGTTTTTTACTGTTTTTAAAAATTTGTTGATTTGTTTCTTAAAATCTTTAATGTTATCTACAATGACAGAATCATATTTGTCTTTTTTTCTAGGACAATCCAAATAATAAGGCAATTCTTCTTTTATTTTTCTATAAGCAATAGGAAGAAGACTATCATCTTCTTTTTTCACTTTCTTGATTTTATAAATGTAGATTTCAATTTTTGGTTCAAATGTATAGCTAACCAAATCTACTACTTGTTCTTCGTAGTCATTCATTATCTTATATCGCCAGCCATTAAAATAGTCATACAAATTTTCACCATCTTTTTTCGTTGGCTTATTTGAATGCTTCATGTAAAAACCACAATTTTCAAGATAGGTAAAATATGGTTCTAGTTTGGTATATAGATCTGGTGTAAGTTTTTTAAGTTCACTGTACATTGGTTACTCCAACAATTAAGTATGGTAAAAATCCAATCCAATTTTTCTAGTCAAGATTTCAACAGTTGTCAATTCTTTTTCTTCAAAATCGCCTTCTTCATTACCACTACTAGTCCAATAACGATTCAAATTAGAAGTACATTCGTAATAGTCAGTCACATCCTTGTAAGAAGAGCCACACAAATCATTACCAGTCATACCAATTCTGTATTTGGTATAAGGCCAATTTGCGGCATCTGGATTTTCCTTAATTCGTCTAGCTATATACTTCTTCCAATCAGATTTCTTTCCATACAATGAACATTCAAATGGTTCAAACCAATGATATAAATTTTCCTTGGTGATATAGTGCTTGTTGTCATTCACATCAAGGAAAAAATACTTCACATCTTTTGGTGGCGTTAATCCCATTATGGTATATGCTTCTTGAAGATCTTTCAAAAACAATTCTTTGTTTTCATCAAAATTGTTTTTGTATTCAGTATTCTTTCTAGAATTCCATATATGCTTGGTTGATGAGAACACTGCATGGCCAGCTAGATACTTAATGAATGTAGTTACATTCTCCATATCAAATCTGGAATCTTCTGTAATGTCATTATCCCAATAACAGTCAATTTCAATTTCCAATACACCATTTTTATCTGGTAGAGGGAATTCAGATTTGTCCCTCATTGGAATTTCATCAACTTTTTTATACTGGCTAGAAAATGTAACACAATGAGTTGTGCTACTGTTGGTTTCAAATACAGATGTTCTAATCGTTCTCATAATGGTTCACAATATAGTAATTGTTTTGTTACTTGGCAATGTTAAACATCGGCACCATCTTTTCATTGGCTACTACATTCGGCAACTGACCATCCCACTTCTCAATCCACTTCAATGTCAGATATTCCTTACCACTCTGTTGCTTTAGTGCCTGCATCTGCACAGCGATTGCAGCAGAATCCGCCTTTGCCTGAGCAACCTTCTGTTCATTTTGATACTTGATTTTCTCCAAAATGTTCTTTTCCTTTAGTGCTTCCTGTTCCTGCACCTGCTTTGCTTCAATCGCTTCATTAAATGCTCTACTAAACTGGAAATTGGTAATGGTGAATCCATCAATGATGATATTGGCCTTTGCAGAATCCAACTTCTCCTTCAATGCCTGTTCCATTCGTGTCCTAATCTCTTCTCGCTTCTGTAGCATTTCTTCTGGAACATACTGTGGTGTGATGCCAGTAATCGTTTCCTTGATCTTTGGCTGCAAAGCAGTCTTTACATACGATGTTCCATATTTGGTATAAAGAGCACCAACATTCATTGGGTCTACATGATAGTTGACATTGGTAGATACAGTCACATTCTGTAGGTCCTTTGAACCAGATTCAATCTCAACAGTTTCCAACTGCGTCTTGACTGGAATGTAAACAATGTTCTTTGTTACGATGTTGTAGAAATGCAGTCCTGGGTCAAATGTCTCAGAATACTTACCAAATTCAAGGACAACTCCTCGTTCAGTTTCGTCAATGGTGGTACATCCCACAATGAACAGAGCCATAGTCAATGCTGTAAAAATCTTCTTCATAGTTTTTTATCTCCTGTTATAGTTGTTTATGATTAAAAATATAAAAATCTATTGAGAAAGTCAATAGATATATTTTCGCTTTTTTTGTAAATTTTTGTTTACATTACTTCAATACTTTAACTATCTTCTTGGATAGTTTTTCGTATTCTTTTGTTTCTTTCATTTTCTTATCGTTGATTTTCTTGTGCAGTTCAAATTCTTTCCAAATTTTCACTTTCTCGTTATATAGGCATTCCATTTCAATATAATCACCAGATGAATCTATATTTTTCCATTCAGTATTAAAATAATCGTATTCCTGTAGAATGTATTCACCCAAACCATTTTCCACTATCCTATAAGGACATTTAACTCTTGACCTCTTGATGTGCTTAATCAAGAGATAAATTAGATATGGGAATAGCAAAACAAATGAGAATGCTGCTAGAATACTTATGGAAGCAAATAGAATGTACATTGTTTATTCCCTTTTCATTTTTCTAAATGATGTTTTTGTGTCAAATCCAGCTGCTTTGATTCTTGTCAAGTCATCACCAACAGGAACTACTGCATCATCTGGTCTTGCATGTGTGTCATACCAATGTTCCAATTCCCATAAAGCACTATATGGATCTTTTTGTGTTTGAAAGTTCAAGTCCTTCAAGTTTGGGAAAATGGTCATAGAAAAACCATTGTTCGTTTTCCATCTAGTGTTCAATTTCAGTTTTTCAATGTATAATATAGGACCATACTTTTCAAAAATTTCTGTATTCCAGTATTTGCTATCGTTTGGATTGATTAGATTTTTCTTTGAGAACCAGAATCCATTATGCTCAGCATTGTCCTTGATTTCTTCAAATGTGACATAACACAATGTTGGATCTTTATTTGACTTCTGTGCTAGAAAATACCATTTACCACAAAATCCAACCATGTGTATAATTGAATGTGAATATAATCTATCTTTGTGTATATTCCATCTACCATCAAAATTCCCTAGATTTTCTACTTCGTTTGATTTAACATTTATTATTGAAGTAGTTCTATTAAATTCTACATCAGATTCCATAAAAGAACCTAATGCTGAATCATAATAGTCTTGGAATTTTGAATAGATCTTCAATTTTAAAAATCCTTGTTTATATTCAATTTCTTTTCTACTACTTTAAGTTCATTGTATGTGGTTTTCAAATAGTTTATATAATCTTTAAGTTCATTCAATGATGTAAATTCCATATCATCATAATAGCAAGTAACATTTAATTTACTGCCTTTATTTGATGTTGTAAAAGCAAAATTTACTTTAGTAGTTCTAAACAATTTATTTCCATAATTTTTTATAGCTAGTTTAAAATTGCCAAGTTGAAGATACTTTATTTTATATGTTTCATATCCATAATAATTACCATAACGAGAACGTACAGCAGCCGTAGTAGCTGTGGTGGCCAGATTATTCCATCCATTTGGCATTACATAACCATTAGTCCTTTTAATTTTAAGGTTATTTATATAATCTTTGTATTGTTTTTTCAGTATATCATTCATTTATCAACCCAACTTCGTTACAAAATGTTTCCCATTCTTCATCTGTACAAACAGGTTCTAATTTATTTGCTCTAGCTTCTGTGGCATCCATTACAATTTCATCACTAGTATAAGCAGTAGCATTTATACTTGCAGCAGTTGTTATATATCCACCATTTCCATCATCTAGCATTACCAAACCATTACCAGCATCAACATATGTTATGTCACCCTTCATATTTTTCTCCCGTTAAATATGTTCCTTCAAAACATTCGTAAAATACATTATCTCTAAAATCCTTATATTCAACAGCATATCCATCTGGTGCCACAGGATAGACATGTAGAATTTGTAATTTACCTGGACTATTCCTACTGTGTGGCCCTGTTTTACATTCTGGATGCCAAATCATTCTGTGGTGTGTCGGACAAAAACTCAATGTAACATGTTGATTCAATCTCGGCCATAATTCTCTTGGAATGATATGGTGGAATTCAATCTGGTTTCTATCCTTGGTCTTGATTCCGACAACCAGGCCAATGACATATAAAATCCTTATTTTGTATTATTGTTAGATTCATTCTTGATTTCTTCTGCTACTCTTTCTAGTGTACCATCTTTCATTGATTCTTCTAACTTTAGACTTACATACTTGTGGATTGACATTCCTACTTTGTTTGATGCTTTCTCCAATGCATCTATCTGCTCTTGTGTCAATTCCAAGTCAATCTTTTCCATTCCATCTTCAATCAATTCCACACCAGTCTTTTCCAACCATCTACGGGCTACTTCATTCTCTACTTGACAACCTTTTGAATCCTTCCAGCCAGGAACAAAATAGATTAGATCTGCACTAGCCATTTTGGATAATGCTTGACCCAATAGATTTACTGCACTAACAGCATTGTAGTTTGGATTTTCCTGTGGATAGTATGAATCAATCACTACAATCTCATTATCAGGATAAATTGAAGAAATATATTCTGCTGCCTTGCGTCTTGTTTCCAAAATGGATTCGTTGGTGATTCCATTCATTGGTTGTGATATAAAGAGTTTCTTGATAGGTTTCATTGTTAAAAATCCTTTTCCATTTTCAATAATTTGAGTGAATTTTTGAGTAGTTTATATGATTTTCTATATTCAGTTACCTTGTCTTTTAATTCTTCCAATGAAAACAAGTTGATGTAATCTTTTGTTCTTATGTGTATTGTGCTGGTTTCAGCATCAATCACATAATCTATGTTTGAAATTCTAATACATTTATTGCTGATGTTTTCCACATTAATTGCATCGCTAATCCCATTTATATCAAGTTTAAAAATGTATCTATATTCTTCAGGTTCATCAGAATCAACAAAATGATTTGAAGTTGATGGAAAAAATAAACTTAATTCTTGTATAAAATCTTTTATTGAAGCTCTTTTTTGCTTTTCTAATTTCAATTCTTCACATGTCTTATCAAATTCTTCTGATGAAAATAGTTCAGGCATATTATCAAAATCCAATTCATTTCTACTATAAATTGCATTTGGATAAAGACTAGAAAAATTTTGGTATGTCATAGTTTATGCCCCTAGTTTAAAAATTACCAAACCAATCATAATGATATACAATATGATTGTTACAATTAGATCTTTTCTATCTGGTTTTTGGTATAGCATTTCTTTTGGATCCGATAGTGGTCTATAATTAAGTTCCATTTTATTATGATTTTCGTCTTCAATCAACATCATAATTATAATATACAATTTTTAAAGAAAAATCTATATATTGTGTTATATACATTTTGTTCACTTTGATACTTCAATAGTTAGATAATCTTTTTGAAAATTGTTCTTCTGCAATGTATTCGTATTCAATGGTATTCCAATATCAGTATCAATCTTCTTATTATTCCAAGGAACTTGATAACATACATTGTTGATATAAATTGAAGTCAAATCATTGGAATGCTTCAATCTCTCAATACACTTATTGCCATCTTCCAAATATGAATCTGTTTCCACCAAACGAGCTGTATGATGAAAATGTTTTGGGTTAGACAAGTCTAACTTAATTTGAAAATTGTTGATTTTAATTGACTTCATTAAGTTCTTGTCATGCGGATCAAATGTGTAGATTTCACCTTCAGTCTCAAAATGAAGGAACTTAATAGCCCAATAATCAACTATGATACATTCACAGTTTTCAAATACAAGTTCAATTTCCTGTGATGGTATTTCTATTCTTTCCATAATTTAACCGGTGAAGGGATGTCTTTTATATCATCTAAAAATACATTCTTAAACAATGTGAACAATGTTCTTTCTTCTTTTGACTTTAACCAATCACCAAGTGCCCAACAAAAATCTAGTATAATTAACATCGGTGTAATACAAAGCCATAGTATGGCTACTGGTACTGTTATCAAGCATTTCACTATTGTTTTTGTTTTATTCATATACATCTCTAATCCATCTATCTTCTAGTTCAATTTCTTCTTCACCAGTTGGGCTATCTTCATTTTCACTCTTTGTTATATCCTTGATCCTATCTCGCTGCATTTTCTTTCGGTCATATCGTTTCGTTTTCTTTGAGCCAGTTTCTTCTGATGTCCATGAACGAATCAATCTACAGGCCTTCTCCCATTCTTCTTCTGTAAATCCATATTCTTTCATTTTTTCATCACGATAATTAAAATAGTCAGTAAAGTTGGCATCTGTAGCTTTGTCTCTTTTCCAACCTTTATCTATATCGTTTATAAAACGAATGAGCTTCTTTTCAAATCTATCTTGCTGTGTGTTCTTCATTATTCTTTTTCCTATGCATAATTCATTAAAATGAGTGATAATCCAATCTATCATTGGTGTATTTTGTAGTTTCGTGTAATTCATTTAATACTTCAACGATTGAAATTTCTTTAATTAGTATTTTCTCTTTTATTTGATTTTCTCTATATTTTATTTCATACTTATCTTTTGTTTCACCGCCAAAATAATCATTCATCAAATACTTGTAAGCATCTGCTTTCGTTTCAAAATAACGAATTAATTCAAGCTCAGTTTTGCTCATTATGTAATATACAGCTATTATATTCATTATCCATTCCATTCATGAGGTTTAATTGTTAATAATCTATTTTCTATATCATCTACCAATTCCAATAATTCTTTTTGATCTTCTGTATCGGCCATTTTCTTTACCAAACTTTCCATTGCTGTTGCTGCCATGTATGGGCTATTACCTAATGCAACAACCATGTCAGTCACGAGCTTCTTCCAAAAAGTTAAATCGTGTATCATTTGGTTTTCTCCAAATCATTTGGTTTTGTTTTATTCAATTTTTATTTCTTCAAACATTCCTTTTTCAAACATAATTGGTAATAAACTAGCAATTACATCACCATCCCATTTGTATATTTTAAATTCTGCATCTGGTTCATCATCTTGCAATTCTTTTACTATCTTTTTCACCAAATCTATATTAATTGTATAACATTTTTTTAAAAATATACCATTTTTTGTTATAAAATACCTATAACCATAATTCATAGTTATTCTCCTTTTCTCCAGATCATTTGGTTTTCTTCCTGTTCAACAAATCCCATTTTCTCATAAAAAATTTTGGCATCTGGCAAACTACACAATGAAATCAATTTATAAACTTCCTTGAATTTTGTCAATATGTGGCGACCGTAATTCTGAAATCTATATTTACTGTGAACTTCTAATGAGTAAATACGAATCTCCTTCGGGGCCACCTCTTCCCAAATGATTATTGCTAATGGATATGGAATCTCTTGATTTATGAATTGACGAACTACTTTGTTACCTTGTGTGTAATCATTCTTACTACACATATCAAATGTCAATGGAAAACTATCCTTATCCAATTCAGATAAGAATGCTTCATTATATGGAGTATCTTCAAACCATCTCATTTAAAAATCCTTTTCTATTCTATCCATTTTCAATTCCATGTTTATTTTCTTGTAAGACATATAAAGTTTTTTAAGTATTTCTATTATAGTAGTTGTGTCTGTTCTATTTATTGGTGTAGCACCAGACCAAGTACAACATTCTTCATTATTATTATCTAGTGTATGAAAACTATTATCGCTATAACACAAACTTTCAAACATTATTAATATATCTTTATTAC
>Ga0247608_10007227_pt1 | contig 11431 bp, 7 predicted proteins | sample 176DNAGHGlowgp2_FD_193490 | JGI IMG/M metagenome (GOLD analysis project Ga0247608, IMG submission 193490) | Sheep rumen microbial communities from Palmerston North, Manawatu-Wanganui, New Zealand - 1766 DNA GHGlow gp2 | ecosystem: Host-associated > Mammals > Digestive system > Stomach > Rumen ... | reverse complement strand
CGTAGAATGTGTCCAGGGCCTCCGGATGGTGCCGCCACTGGATGTCCATGCTGGCGCGGCTCTTGGCCTCGTTTACGAACCTGCCTTCTACGTTTACAATCAGGTCCTTGTCCAAAAGAAAATGCGGACACAGTTCCTGGGCAAAGGCTCCGGAACAGGCCAGGGCCATCGTGAAGATGAATTTTGTAAACGAGAGACGCATGGCTTGAAGTTATGAATTCGGATTTCGGAGTTAGGAATTATAATAATTCTGAATTCTGAAATCCGAACTCCGAATTAAAATTTCGGTACTACCACGTCGTATTCCGCCTTGTTGTGGGCTTCGTCCTCTAGCTGGATGTGGAGCTTGTCGCCTTTTTTGAGGCGGCGCTCGTCCAGCACGATTTCGCGGGGTTCGGAATCGTATTCGGTAGGAATCCAGTTGCCGTTCACGGTGGTCTGTATGGAGTTGCCGTTCTCGAATCCGTCGTAGCGGAACAGGGTCGGGATGCGCAGCACGTCCTGTTCCTTGCCCAAGATAAAGGACTTGCCCCAGTAGGGCGTGCCCAGGGTGGGTGCGGTCTTGTTCAGGATGTTTGCAAGGTCCCGGAGTTCGTTCACCTGGGCACAGCGCTTGCTTGTGCCCTCTTGCTTGCTAAAGATAAACCAGCGGCGGCTGGTCTCGCCCAGCCAGTAGAGCGGCGCGGATTCCTTGCCGGGGTCCAGGCAGACTTCCCAGCTGCCCGTAAAGTGCAGACCCTTGGGGTGGAACTCGTAAAAGTCCAGGCTGTCGGTGTGGGTCTTAGTGACGGCCAGCACCTGGGTTTCGTTGCCGAAGGCGCTACGGAGCTTGGTAATCTTCTGGGAAATGGCCATGCTGTCCAGGGTCGTATTCCACTGCATGGTCTTTTCGTTTTGGTGCACGGCGTGCATGGCGATGGTCCCTGCCTTATGCCCGATGAACCTGGCCTTGGGGAACTTCTGGACGATTTTCCCGAGAGAGGTTCCCCGGTGGGGGAACGCTTTGCACAGGTCCTCGTCGAGGATGTTCTTGGAGCTGTCCATCACCGAGAACTTTTGGCCCTTGTCGCAGAGGGCAAGGTCCAGCATACTCCGGCTCATGAAACTGTACAGGGGAGATTCCTGCACCTGCTTTTGCAATACTGGGGAGTTTGCCGCACAGGAATCCTGGAAGGTGAATTCCCGTGAAGTTTTTCGGCCCACCAAGTCTTCTACTTCTACTCGGTACTTGGAGCCAGCCTTCAGGGCGGCATCTACAAAGTGCCAGTCCCCGGCGGTATCCGCCTCTTCGGCCCACAGCAGTTCCGTGCGAATTTTCAGCATGTTGCCGTAGGTCAGGGTGTCCTGGATTTTTTCGTAGGCCTTCTTCTTGCCCTCCCACAGGGTGAGCCTGCGGATAGACATGGGATTCTCTTTGGGATGGCGGCTGTAGTCGGCAATCTTTATCGCCAGGTAGGCCTTCTCCTTTTTCCAGCCCGGGTATTCCACGCAGCCCTTGTCCAGAGCTTCGGGGCCAGTGACGGCCATGTCGTCTTTTTGCCACACAGCTATGCCGAAAATCTGGGGGTCCAGGGTGTCGCCGCAATAGACCCCGTTTCTGCAGGGAGAAATCACGTTGTTCTTGCCCTGGCGGATTTCCAGGTGCAGGTGGGGGTTACCGATGCCGGTGCTTCCAGAAAATGTCAGGGTGTCGCCCTTCTTGTAGGGGGCATTCGGTTTCAAGATGACGTCGTTGCTCTTTTTGCTGAACTGCTCTGCGATATAGAGGCTGTCCAGCTTGCCGAAACTGCTCTGGTGGGCAAAGACCCAGGTCTTGCCGCTTTCGCCCTTGAAGAACATCACCTTGCCGTAAAAGAAGGGGGAGACCCGGATTTCTTCGACCTTGCCGTTTTCGGGAGCGTAGATGACCCAGCCCTCTTCCATGAGGGTGGAGTAGTCCACGCCGGCGTGGTAGCGGGTGCCGCGGTTCTCGCCAAAGGAGGAGGTGAGGTAGGCGTCTTTCTGGAAGGGGGAATAGACGGGCTCTGCGGCGGGCGCGAGGTTCACAAAAGTGGCAACCGCAAGGCACAGGGCTTGGAAAATGTTCTTGGATAAGCGCATGGCCGAAAAATAGAAAACGACAACGAACATTATGCGATTCGTTGCCGAAGAGTATCGTCTGATGTGTTTTTAGGAACTAGAAGTTGATAAAGAGTCCGATGGACGTGGCCATTTCGTCTGTAGTAGACGAGGCTCCAAGCGGGTTGCTCACGAATTTATTCGTGAAGGCCAGCTCAACGGCGGCCATTTCGTATTCAAAGCGCATGCCTACGTTAGCCGTGGTGATGCCGGAGGAAATGTCCATGGACTTGGTAGAGACTTCTTCGATATAGGAATCCCTATACCTGAAAAGATCCCATTGGTGGCTGGCGCTGCCGAAAACGATGAGGTATTTGCCAACCATCACTTCGCCCAGTATGTTTGGTGTTGCGGTCAGGGCGTATTCGTTGTGACGGCTGCAGTAGTCCTGAATGCGATCATAGGCGATAAGGGGTACCGCTATATTAAATCCCATAAAGACCCGGGCTTTTTCGCGACTAAGGATTGTGCCTCCGATGTTGAATTCGGGAACGACTTCTACACGGGCTGTTGAGTCGGTAGAAGTGACAACAGATGTAGAAATGTAACTCTTGCCATTTCGGGTAAAGAAGTTCTGCTCGGTTACCACATATTCAGAATTGAAACGGAGAACCCCGACTCCAAACATCCAGGAGATGATATCACCGGAATAGCCGACCATGAGCTTTCCTCCCAGGTTCCAGATGTCGGATTTTGTGTTGACATCGGTACCCTTGTGAGTTCCGTCGCTTTCGGGGTGCTCGTAGGCGACTTTGATGCCAACGTCAATACCGAGAATGCTACCGGATATTGTTCCACCGACAATGGTTCCGGCGGATGTTCCGATGATTGTTTCTTCTTCGCCTGTTTTGTCGTTGTCTACATAGTTCCATTCTTTGTCGACAGCGGCCTGCAAAAGCATACCGAATTGTCCGAAAGCAAGGCCCGCAGAAACAAGGCCTAGGTCGTTGTTGTTGTCAAAGGCAAAGAAGTATGTCAACCCGGTGCCAAAGGAAACGACGCCCTCTTGGTCTACGGGTTCAAAGTAGGCGAAATTGTGGTCTGTCATTTTATGGGGCATGTTCATTTCGCTGGCAACGGTCGGGGCGGCTGCTTCGTTACCCACCGGGTTGTAGGCGTTCCCGTGCAAGACATTTTTCAGTGCGATTTTAGATGTTGGCGCGGTTTCGCTGAAAACGGGCGCTGCTGCAGGGGTTGGCGTTACATTTTCCGGCTTTTTTTCGGATTCCTTTTTTTCGGCCTTTTCGACAGGGGGCTCTTTCTTTTCTTCGCCCCAACCGCTATCGACGTCGGACCACATGTTGGCCGAGTTTGCTTGCTGGGCAGGTTGCTCCTCTACAGGGGTTGGCTCTGCCGTGGGGATAACCTCTTCAGCGAGTGGTTCGGGTGTTTCTGCAGGAGCGGGTTCTGCGACCGGAATGGGGGCTGGTTCCGCAACGGGAGCGGGTTCGGCGGTCGGCACAGGTTCAGCGACGGGTGCTGGAACTGGTGCGGGCGCTGGCTCGGCAACGGGGACTGGCTCAGGGGCAGGGGCGGGAGCTGCTGCGGGTGTCGCCGGCGCGGGCTGGGGTGCCTTGGCGGGGGCCTTTTGGGCCATCGCCGAAACGGAGAGACAAACGATTAAGTAAAGGGCGAGTTTTGACAGTTTCATGTAAATAAATATATATCATTTTTCAGTAGAGGGGCAAAAAAACGAAAAAAAGAGAAAAAATGAGGGAGTGACGAACCAAATAATGTAAAAACTTGTTTACGTTATTGCTCTGTTTTGTCTATTTTATTCTGGTGTTAACGCAAGGTGTTCACCTCCGCGAGTTCTTCTTTTTTGCCCTGTATGCGACCTTGCGTTCACCAACGCAGTTCAAGGCAAGCGTTTTGTTCATATAGTTCGCGCGTTCTAGTTCTATTGCGTTGCGCAGAATGCTTGTAAGAAAATCGTTAGGACTTGAGCCAGCCTCGGCCGCCATCTTTCGTACTGTTTCTTGCAAGTCGTAAGGAACCTGGACGGTCATGCTCTTCATCGGAGTTACGTATAGTTCGCCGCCGACGGCCACCGACATTTTCAGCAGCTGCTTGTACGAAGGATTCGTTTTCAAGGACGCAATACGCGAGATGGCGCTTTGCGTCGTGCCCATCTTGTCGGCGACATCTTGCTGCGTGAGCCCCAAGGAATCTTTCAGGAAATCAAAATCCGTCAGGAAGGCCGACAGCGCCTCGTATGTCTTGGAGTACAAATCCAGACCTTCGTCTTCGTTTTCGAGCGAAGACATAAAATCGATGACTTGATTCTTTTTCATTGCATAACTCCCTGTTTGACAAGTTCTCTGTATTGCTTCAGTTTTGTAAATAATATAGCATATTTGCTATATCTAGTCAATATTTTTTTTGAAATTATGGAACTTTTCTAATGGGGAATTAACTTTACGAGTTCGTTTTCAAATTTAGCAGGCAATGCCTGCTGAATTTTGTGCAAGCGGAACATGCACAAATTTCCTATTCGCCGATACCGTAAATTTTGCAAGTGGCACTTGCAAAAATGGAAAATCGGAATATTCCTTATGGGCGTTCCCCGCGCACGCGCGGGTCGGGCTTTACTCGCTACGCTCCCGGAGCCTGTAGTCTCCGCACTGCCGTGTAACAATCCCTAACGCAAAAGAATTTGTCCAAAACGATTACGAATATCCAAAGCTGTAGTCTTTTCCTTGAAAATTTTTCAATGAAATACGGGATTTATGATTATTTTCCGAATTTTGCTGAATTTTTGCTTTCAAAATTTCTACTTTAGGTAGAGCAGATACAACTACAAAAATATTATGAAGATAGACCGGATTGTTGTGATTTGCTTTCAGAATTTCTACTTTAGGTAGAGCAGATACAACGAGGGCTAACCATGAGAATGACGGACTTCAGTTGTGATTTGCTTTCAGAATTTCTACTTTAGGTAGAGCAGATACAACGCCGTAAGAATCATTATGCCGTGGAAAGGTGTTGTGATTTGCTTTCAGAATTTCTACTTTAGGTAGAGCAGATACAACCTATTACCGTGTTTTATTCAAGAAATTTAGTTGTGATTTGCTTTCAGAATTTCTACTTTAGGTAGAGCAGATACAACGAAATCAATGCACGACACCGTGAATATAACGTTGTGATTTGCTTTCAGAATTTCTACTTTAGGTAGAGCAGATACAACGGGTTTTGGTACTAATGTTTCTTCAAGAGTGTTGTGATTTGCTTTCAGAATTTCTACTTTAGGTAGAGCAGATACAACCCGGCGGTACGGGCTAATACCGCCACAAGTGTTGTGATTTGCTTTCAGAATTTCTACTTTAGGTAGAGCAGATACAACAAGCCGCCGACGTTTCCTCTATGGTCAAACGTTGTGATTTGCTTTCAGAATTTCTACTTTAGGTAGAGCAGATACAACTGGGCAGCAAGGTAATTGACGTGATTCTTCGTTGTGATTTGCTTTCAGAATTTCTACTTTAGGTAGAGCAGATACAACAAAAGAAACCCGGCTACTACTGGCGACTGAGTTGTGATTTGCTTTCAGAATTTCTACTTTAGGTAGAGCAGATACAACCAGAAGTAGATAAAACGCATCTACTAACATGTTGTGATTTGCTTTCAGAATTTCTACTTTAGGTAGAGCAGATACAACGATACGTTTGACAATGAACCCCAATCAGAGTTGTGATTTGCTTTCAGAATTTCTACTTTAGGTAGAGCAGATACAACTTACCCGGCCTCAACAACAACAAACGAGGAGTTGTGATTTGCTTTCAGAATTTCTACTTTAGGTAGAGCAGATACAACTTGTGTTGTCAGTCTTCGTTGTCCTCAATGGTTGTGATTTGCTTTCAGAATTTCTACTTTAGGTAGAGCAGATACAACTCCCAGCGCGCCGTCGTGCGCAGTCGTTCCGTTGTGATTTGCTTTCAGAATTTCTACTTTAGGTAGAGCAGATACAACAATACAACGAGCGGCTGTTCGCCACGAACAGTTGTGATTTGCTTTCAGAATTTCTACTTTAGGTAGAGCAGATACAACGTACCGTCGTCCATGTAGATGCGTTCGCCGTTGTGATTTGCTTTCAGAATTTCTACTTTAGGTAGAGCAGATACAACGACTCTACGCAATACAACAATCTTTCCGGCGTTGTGATTTGCTTTCAGAATTTCTACTTTAGGTAGAGCAGATACAACAGGCGGAGGAGTACAGATGAAGATAATGATGTTGTGATTTGCTTTCAGAATTTCTACTTTAGGTAGAGCAGATACAACAGGCGGAGGAGTACAGATGAAGATAATGATGTTGTGATTTGCTTTCAGAATTTCTACTTTAGGTAGAGCAGATACAACTGACGCAAAGCCGGTTCATACCGAGATTCAGTTGTGATTTGCTTTCAGAATTTCTACTTTAGGTAGAGCAGATACAACGACGATTTTTACAATCCTGATAGGGCTATAGTTGTGATTTGCTTTCAGAATTTCTACTTTAGGTAGAGCAGATACAACAATCTAGGGACGACGCTGCCGAGGAAGCTGGTTGTGATTTGCTTTCAGAATTTCTACTTTAGGTAGAGCAGATACAACAAACCGGCCATGGTACTCTTCCTTTGTACCGTTGTGATTTGCTTTCAGAATTTCTACTTTAGGTAGAGCAGATACAACCTTCTATTCTATATACTTGTTCAACGACCCGTTGTGATTTGCTTTCAGAATTTCTACTTTAGGTAGAGCAGATACAACAGCGAGCGAAAGAAAAAATTAAGGAACTGCGTTGTGATTTGCTTTCAGAATTTCTACTTTAGGTAGAGCAGATACAACGTCTTGACGGGGCGTCTCAGGTCCTGGTAGGTTGTGATTTGCTTTCAGAATTTCTACTTTAGGTAGAGCAGATACAACATAGCAAATCTTTTCGCGGTCGGCAGTTCCGTTGTGATTTGCTTTCAGAATTTCTACTTTAGGTAGAGCAGATACAACAGGACTTTGAACTGGTGGCAGACGAATACAGTTGTGATTTGCTTTCAGAATTTCTACTTTAGGTAGAGCAGATACAACTGACAGTTTCCCCGCCTGAGGCATTTAATAGTTGTGATTTGCTTTCAGAATTTCTACTTTAGGTAGAGCAGATACAACCGGCGGCCTTCGCTCCAACGTAGTAGCCCGTTGTGATTTGCTTTCAGAATTTCTACTTTAGGTAGAGCAGATACAACAGACGATAGTATATATCGACGCTGACAAGAGTTGTGATTTGCTTTCAGAATTTCTACTTTAGGTAGAGCAGATACAACAGAAAAGGCCTTGCAACAACAACAACAAAAGTTGTGATTTGCTTTCAGAATTTCTACTTTAGGTAGAGCAGATACAACATTGAATCGCCCAATTTTGCCTTTAAGACAGTTGTGATTTGCTTTCAGAATTTCTACTTTAGGTAGAGCAGATACAACGCGACAAGGAGAAGGCCGCCTACTCGTTCCGTTGTGATTTGCTTTCAGAATTTCTACTTTAGGTAGAGCAGATACAACTGCGCGAGAAGGACGCCGACCGGCTTGACAGTTGTGATTTGCTTTCAGAATTTCTACTTTAGGTAGAGCAGATACAACTCTACACGGGTACCTACGAGGCCGTGGACGGTTGTGATTTGCTTTCAGAATTTCTACTTTAGGTAGAGCAGATACAACAACTCGCGCGGGCGATTCCTCATCTGCCCCGTTGTGATTTGCTTTCAGAATTTCTACTTTAGGTAGAGCAGATACAACCAAGGCAGACCTCGGTCATAGTCAACGACTGTTGTGATTTGCTTTCAGAATTTCTACTTTAGGTAGAGCAGATACAACGTAACGTCATGTTAACGACGGACGAGTACAGTTGTGATTTGCTTTCAGAATTTCTACTTTAGGTAGAGCAGATACAACGCAGTATATACCGCCATAACACTCACCATGTTGTGATTTGCTTTCAGAATTTCTACTTTAGGTAGAGCAGATACAACGAATATTTTTCAATATCCGCACCACCGATAGTTGTGATTTGCTTTCAGAATTTCTACTTTAGGTAGAGCAGATACAACGATTGCAAAACCGATAAAGAAACCGACAATGTTGTGATTTGCTTTCAGAATTTCTACTTTAGGTAGAGCAGATACAACAATGGATTCTCTCCAAGTGGCTGAAATCAAGTTGTGATTTGCTTTCAGAATTTCTACTTTAGGTAGAGCAGATACAACTGAATTGCTGTATCTGTAATTAAATCAAGGAGTTAGACCTTGATTTGAGAATCAAAAAAATCGGCCTTTTTCGGGTCGATTTTTTTGTTTTTATGTCATTTTTCTCAAAAGAGTTCAAGTTGAGAGGATGCCCTAGGCGGAGACTTCTCCTTTTTTCCATAGAAAATCTGGATTTTGCCAAATTGTTTATCAGTGATGCATAAAATGCTAACAGAACCTTTGGGTGGCATCATGCTCTTAATTCGTTTTATGTGAACCTCTGCGTTCTCGACAGAAGCGCAGTGGCGGACGTAGATGGATAACTGGAATCGGGAAAAACCATCGCGAAGGAGATCCTTGCGAAATTGAGAATGCCTCATTCGCTCAATCTTGGTTTCCGTTGGTAAATCAAAGAAACACAGAATCCACATAATTCTGTACTCGCTAAATCGGTCCATCCTACACCTCTGGATAGAGCAATTTTCTTGTTGTTCCTAAATAACACTTAGCAAGCGAAGCCGTTGTTGTTGAAACTGCATTCATCAGCGGGCTTCGAATTCCGTCAATAACACAATCAAGTACAGGTATTTTTAAAAGCTTTGCTTTAATTTCAGTTGAAAGATCTGAAGGATATTCATCCATTTCTGCTAAAATGTCTAAAACTAATTTGTCTACAATAGGTCGATACGGTTCCATTATATCGTCTGCCAAACAATAGGCATTATAGCGATTATGATGATGAATGCCGAATGTCGGCAGCAAACCGCTAGAAACTAGAGCCCTTGCTACAACGCCTCGCAATATTGCGTAACCATAATTCAACATATTGTTTGGTGGAACTCCATTCCTGTCACGAGCAAAATCAGTGATGTCGGGAAACATTTCTTTCCAGTAGTATGCAGCCGCAACAGCTTCTCGATTATCTACATCTCCGCTTCGCACAGAATTTGCCCAAGCCGTCATATTACCGATTTCTGCACTTCTTGTGGCTTTCAAGATGGCGGCTTGATTCAAAATTTTCTGTTGAACCGTTTGTTGCCATAGTTGCTTTTTTAATGGAAGCGACGCTCCTATTTGCGCTTGGAATCTTTCGCTCTGCAGTGTATTCCCTGAAAGGGGGAGAAGTAAGCCTGAGGGTAAATGCGTCTTGTCGCAGTTGATAATCGCACAGTTATTTTCTAGCAAAGCTCCTAGTAAAGCGTTGGTCACTGTAATTTGGGGAGAGTCAAGGACAATGTAAGCAATGTCTTCAATAGCCGCAGTGACGATTTCATCATCGCGTTTTTTAATGACAAGCTGGTTGTCCTTTAGGCTTAGATAAGCCTGGTTCCCGAAATACAGTGTTCGTTTAATCATAATCGATTTCCGTCAAATTCAATTATGTTGCCAAGTCTATCGATTGTTATAGGAAGGCATACATCTTTAATAGATTCCTTGCTGTCGGTAAATTCAACTTTATTTAATTGAGTAAATTCGTTTTTGTCTACAATACTTTTTGCTATTGCGTATGGAACAGCATATAGTCTATTATTTGTAAAGGAAACAATTTTATATATGCGTTTCTTGTCAATAGATCCTTCTGATGGCAAATACACCAGATCATTCGGCGAAAGAACAAACAGAAACTTAACATCTTTATCAACAAGATCCTTTTCTTTTAAATAAGTTTCAATATTATTTTTCCACTGATTACCATACTGTTTTTGGCAATCAATCATTACGTTTAGAGGAATAGTCAAATACGAGCGTTTCCCGTCTTTTTCAAAAACAGCGAAGAACAAGTTTGTTCCCTTGGCGGCTTCTACAAATTTGACTTTCTTATTGCCTTTTTGTCCAACAGCAAATTTGTCCGCCTTTTCGTAAACGCGTACCTTTAGAATTGGTTGATGGAATTTGCCATTATTTAATTCAATGATTTTTTTGTTCATTTCATCGATGCCATCTGGAGAAAACGCTTGCTCTGCATCACCATTCTTGCGTTCCAAATGCGCTAATAAAATTTTTTGTATTCCGGAATCAGCGATGCTATCTTCAATTTTGGCTCGGTTAAAAGATATGTCAAGATTTTTTCTTGTGGCGAAGAATCGTTCTTTTGTTTCTTTAGTGAAATAGAATACATTGATTTTTGAAGTATCTATCCCATAACCGCCTATGTGATATTCTTCTATGTATTTTTTGATGTTCTTTGCGTCAATTTTGTTGTTTTTTAATTCGAGAATTTTTTCTTTGATGTTCTTGTTGAGAATTCTTTCTGGAACTTTTATTGCCTCGTTTAAGGAAACGCTTTTTACTTTGCGAAGATTGATTTCTCCGAAAACAGTATCCTTGTGCATTGGTTTACGGATGGCCCAACTATCGCCCTTTCCCTGCTTTGCAAATGTTTTCTTTCCATTTTCGTCAAAATGTTGGAAAGAGTTTGTCGTTTTATTTATCACACGCTGATTTTGCTTAAAACTAACAATGATATTTTCAAGAATATCCTTGGAATCTGAAGAGAAAGAATCCCACGGTTTTAAGAATTCTTTAGCAACTTCGCGTTCCTTGCCGTCAATCACCGTCTTTTCAAAACGGCGGAGTTTGCGTTGTAGCTGATATCTATTTATGTTGTATTTAGAATGAGCGGCTTCGTTATTCAGTAGATTTACATGGTCTCGTGTTGTACAAGCGATGACGATTGCGTCCATTGCGTGGTGACGATGGTCAATTCTTTTCTTATTAAATCCCTTTTGAAGCTCTAAAGGCATCTGTGGAATAGGATGACCTTCTGCATTTGTTGTCGTGAAGCAATCTTTTCTTGTAATTTGGTTCATTCGAATAAATCTTGGTAGAATAATGCTGTTCCAAACATCGTTCATGCCCCAATCTTTCTTCAAACGATCTGTAATTGCGCCGTTGCACGAGATAAGATTCTTGGAAGTTGCTTCTGGCTCGTAGTTTTCATCGTCAACCTTTTCTCGAACGATATTAGACAATAACCCTTTAACAACTTTGCTGATGTATCGGCTATCGTTTAACTGGCGTTCTATGAAATCGTCAGGGATGTTTTCCATCAGCAGTTTTTTCATTTTTACGCGATTGTTTACGTAATTTTCTTTGACGAATTTCTCAT
>Ga0247608_10007224_pt1 | contig 11432 bp, 23 predicted proteins | sample 176DNAGHGlowgp2_FD_193490 | JGI IMG/M metagenome (GOLD analysis project Ga0247608, IMG submission 193490) | Sheep rumen microbial communities from Palmerston North, Manawatu-Wanganui, New Zealand - 1766 DNA GHGlow gp2 | ecosystem: Host-associated > Mammals > Digestive system > Stomach > Rumen ... | reverse complement strand
GCAGAGTTGAGAGGACTTTAAACAGACACAAAGCCTGTTGAAATGGGAGACAGAAAAATAGGAAATGGTTCTGTGTTTATTGAAACAGATACACAAAAATTATATTTCTTTGATGCAGATAGTCAAGAATGGAAAGGAGAATAATATGGATATAACAAGTTATTTATTAGGTAAAAATTCCTCAGGTGGTGGTGGAGGTGGTTCAGACTTAGACTGGACTGCCTTAGGTTTTGAAAAAAGACCAGAAGCTATTGATGATGGATATAATTATGCAAAACAAATAAAAGATAATTGGATACCTGCAGATACTCTATATCAAAAGTTTTATAATGATAAGAAATTAGTATATATGCCTAGCGTTGACACCTCAACAACAATTTCTACAGAAGGAATGTTTTATAATTGTTATGCGTTACAAGAAACAGCTTTTTTAGATACCAAAAATGTAAATCGTATGAATAATATGTTTCGTTCTTGTTATTCATTAGTTAAAGTTCCTTTATTTGATACTTCAGAAGTAACGAATTTTAGTAATATGTTTAACTCTTGTTATAATTTAAAAGAAGTTCCACAATTTAACACATCACAAGCTAATAATTTTAGCAGTATGTTTACTAATTGTAATAATCTAACAACAGTTCCACAACTTGATATATCAAAAGCAACAGCAGGTTCTCAACTTGGTAATATGTTTGGTGGTTGTTACTCTTTAACAAACGAAAGTATAAACAATATACTAGCTATGTGTATAAATGCTACTTCATATACAGGAGGAAAAACACTTTCTAATTTAGGTTTTGATAGCACTCATCAACCAGTTGCAACAATACAAGCGTTGTCAAATTACCAAGCGTTTTTAGACGCAGGTTGGACTATTGGATATTAAGGAGGGATAATATGTTAAAAGGAATAGATGTTTCAAGTCATCAAAGAGAAATAAACTGGGGGAAGGTTAAATCACAAATAGATTTTGCTATAATAAGGCTAGGTTATGGAGATAACATTGAAAGACAAGATGATAGTTACTTTATAAAAAATGTCAATGGGTGTATTAATAACAATATACCCTTTGGCGTATATATTTATTCATATGCTTTAAATTTAGGTGGTAGCGAAAGTATACAAAGCGAGGTTGACCACACTAAAAGAATGTTATCTAAAATATCTAAAAAACCATTTTGCGTTTATATAGATATGGAGGATGCTAGCACTGAAAAATTAGGCAAGACATTATTAACTAATTTTGCTTTAGAATATTGTAAGCAGATTAAAAATGCAGGATATAAAGCTGGTGTATATGCTAATGAAAATTGGTTTAAAAATTTCTTGCAGTGTTCAACAATAGCAAGTTATGGTTATTCAATATGGTGTGCTAAATATAGTGATAGCAAGCCAAATATAACTTCTAATTATGACATATGGCAATATAGTGATAGAGGTCATGTTGATGGTGTAGATGGTAATTGTGATATGAATTACATGTTAAAAGATATTAGAAATGTTACACCTCAACCTACACCAATACCAGTTGATACAAAAGTTAATGTTTATTATCAAGTTGAGACAAAAGAAGATGGTGTATTATCAATGGTCAAAAATTTAGATGATTATGCAGGATGGAAAAATCATGCAATAAGATATTTAGCTATTAAGGTTGATAAAGGAAGTATTAAATATAGAGTTACAACCATACATGGAAAAACATTAGGTTGGGTAACTCAATGTAATATTAGAGATCATAGAAATGGTTGTGCTGGTAATGGAGAACCAATTTCAACGGTTGAAGTATATTACTATACTCCAAATAATATTAGACCATACAAAAAGGCTAAATATAAAGTCAATGATTATTCATGGCAATATGATTTAGAAAAAGGTAAAGGACAAGATGGTTATGCGGGTGTTAAAGGTAAAGTAGCAACTAAATTTCAAATTGAAATTGTATAAAAGGTTAGGAATTAAACCTAATCCTTTTTTATTTGCTATTTTTAAGTGCTTTTTAGCAATGTTTATATCAAACTAGAGTAATTATACCATAAAGTATAAAAAGTCTCTTAAAATCAAAATAAATAGTTAATAACAAGAATATTAAAAAAGTATTAAAAAAGTATTGACTTTTTATAAACCATAATTTACAATTTATTTAGATAGGAGGTGATAAGATGAAAGGGGAATATTTAGAATTGGACGAAAAACTTATAAAAAGAATAGAAGAAATAACTAATACAGATTATGACTTTAAAGATTGCAAAGTCATAGCTGAAAATTGTATAAGCATTATTGAAGATTTAATAACTGAATATGATAATTTAATGAGCGAATATGATGATTTTGAAACTTATGTTGAAGATAATTATAAAATGAAAAGATATGAGGAGGATTTATAATGGATGAGGAATTAAAAGCAATAATAAACTACTACGGATTGACTAATCAATTGAAAAAATTAAGTGAGGAGGTGTATGAGTTACAAGAAGCTATTTTATTAGATGAAGGTGATAACAAAAGCCTACACCATATATTAGAAGAAAGAGCAGATGTTGAAGTTTTATTAAGACAATTAGATTTGTATTTTGATATTAACTATAATGATTTTACAGGGGAGATGGTTAAAAAAGTTAAAAGACAAATTGAAAGGATAGATAATGAAAATTGAACCAAAAAAAATGGGGGTATTTCAAAAATTTTGGTTAAGATTAAAATTTCCTAAATTACCAGATGATGAAGGAAAATATATAACTATAAAAACTGGAGAATATAATTACATGAAACAAGTTATAGAAAGAATAGAAAAATTTTTAACGCAAATAAATCAATCTAATAAACGAATTAAAGATTTAGAAGAGCAATTAAAACTAAAAGAACATCAAAGAAGAAAAATAGCTGGTAAAGTAGGAGGTATGCAAAAGGAGTTGAATAAATGGAAACCAGAGGAAGAAAAGAAGAAGCAAAATTAAGTAGTGAACTTTCAGATTATAGAAGATATTGTAAATGTGGGCATTCAATGATTATTACTCCAACTGCTAAACAAAACCGTGTAATGTGTACTTATTGTAATCGTTGGATATATAAAAATGATTATGAAGAATTTAAAGAAAATATAAAAAAAGTATTAAAATAGTATTGAAAAAATATAAAAAAAGTGTTACAATTTACATAGATAGGAGGGATTAAATGGAAACAACCATTGTTTTTAAAACAACAAAAGAATTTAAAAAGCAACTCACGAAAGAGGCAAAAGAAAAGAATTTGACTTTGTCAGCTTATATTAAATCAATTCTTAGTGAAAGGAGTAAGTAATGACAAAGGAAGAAAAATGCTATACAGTATATATGCACAAAAATAAAATAAATGGTAAAGTTTATATTGGTACAAGTTGCCAACAACCTATAAAAAGAAGATGGCGACAAGGAAGTCCTTATAAAGAATGCCCAAAGTTTTACAAAGACATACAAAAATATGGCTTTGATAATTTTGAACATATAGTATTATTCGAAAATTTGAATCAAAAAGAAGCTTTTTTAAAAGAAATTGAACTAATAGAAAAATATGATTCTATAAATAATGGATACAATATTTTAAAAGGTGGTAATTTAAGTAATACAGGTATTCATTTTACAAAAGAACATAAAAATAAAATAGGTTTCGCTAATAAAGGTGAAAAAAATGGAATGTATGGCAAAAAACTTTCACAAGAAAGAAAAAATGAAATTTCTAAAAGAAGCAAACAACAATGGCTAAATAAAGAGTATAGAGAAAAAATAACACATATTACAAAATACGAAAAAAATCATTTTAAAAAAGTTGTATGTTTAGACACAAATGAAATATTTTTTTCAATAGCAGAAGCAAGTAGAAAATATAATTTACACGTTCAAAATATTATAAAATGTTGTCAAGGCAAAAGAAATAAATGTGGAAATTTACATTGGAAGTATTATGAAGAATGAAATAATAAAGGAACTACAATATTTTAAAGGTATAAAATTTCATGAAGAACAACATTTTTATACATTAGGTGATTATAGATTTGGCATTTCTGCAACATCTTTAATAGAAACCTATGCACAAGAATTTGATAGTGATAGTATATCACAAATGGTAGCAAATAAACGAGGCATAACCCAACAAGAAGTATTAAATGAATGGAAAAAAGAAAATGAATTTAGTTGCATAAAAGGAAGTTGCATACATTTGAAAGCTCAATCACTATGGATGAATACCAATTATGAAATAGATTATAATACAATAAATGACAATATAGATAAAGATAGATTGAAAAAAGAATATGATATTATGTCTAAACAAGCAATTAATTTTTATAATGATTATAAAGATATGTATGATATGATTCAAGATGAATTTATTGTGTGGTCAAAGGAATTTGATATTGCGGGTTCTATTGATGGAATTATGTATAACAAATATACTCAACAATGTTGCATTTTAGATTTTAAATCAAATAAAGATTTGCAATTTGAAAGTAAATATCATAAAAAAATGAAAGTTCCATTACATAAATTAGATGATGTAAATGGTCAACATTATTATCTACAATTAAGTATTTATAAATATTTAATTGAAAAATATACCAATATAAAAATAGATGAAACATTTATTGTTTATTTTAATGTTAATGCAGAAAATTATGAGGTTATATTAATACCTTATTTAAAAGAAGAAGTAGAAGAAATATTAGAGAATAGGAGAGTGTTAAATATGAATGGAATGGGAGTATTAATTATGGGGGCTTCTGGTTCAGGTAAATCAACTAGTTTAAGAAATTTACCATCAGAAGAAACAGCAATAATAAATATTACTAATAAACCAATGCCATTTAGAAATAAAGATGGCAAAACAATAGTTACATTAAAAGATTTTGAAAAAGAAGGGGAGAAAGATTTATCCTATGAAGAATTATATAGGAGAATAATTGCTACCATTAAAGCAACAAAAAAGAAAATTATAGTTATTGATGATAGTTCTTACATGATGGCTTTTGAAAATTTTGAGAAGGCAACTAGTAAGGGTTATGATAAATTTACAACTATGGCGAAAAATTATTATGATTTAATTAAAAGTGCTATAAGTTGTGGAGACGAAAAGATAGTTTATGTTATCACACACGAAGAAGTTGATGATGTAAACCAGTTATATAGACCTAAAACAATAGGTAAGATGTTAAGCAACCAATTAGTAATAGAAGGGCTATTTAGTATAGTTTTAAGAAGTATGTATAAGAATGGAGAATATATATTCCAAACACAAAATGATGGAACATCAGTTTGTAAAAGTCCTATGGATATGTTTCAAGAAAAAGAAATACCAAACGATTTGTTTGAAGTAGATAAAATTGTTAGAGAATATTATGGTTTTAAAAAAATAGGAGTTGAAAAATAATATGAATATAAATGAAAATATTGATAAAGATTTAAAAGATAGAATTGAAAAAATGATAAATGATTATAATAATAATTCTATAAATAAAGATATTAAATATTATGTTGATGATTGGGGAGAACTTTTAGACACAGTTGAATATTTATTAGAAAAATTAAAAAATAAAAATGAAAGTGAGGATAAGTAATGAAAATAATTGAAAATTATGATGAAATTAAAGTTACAGAAAATAAACCTACATTATCAGTAGGAGGACATGAATGTGTTATTAAAAATGTTAAACACTTTGAATACAATGGAGTTAGAAAAGTGTCTTTAGAATTAGATATAGCAACTGGAGAATTTAAAGATTACTACCAAAATAAATATGACGAAAGAGGAGAAAATGCAAAGTATTGGGACGATGGTGCTACACTAACATTTTTAGAAGAACCTAAAGAAAATAAAGATAAATCTTATTTCAAAGGTTTATTAACAGCAATTCAAAGTTACAACCCTAATTACAAATGGAATTGGGACGAAGAAACTTTAAAAGGGTTAAAAATTAATTGCAACTTTAGTTTAAAAGAATATCAAGGAAATGATGGCAATGTTTACACCAAACCACAAGTAAGTAGATTTGTTAATAGCAAGGACAACTTTAAAAAAGATTACATTCCAACTGTTAGGACAATAAACAATGAATATGTTAAATATGAAGATTATATTAATAGAAATAACACAAGCACTAAGCAAGAAACAAACACAGTTGAAATCAGTGCGGAGCAATTGCCTTTCTAAAAAGGCATTGCTTTTTTGCTTATAATATAGTATAATTTATATAGGAGGTATTTTATGGAAGAAATATGGAAAGATATACCTAATTATACTGGTTATCAAGCAAGCAATTTAGGAAGGATAAGAACGCATAACAAAATAACATATACAAAACATCATGGATATAGGCATTGGAAAAATAGAATTTTAAAATTTAAACCCACTGATAAAAACGGAAAAAGTAAACAAGGAGGAGGATATAGAGTTTCCTTATGGAAAGATGGTAAATGTAAAGATTTTTTAGTTGCGAGATTAATTGCTACAACTTTTTTAGATAATTTAATTGATACAAAAATGACAGTTAATCATAAAAATGGAGATAGATTAGATAATCGAGTTGAAAATTTAGAGTGGCTTTCTTTAAGAGAAAACATTATTTATGGTTTTGAAAATAATCAATATCAACAAATAAATGTGCAAATAAAAAACAAAAAGACTAATGAAATATTTTCTTTTAGAAGCTTATCAACTGCTAGTCATTTTTTAAAAAGAAATACAGGATATGTTGGGCGTTGCGTAAGAGAAAACAAAAAAATTACAGATAAAGAAAAAAATGAATATGAAATTGTAAAAATAGATAAAATAAAAAGTAGGTTTAATTAAAAGGAACTTTAAAAAGTTCTTTTTTATTGCAAAAATATATTGACGATTTTTAAAAAAAGATTTATAATCTATATATAAGATGGAAGGAGGTAAACAAAAATGTGGAAATTTAAGGATAAAGAAATTGCAAGAAATTACAACAAAGTGCAAGTGGCAAAAGTTATTGGTTTAACCCCTGATACATTAAGACGTGTTATTAATGGTAAACAACTTTGTTCTAAATTAGTTGCATACTGTATCACAAAATTTTTAAATAGTGAAGCAGAAATAACTGAATATTTTGATTATGTTAAGAAAGGAGAATAAAAAATGCAATACATTGTATCTATAAAAGATGGACAAAATGAAATTTCAATAATGTTTGAAGAAATTTATAAAATCACAACTTTCATTCAACCAATATTAGAGAAAACTACATATTCTGTTGAAATAATGAAAATTATGGAGGAATAAAAATGGAAGAAAAAAAATCGGTAGGTTTTCTTTTGGAAAGAGGACAAAAAGAAATACTTGATGAATTAACAAATGAAGAAGCTGGAATAATTTTTAAGGCTATTTATGAATATGAAACGGCAGGTGAAATACCAAAGTTAGAAAAATCATTAAAAATTGTGTTTAAACAATTTAAAATTAAACTTGACTATTATGATAAAAGATATAATGAAATTTGTGAAAGGAACAGGAAAAACATACAAAATTATTGGAATAACATAAAAAATACGAACGAATACGACCGTATACAGTCGAATACGATGGCTACTAATAAAAGTAAAATAAATAAAAATAAAGTAAATAAAAGTAAAGTAAATAAAAATAAAAATAATAATACACCTAAAGGTGTATATAGTCGAGTTGCACTCGACCATACACCTATTTTTTCGGAAATTATTGCTTGTTTTAATAAAGTTGGAATAAAAGAAGAAAGTTTTACAAAAAATAAAATTGAATTTCATTATAAAAACACAAAAACTAATCAAGAATTAATACAAGCGGTTTTAGATAAAGGTTATACCAAAGATGATATTATGGATGTTATTTATTTAAAATATGACCAATGGATAGAAAATAACGATAAAAACAAAAAAGATATGTCAACCTATTATAGACCAAGCACAATATTAGGAGATAAATTTGAAGAATATTTACAAGAAGCAAAAATGAAGGGAATTAGTTAAAATGAAAGATGTTAAAGATTTAGAATTTAGAATTTTTGCTTGTATATTACTTAATCCTAAAATAATTGAACAATTTGATTTTGAAGATAAATATTTTAAATATAATAATATTCTTAACTATATGATTGAATTATATTATAAATATCAAACGCTTGATATAAATATTATTACTCAAGACGGAAAAAATAAAAATGCAATGAAGTTTGTTATTGATTTATTAAATTATGAAATTACTTGGAAAAATGTTTTTGGATATTATAAACAATTAAAAGAAGTGTGGCGTGAAAATAATATTGATTTAGTTACTAGTCAATTCAAAAGAAAAGAAATTAATTATAATGTCTTTGTTAAAAAAATGTTTGCTCTTACTAATGATGATTTTGATGATGAGGAATTATTAAAGCCGGCAGATATTGACAATGAATTAAAAATTGAAAGAGAATACACATATATTGACGAGCTTGATTATTTGTTAAAAGGTTTAGAGTATGGAAAATTAAGTTTATTTAGTGGAATTACTAATCATGGTAAAACTACTTTAATGATACAATTTGCAAAAAATTTTATTAGGCAACACAAAAAAGTATTTTATTTTAGTGGTGAACAGACGGCAAGAGAATTTAAAAATTATTTATATGTTGGAATGTGCAAAAAAGAACAGTTAGAATTTATCAGAGATGAACACAATCCACGAATTTATGATACAAAACCTAAAAATGAAATTTTAGAATATTTTGACAATATATTTGCAAATGATTTTGTTGTTTATAATAATAATATCATTCAAAATGATGTTGATAAAATGATAAAGGTTATGAAAAAAGCCTTTAATCAAGGTGTGAGATTGTTTTTTATAGATAATTTTATGCAATTAGATAATAGTGAAAAACTAGAAGAACAGACTAGAATTGTTGAATTGTTTAAAAGATTTGCAATGAAAAATAATGTTATTGTTTGTTTAGTAGCACATCCTAGAAAAACACAATTTATGAAATCAAGACTTACTATTTTTGATATTGCCGGTACTCAAAATATAGCTAACAAATCAGCTAATATTTGTACGATTATGAGAACTGATTTATTGAATGACATAGATAGAAATGAAGTTGAAAGTGCTTTAATGAATAATAATTATAGAATTAATGATTGTGATGCTGTTGTTGAAGTTTTAAAAACCAAAGGTAATGCTTGTAAAATGGTTGGTTTAAAATATAATAAAGAACTTAAAAATTATTATGAAGCACCACATTGTAATTTACAACAAATACAAGAATATCAAGAATCTAAAAATAAAAAAAGGAGGAACAAAAATTATGAATAAAAAAAAGTATAGTGTTTATTATGTTGGTAAGGGAACAGGATGTTATGCAGAAGATTATAAAAGAATATATTTAGGCGATACTTGGGCTATTTCGCCTGAAAAGGCTTGTAATAATGTTAGATTTAGGCAAAGAACTAAAGAGATGCCTAATGGTGGTTATTCAACTGATTTTCTTGGAGACAGCGAAGATATGGGATTTGTAGAATTTTATTATGAGGCAATTGAAATATAATAATTAAAATTATGTTAAATATACCATTAAAACTAATTTTAAAGCATCATACACGAATAAAAACTAGTTGCAATGGTAATTATACCCCCAATGGCAAAAAGTTGCTTAAAATTAAAATTAAGGTGGTTTTATAATAAGGTGGTGAAAATGGAAAAAATAATAATTTGCGACACAAGAGAGAAAGGAAACAAAAAGATATTAGAATACTTTACAAAAGTTAATCAAGACTATATAATATCCAAATTAGATGCAGGGGATTATATGATTTATAAAGACTACACCACAATAATTGATAAAAAAGATGGATTGTTGGAATTAGCTGGTAATCTATGTCATACAGCAGAACATGAAAGAATTAAAAGAGAAATTGCTAAGGCTAAGGAATTAGGATGTATGAATTTCGTGTTTTTAATTCAAGATAATAAAATTAAGACAATTGATGATATTAAAAATTGGAGTTCACCACATACAAAAGTTAAAGGAGTTATATTATTAAAAATTATGGCTACTATGTCAAAAAAATATGGAGTTAGATTTATAATTTGTAGCAGAAGAGAAATGCCAAAAAAAATAATTGAGTTGTTAGGAGGTTAACAAATGAATTTAGAAGAAATATTATCTTTTTTAAAAAATGATGATTATTTAAAAATATTTGATAATGAATTTAAAATATTAGGACGTTTTCAAATAGAAATTTTATTAAATTATATTAATGAATTGACAAAAAACAATTGAAATATTCTAAAAAATATGTTATATTAGAATTGCAAAGAGACAAACAGAAACATTTATATGAGTATATTAGACTGTCTCTTTGCATTAAGTCTAGTATATTCGTATAAGTGTTTCTTTTGTTTTATAGAAGAAAAAGGAGTGATTATATTGGAAATTAAGGTTAATGATTATGTGAGAACTAAAAAAGGTATTAAAAAAATATATAAAATTGATAGTAACAAAACCAAATGGAAATATTTATTTAAACTTAAAGAACAAGATGGCGATGGTTGCATAGATTTAGGTTTTTTGTGTGATGAAGAGATTATCAAATCAAGCCCACGAATTATAGATTTAATTGAAGTTGGAGATTATGTTAATGGGAGAGAAATTGATTTTATAAGCAAAGAAGGAGTTTATTCTGATTATAATAATGCAGAATATTATTATTTTGAAAAAGAAGACATTAAATCTATAGTAACAAAAGAAATGTTTGAACAAATGGAGTATAAAGTAAATTAGATTTATTTAAGGAGATGATAAAGTGAAAAAGATAATTTTATTAATGATACCAATTTTATTTTTAACAGGTTGTAATGAAACTGGTGTCAATGAAAAAAATAGTGGTTTAATAACATATTGTGATAAAAAATATGGAGTAGAGTACATAAGAGATTTAAGTTACCAAAGGGGTGGAATTACAGTTAGATTAGATGAAAATGGGAATGTTATACATTGTAAATAAAGGGAGATGATAAAGTGAGTGCTAAAGAAAGAGATGATAAGTATGATAGATGTAACAATAAATGATGATTATGCAGTATTAACAACAACTAATTATGGATTTTATTATGGTTATGAATATGATTTTGAAAAAGATAAATATGGAGAAACGCATGAAATATGGGGATTTGAAGTCAATGGGAATGATGGAAAAATATTTAGAATTAGTGCTGATGATATGAAAAAAATAAAAAATTGCCCTGATAAATGGAATTGTGAAAAAATGTTATTATTTGGAATAGGTTTATTCTTTAATAAATTACCAGAGGATTTAGAAAACAAAGGTGGTAATAATGAAAAATAAAGAGATAGAAGAATTATTAAATGAATTAAAAGAATATGCTAGTGGTGGTATGAGTGGTTTATATCCAAGTGAAGATACAGTTAA
>Ga0247608_10007223_pt1 | contig 11432 bp, 6 predicted proteins | sample 176DNAGHGlowgp2_FD_193490 | JGI IMG/M metagenome (GOLD analysis project Ga0247608, IMG submission 193490) | Sheep rumen microbial communities from Palmerston North, Manawatu-Wanganui, New Zealand - 1766 DNA GHGlow gp2 | ecosystem: Host-associated > Mammals > Digestive system > Stomach > Rumen ... | reverse complement strand
TACGTTCGGCCTCATCGTGAGCCACTAAGTCCGAAGGCTGCAATTGTCCGTTCTTTTTCTCAGCATAGACATAATAGCCTTTTTGATTCTTTACAACGGAATAGCCATCGGCTGTCGTCTGGAAGTGTTGCCACTCGTCACCTACCAGTCTCAGGGTCACAAAACTGCCGTCAGGCTGTTGAACCTTCACCGTTCCAGGATGAGCCGGAACAGCCTTCATGTTGCACACACACATCAGCAACACGGCTATAAGCAAATAGAATTTCTTATTCATTGGATAGTACATTTTGGGGTGCAAAGATACGAATAATTATGCAAACTACAAAACATTTCCGGAGAAAAAGAAATTACTCCGAACGAAATTATAATTACTCCAAAAGTATTTTCGATTACTCCGATAGTATTGCCCGTACGTTGAAAAAGAACATCGGGAGAAGCCTGCGCCCCTCCCGATGGATATATTTATAAGTATGTCGGAAATTACTTATTCATAAACTTGCGACCGTTGCTGATGACGAGCCCCTTGAAGCCATTGTTCACGCGCTGACCAGCCATGTTGTACTTAGTAGCATCAACATTCTTGGTATCGTTCTTAACAGTAGAAACACCAGAAACAGGATCGCCCTGAGTAACTGGGATAGCCAACTCTCTGCCGTAAGCAGAAATAACGACCTCACCTGAGCGTCCTGCTACACCATCAGGAAGGGGTTCTGCTTCCAAATAAAGCTCAACAATCCAATAATCCTCCTGATATTTGTCGTCCAATTCATAACCTACAACCCAATCTGGGGCTACAATATCCCAAGGATTATCATCGTTCTTTTCATTCAGCTTAACGTTAGATTCCAAGAAGATATTATTGTATTTCACTGGATTACCAGCCTCGTCTGTAGCATCATAATATGCTAATCCACCTTCAACAGGGAAAAGAATCTTTTGTGTAGGATCCTCCTGTGCTACAGTACCCATAGCTGCTTCAAGTGAAATGTGGACATTACACTGTGGAACATCAGGCTGATTTTTATAACCGATAGTTGCCAATGACCCATCCTCCAGAACTACATAGCTATGACCTCCCTCAGGATATGCACTAGAGAAAGGCAAGGTAATATGACCGTCAAGTTTTTCGAAACCAGTAAGTAAAATCACGAACTCAGATTCTGGCAACATAATAGGTGAAGCAGTAACACCCATCAGGGGATCTTCCTCTCTAAACTCGAAGACAATACCAATATTACCATTCTCAGCATTGACTAAACTATAATCCTCTACGCCTGCAGTTGCAGTAGCATAAGGCTCATTGTTAATATTACCATCAGCATCAATCGTATAAATTTCAGCCGTCAGTACATTATCACCAAATGGATTCGCAGTATTGGTAGATCCATCAATCCAGCCACAAAGACCTACAGAGGAAACATATGTCGCAGCTGTCGGTTTTTCAAAGAACTCAGCGAAACCATACACCTTTTTACCATCAAAATCACTCAGTGATTCGTATCTCTTATCTAAATTACTGAATCCACTATATGAACCCATTGCATAAGAAGCATGAGAAACTGTTGTCAGGCTGTCAGTACCACAATAATAGAATCCTCTCTTTTGGGCATCACGAATACCCTGCTCGCCTAACTGATAAGTAGCAGTTTCATCTCCCTGTTTAACTGTGAGTACAGGAGCAGGATAATATCCAAAAAACTCCTCTGCAACGCCATTATTCTTTTCGTCTTTTTCCAACTCGATGGTTCTACTAGATGTAGTAATTGACCAATCAAAAGTCACATCCTTTTCTGAATCATAAGTTGAATAGTTATAAAATTTATCTGTTACATATGCATAAGACTGAAGGATATTCACAGAATAACCTCTCCAATCCGGAGAAAGAGGATAAAATAATGAACCGATAGGATAACCATACAAAGACTCCAAGGTAACTTCATCAGCTCTTTGAGCAGCACGTTTATTCAACATCGTTTTTGCACTTCCCTGATAAACAGCAGTTTCTTTATCTGTTGTCATCAACTGAGGAGCCTGATTAGAAGCGTCTATCTTTACAAGGTTTTCCCGCTTCTGTTTCATTTCATAACTCCGCAAACTCTTTAACAATTGAGCTTGAGCGACTGTGATACTTGTCAGCATCATCGCAGTAATAAGTAAACTTTTCTTCATAATAAAAAAATAAATTAAAGACTATTTTGATGTATATTGCAATTCAATCATTGACTTTTCCGACTTTAAAATAATGTTTCTTAAATCAAAACCTGTTCCTTTGGGATGCACCTCATATGTACCAGAAATTTCTTCAAGGAAGGATTGGACACTTGGTGCAGCATTCAAGACATTCTGTGCTACGACATCCTTCTCAGTCACATAAGGCTCAACATATTGAACCATTACTTTTCCATCATTAGCACTAATATTATAAACATATTCTAAATTTCTTGAACTTTTCTTTTTGTTCACAACGGCAAAACGGACAACATATCGTCCATCTGACAATTTGGAAAATTTGGTATTATTTAACGTCCAGCCTAAAGACAGTAATTCCGATTGCATAATTGCATATGCGCTCTTGATATTATCAGAATTCTCACCAACTGAGTTATACTGCCACAATTTACTATTATCCAATGCTAACACAAAGAAATCAACAGCTGGTACACCCTTAATAACATTATTTTCATTTTCAAGACTCCTGAAAAGGTCAGTAGTTTCGTCGTAAACGAACTCTTGTACCTTGTCGTCGTTCTTACCTGCCAACTCTTCACGGAAACGAAGATAGTACTTTCCATCGTTCTTGGTGATGGTAAAAGCATGATCGGTAGTCTGACTGATGGGGTCACCACCTAAAGGATAGAGACTGATAATGCCAGTAGAGGCATTAGTCACCACCATGACGCTGTCTCCAATATTCATCATACAATCGTTAGGCGCTGAACTCGAGAAGATAGTATTCTGAAAACCGTTGACATCCTTCAGATAATCCTCAAAATTCACATCATCAGGCAAACGGGTCAGACGGTTGTAGGTTGCACGTTTCTTACCTTTAAGCATACCATATTTGGCACCTTCTTCGAGGCTGAGGATGACAAACTCATAGTCGCCCTCAAAACCCTGACCTGTCTGATAGAGACCTGGGTCAGAAAACATGTGGATACACTTATTAAAAGTGTTGAATGTCAGGACAGTACCTTGATCGGAGATAACTTCCCAAAGGGATGTATCCGTCAAATATTGACCATCGGTCAGTTCGTTTTGCATAGCCTGAACAACTGAACCATCACGATTAAACTTATTCAGAATCAGGTAACCCTGACCCTTGGGAGCCTCATCGGTGTTCAATGGATAAAATTCCATTACCCACGTTGAACCACCCAGACGGTCGGTATACATCTTCTTCGATGTCATCAGTCGTTCAGCAGCAGAAGAGTCGAACAGGTCGTCTTCTTCCGACACACAACCTGTGAACATCATGGCAGCTACAGAGAAAAGCAGTGATATTGAAAATAGTTTCTTCATAATCTTTACCTTTTTACATTTTTACCTTTCTACCTCTCACTTACTGGTTAGGCATCAGTGACTTATAGCGTTCTACCCATCCACGCAGTTCCTGCATCAGCGTAGTGCCGTCAGGACGAACATAGGTCAACGCATTGATAGGACGTCCTTTACTGTCAAGCACCAAATGGTCGTTTTCGTCGTAAATGTACTGCTTGTGCTGCACAGCATAGCGTACAGCGTCGATATCATAGTTGAAATTGGTCTTCAACCACTCACGACACATCTCCAGCTTCTTCAGGATTACCTCACGACCCGTCTCGTTACCATTCTTGTCAACAATACTCAGATATACGATATTACCATTGGCATCAGGCACAGCATAGCCGTTGACGTCGCGCTGGATGTACTTACGCACTACCTGACAGGTAATGACCTTACCGCCACTAGTTGTACCATCCTTGAAATAGTAACCCACAGAGTCGCGGTTGGCTTCACCGCGCTTACACTTAGCATCACATCTAACCCAATGGTCATAGTCCACGTCCATAGCCAACTCCCAGCTCTTAGTAGCACCCTCGAGCATGTTTGCCCATGTAACAGAGTCCTTTACAATGTAGTTAGCAATAATCTCCACCCAGTCTTCGCGAGCCTGCGAAGAAGCATAATTCGAAACAAATCCTTGACCCAAAGCTACCGAATCAGGCGTATCCTGCCAGCTTGCCGTATTGTAGAACGGCTTGGAAATCAGGTTGAAATCCGTGGGATAGTTGATGTTCTGATGCAGGATGTGCGAGAACTCGTGGTGCATTGTCTTGAAGAAATACTCATTCAAGTTATCAAGATCCGAAGGCACCAGACTCTCTGCATTATAAAGCGTAATCTTCAAACCTCCCTCAGCAGTACCCAGCTTGATAGTACCACTGGTAGGATTGTAAGCAGGCGAACCAATGATGTGCATCACTCGTGGACTATAGGTTTTCAGGAACTCATCGCCTACAACGTCACGATAGACGTCGTACCACAAATACTTGTTGAGCACAGCCAAATTGATGCACTGATCGTAGGAACAGGGCGTCAGGTTGTAGTCCATGTCCGAGCCAATGTCCTGCAAACGATACAGATAGCGCATATTATAAGGCTCCTGGAAATTGACTTTCACAAAAGTATCCAATGGGAATGAGTAGACTGTACGATCCAGAGGATAGTCCTTTGTGTCGAATATGGTTGTTCCCAGATCGTCATCCTTACACGACGACAGGTTCAGCATTGTCAGGGCCACAATGGCCGTCAGAATGATATTCAGTTTCTTCATATTATATACCTCTTTCTTGATTATTCATTAGCACATTCAGCACCGACGGAAGCAGTAGAACTACTTGCACCATCAGCTTTATCCAAAGGACGCGATGACTCAAGGCCTGCCAGCAAGACCTCCTGAGGAAGCTCAATGGCCAAACGGCTGTCGTGAGCTCTAAGTTCAAACTTCTCAGCTTCAGGACCGTAAACGTGAGTATAGGGGATACCCAAGCGCTTCAAGTCGAAGAAACGCAGTCCCGTCCAAGCGGTCTCATAACGACGCATATCGTTAAGACAGTTCATGTAGACCAGTACCTCAGGCTTGATGATGAAATCAGGACAAACCTCCTGCGTGAAATCCCAATCAGCAAACGTATTACTATGATTGCCAGCATCAGCTGCTGTATACCATTTCTCAATACGTTCCTTAGTCAATGGGAACATTGCGTTAATGTAGCTGGCCTTAGTTGTCTCAGAGAAGTTCTGACGACTCTCCTCATAAGCAATAAGGTCTTCCACACAACCATTAATATCATTATTGCCCAACAGTTCGGCCTCAGCACGCTCGAGCAACAACTCAGAGGCAGTAAACTCACGACGAATGATGTGAGCATAACCAATACCTGCCACCTTGTCAGAATATTCGAAACGCTCTGCTATACGAGAGCTCATATAGCCGTGATCAGAGTTACCATCCCAGAAGGTCTCACCACAAACGGCAGGCATACGCATACAATAGTAATTCCAGTTGGGACCCAGATGGTAGTAGATATCACGCAAAGCTTTACCAGCAGTTGCGTAACGATAACCTACCGAACGACGCCACTGCACAGAATGAGTAGCCACGAGCATCAGATTATTGTTCTGATCGGGACCCTGCCAGATTTCAGCATAGTCTACAGAGTTATTGGCGTTGTCGAAGCCTGCCAACTGGTAGAGCAATGAGGGCAACTCGGCACGTCCGGCAGTCGTGTTCTCACCCAGCACATAGTTGGCATGTTCAATCACCTTGGCATATTCACGCTTGTAGAGGTAGAAACGGGCAGCAAAAGCATGGGCGGCCTTCAGGTTGAAGTGCCACTTTGGCTTCTCGTAATTGACGTCGCTGAGATATTTCAGTCCAAGCAGTAGGTCTTCCTCTATCTTCTTGTAGGTCTCCGTCACACTGCCACGCTCATAGTCAACCAATACCTTGTCTTCAGGAGTTGTGATGTAAGGCACACCAACATCCTGTTTACTCAGCTCCTCGCTACGATAGGCCTGTGAGAAGATATTCAGCAGTACAAAGTGATTATAGGCACGTGACAAATAAGCTTCAGCGTATGCAGAACGCATTTGGTTCGAAATGCTGGGGTCGTCCAGTGAAGCACGTCCACGAAGTTCGTCGAGTTTCACCAAAGCATGGTTGGTAACGGCAATGGCATTGTAAGTGTTTTCCCAAACTTCAGCAGGAGAGTCGCTGCTGGTCGACGAACGGACAGGTTCGAAGCGATAAGCTTCGTCGTCCATACGGTTATATGACGTCAGATTAAAACGAACCTCAATCTCGTCGCCGTTAGACTGAGTAGCCAAATATGGGGCGTTGATGTCAATAATGTTGTCGCCAGAGATTTCGCAAATCCATCCGTAGTTGGCTGTAGAATAGGCGGTACTCAACAACATAATCACATCGTCGACATTCGTCAGCTCCACACGCTCGTCGGGAGTCTTATCCAAGAAACTGTCAGAGCATGAGGTCAAACCTAAGCCCAAGGCAAGAATCGATATTCCTATATATTTCTTCATAATCATATTCTTCATTAATCTATCATTTTGACATTTGATCTCCTTTACATTCCCAAACGGACTGTAAACGTAAACTGCTTAGGCATAGGCGTAGCCACACCACCAGAATTAACAAACTCAGGATCCTGACCGTTCAGTTTCTTGTCTGAATAAAGCAATACAAGATTCGTAGCATCAAGCTTCAGCGAACAGGTAGAGAGACCTATCTTATTGATGAGACTACGCGGAATATCGTAGGTCAGCGAAACATCCTTCAGACGAATGAAACCGCCGTCAGCCACACGTGCCGTAGAGTAGTTATAAGCATTGTAGGCATAGTTCAACTGATTGATATCTCTGTACTGACGACGACTGGCAATTGTCGGAATATCAGTGATTAACTCGTCACCAGGCTCAACCCAACGGTTCTTGAATTCTTTCGGCATAGCGCTCATATCGGAGTAAGCGGCAGAAAATACCGGGTCGAGACGAACCTTGTTACCAAACGAATAGGTTATGAAGACGTTCAGGCGCCAATTCTTCCACTTCAGCATATTGTTCAGACCACCGGTAGTCGTAGGCTCCGTAGGACCTTCATACTTCAGGAAATCAATCTTCTCATACTCCTGGAAATAGATGTCTGTCATCGTCTTTTCACCATTCTCATTGATGAACATAGGCAGACCTTCATCGTTCAGACCCACAAAGGGGATAGAGAAAAGAGCCGATACAGGATAGCCTTCACGGAAATGGTTTGTGCTATTACCACTAACCAGATCAATGACGTTAGAGCGCGACTTCAAATCGGTAATCTCGTTCTTCGCGTATGAGAACGTTAAGTCGGTATCCCAGTTGAAGTCCTTGCTCTGAATATTGTGCGTAGTCAGCGTAAACTCAATACCATGCGACTTCATGGTAGCTACATTGGCCAGTTTATTAATGAAACCTCCGACACCCTGCGTCTGGATATAACCAATCAAATCGTAGTTATGACGCCAATAGACATCAGTATTCAAATTGATGCGGTTGTTCAGGAAACCCAAATCCAAACCAACATTGAACTCATGCTTCTTCTCGTAGGTCAGCTCCGTATTGGCAATATTGCTCAGTACGACAACTGTCTCCATCTGATCTGCCTGAGGACGCCAAGCATTCGTAGAATAGTAGATAGGCAGAGCGTTCGACACATACGAAGGTCCACGATCGGCTGTCAGCGAATATGACAGACGTAATGCTGCGTGCGATACAGCATTGTTGCTCTTCTCCATCCACTTGCGGAAGAAGTTCTCCTCGTGGAGATTCCATGCACCAGAGACGTTCCACGTAGGCAACCATCTGGCCGAACGGGCTTTACCCAGTTTGTTGGTTCCCTCATAGCGGAAGGTACCATTGACAACGTAACGTCCTTTGTATGAGTAGCTTCCCATGAAGAAGTAGGCGAGATTGCGTACCCATGACTTGTCGAAGGATGTCAGCACCGTACCTTCCTCTTTAGCCTGTTTGTAGAACTCCGGTGTAATGGTCACCAGACGGGCAGCATTGTAATCCACACCATAATCCGAATGGTAACTATGATCTCTGTCTGTCTTGTTAGCTTCCATACCGGCAAAGAGGTTCATGATATGAGTACCTTCATTCCACACCTTATTATATTGTACGGTTCCACGGAAGTCCATCTGACGAACCATATAATCGTCACGTGTATAGATACCGCCCTTTGGCATCACCGTAATAGGCAGTGAGTTAGGATCGTCCGGATCAGTATACAAATAGGGATTTGAGCTCTGAATGCTGGGGTTATCCACACCAGCGCGATAGGCCTCAGCCTGATTACTCTCGTTCAGGATGAAGTGCTCCTGCGAAGTCTTTTGCGTACGATAGGCACCTAAGAGATGAATCTCAAGTCCCTGAATGGGCTTATAAGTAAGCTCGCCCTGGAACTTCATATCCGAAACCGACAGGTCGATATAGTTATTGTCCAACTCCTTGAAAATGTTAAAGGGAGCATAGTTACGCGTATAAGTAGCGTCGGGATCCAGCGTACGAGCCGTATTCATGGCATAGCTGAAGGGGTTGATATCGAACGAACGGTTCACAGCACCACTCACCACGTCAGTAGATCGAGCCAAAGTACCAGGAGCCTTCTGGTCACGATACGAGCCGTTGGTCAGGATAGAAACGGTCAACTTTTTCGACAGGTTAAACGAAGCGTTCATGTTGGCAGTATAGCGTTCAACCTTGGAATCCTTGGTCCATCCCGGATCGTACATAGCTGATACAGAACCATACAGACTGGCTTTCTCCGTACCTGTAGAAATGCTGACAGAATGATTCTGAAGGATATTGTTGTTGAACAATAGGTCAAACCAGTCTGTATTACGGAACTCAGCCGTCTGAAGATATTGGTTCATGGCTGCATCGGTATAAGGCAGACCATACTTACCATCCTTGTAGTCGGCAATCAGTTTATACATACGTCCATACAAACCTGAAGAACTACTATTGGCCAGCGTAGAGAATTCCAACCAGCCCTTCTCGGCCATTTCCTTATAGATGCCCATCTGCTCCTGAGAGTTCGAGATGTTGTAGTTGCTATATGAGGGTTTCAAGCGATAGGTAAACTCACCTGTATAGTTCACTGTACTGCGACCAGCCTTACCACGTTTCGTTGTTATGACAACTACACCAGCCATAGCACGGGCACCGTAAATAGAGGTTGCAGAACCATCCTTCAACACCTGGAACGACTCAATATCATCGGCACTCAGACCTGCAATGGCGTTCGAAATCAGCGTCACGGCATCGCCTGAAGACAGGTCATCAGCATTGACATCGACAGCGTCTTCCTGAATCACACCATCAATCACCCACAGAGGCTTCGAACTACCATAGATAGACGTAGCACCACGTACACGGATTTTCGGTGCAGTACCAAAGGTACCAGACACATTCTGCACACTGACACCAGCAGCGCGACCTTCCAGTGCACGACTCACATCAGCAATACCATCCAACTTGGCCTTTTCAGCATCCACCTTCGAGGTTGCACCCGTAAACAGTCGCTTATCCTGCTTCATCATACCCACGGCGACTACCTCGCCCAATGTTTGAGCATCGGCGCGAAGGGTAATCTTCATTCCGTCTTGAGCTTTTACAGTCTCGGTAACCATACCTACATAGCTTATCACAAGTTTCTTTCCTGCAGGTACGTTAAGAGTAAAATGACCGTCCAAATCGGTCTTAGTACCCTGCTTAGTCCCCTGAATCATCACAGTGGCACCAATACAAGGCTCACCATTGTCCTCGAAGACAGTACCTGTAATCTTGTTCTGAGCTATAGCCAGTCCTACGTAGAGGAACAAGCCGAACAAAATCAGCGTAATCTTTTTTCCCATATACAATATTTTATTTTAATGATTCACCTTAATTATATAATGCGCACGCGCGAAAGCATGGCAAACAACGTGCAAAGATACTACATATTTATGAAAAAACAAATAAAATTAACTAAAAACCTACTTTTTATGCAAAAAAATCATCCTTTTTGCAACTTTTGTTACAAAAAGGATGGTTTTTCCCTATTTATATGTCACTTGGAAATAAACGATTATTTCACAAGGATAACCAAATATTTGCTAGTTGACCAGAACTTCGAAGGATTCTCAATACGTAGAACATACTGTTTGTTTGCATCCTGTTCCAGTTTATAGCTCGATGCAGGATGATCCGTCAACAGCTTGGCAGAGCGTGAGTACAGCTTGATTTCTTTATCTACTCGAATATCAATCTTGGTAAAGTATTCCTGATTGAAGTTTGAGCGAAGCACCTCACCATCCTCGATGATACGCTGCTCTTTCAGCTCCTTCTTAGTACCAAAAACAAACCATGCGGTATGCAACTGCTTGTCCTGCTGAGAAATCGTCTGCGACTTCTCGGTAGTTTCTTCCTTCAAGTTGCTGACATTCTCCGACAAGTCTGTTACCTGCTCCGTCAGTTCCTGAATCTGAATGTTTTTGGCCTGCAACTCTGCCTGCAGAGCTTTCAGTTGAGCATCTTTCTCTTCCATCTGCTGGGTCAAGCTTTCCAACGTCCGGCGCAACTGGTCGCCTTTCACAGAACTCTGACGAAGCTGATTGCGCAACTTGCTAATCAGTTCACGGTTCTGCTGCATGGTCTGCTGGATAAATGCCATGTTCTCACGGATGCGCTCCTTCGCTGTAGCACCTTCACCCTGACGGGCCACACTGACACGCTCTTCTGCGGCATTGATGGCACGGAAGCCTTCCTCAATGTCGTTCATCGTACCAATCATGTCATTAATTTCATTGTCCTTCTGGGCAATAATTCGATTCAGCGAGTCTGCCTGTTGGGTAAGCATATCGCTACTTCCACTTTTCTGATTGCAGGCTGTCAATGACAACACACCCACAACAAACAATAATACTTTTTTCATTTTCTTGATGTGATTTTATTTATCTGTTTTACTTTCTTTTTTATTCTCTTTTCCTGCCATTACAATGACGAACTCTCCGCGAGGCTCATGTTCCGAAAAATGAGCAATGGCCTCAGACAATGTGCCTCGAACACTCTCTTCGTGAACCTTGGATATCTCACGACAAACACTGACCTGACGCTCGCTACCAAATACTTCAGCAAACTGTTGCAGGGTCTTTAATACGCGATAGGGTGATTCGTAAAACACCATCGTTCGTTCCTCATCAACCAAACTCTGAATCTTTGTCTGACGACCTTTCTTCTGAGGTAGGAAACCCTCAAAGCAGAAGCGGTCGCATGGCAGGCCACTCGACACCAATGCCGGAACGAAAGCCGTAGCTCCTGGTAGTGTTTGCACCTCGATTCCCGCACGAACA
>Ga0247608_10007221_pt1 | contig 11433 bp, 6 predicted proteins | sample 176DNAGHGlowgp2_FD_193490 | JGI IMG/M metagenome (GOLD analysis project Ga0247608, IMG submission 193490) | Sheep rumen microbial communities from Palmerston North, Manawatu-Wanganui, New Zealand - 1766 DNA GHGlow gp2 | ecosystem: Host-associated > Mammals > Digestive system > Stomach > Rumen ... | reverse complement strand
TATAATTTATATTTTTTTTAAAACCTTTATAAATTTTAATTTTATTATTTTTTATAGTATAACACTGATAATATAAACCATTATTAATACGTTCCATTTCTTTTTTATCAATAAATTGAACAATATAATTATTTATAAAATAAAAAAATTGATATAGATCAATACCAGTTATATTATCATGATTTTTTAAATCTATATTATTTCTTATTTTTTTAAAATTCTCTAATTCTTGTTTTTTTATATCATCTGGTCTTTTATTTTTTATTTCGGCGAATATATAAATTGGTTTTAAATAATCTTCTAAATTATCTACATACATAGAATTACAATCAAACATATTAGCAAAAAAATGTATTAGATCTTTATATTTTTGTTGATATAAATCTTTAATAGGTATAGTTTTAATTGTTATCTCAATATATTCTATGATTAAATTTAAAAATTTATCAACATCAATACATCTTTTAAATTCTAAATACTGTTGTCTTTGATTTAATATTTCATTAATAATCTTCTTTTTTATATCAATATCAATAGAATCTTTAATAATATTATTTTCATCTTTTATTCTTTCAATAATTTTAGGAATATAATTACATAAATTATTAAATTCAGTAATTGTTGATTTAAATTGACAATTACTATCGTCCCATTTAAAAGGACTTGTTCCATTATCATTACAATAAATATCTTTTAATTTATTTATTTTCTCATCATATTGTTTTTTATTTCTTTTTAAAGTTTCTTCATCTTCTAAAATATTATTTTTTTTATATTTTTTTTTACAACAACATCTATTTACAAAACAACTACTAAAAAAAATAATAATATTTAAAATTCTATACATACATCTATTTTCTAACTATCAACCATTAATTTATCAATATTTTTTACATTATTTTTAACATTAACGCCTTTATTATCTTCAAAAATAACATTATCAAATTTATTTTTTTCAATAATATCTAAAAGTACTTTTTTTATTTCATTATTCTCTTTTTTCAACTCTAAAATCATATTATAAAGTAATTTTAACTCATCAATATTATTAAAATATTTATTTTCAGAATTTATATTTGTTGATAAAAACATCTTTTCATTTTCTGGAAGATATTTCTCTAACACATTAACTTCAATAATCTTTTTACTTTCTAATATAGACATCTGTTCTACAATATTTTTAAGTTGTCGAATATTACCTGGAAACTGATATTTTAATAATAAATCTTTACTTTCATTAGTTAAAATTATCTGTGAAGTGTTATATTTATCAGCAAAATCTCCAGCAAATTTGTTAAATAATAAAATAATATCATCATTTCTATTTCTTAAAGGTGGAATATGAATAGGAACAGTATTTAGACGATAATAAAGATCTTCTCTAAACTTACCTTCTTGAACTTTTTTTATCATATTTACATTAGTAGCTGCTATAACTCTAACATCTATTTTTTGTACTTTTGAAGATCCAACAGGTATTATCTCACCATTTTCTAATACTCTTAATAACTTAACTTGTGTTTCTAAAGGCATTTCACCTATTTCATCTAAAAATATAGTACCATTATTAACTTCTTCAAAATAACCTTTTCTATTACCTTCTGCACCTGTAAAAGCACCTTTAACATGTCCAAATAACTCAGAATCGATAGTACCTTCAGGAATAGCTCCACAATTAACACTGATAAACTTACAATGTTTCCTAGAACTAAAATGATGTATTATCTTAGAAAAAGACTCTTTACCAGTACCATTTTCTCCAGTTATTAATACCGATAAATCAGTAGGAGCTACTAATAAAGCCACCTCAATAGCTCTATTTAATAACATAGATTCACCAATAATACCAAAATTAGCTTTAGCTCTATCTATTTTACTCTTATCCATTACTTTTAAGTTAATTATTTTATTACTTAAAAAGTACCAAACTAAGTTTGGATCTTCCTTCTCAATCGGCGAAGCGCCTTAATACTTACTTAAAAAGTAAGCAATTAGATACTTTTAAAAAAAGTATCATAAAACCAATCTAAGATTGGATCTTCCTTCTCAATCGGCGAAGCGCCTATTACTTTCTAAGAAAGTAACAAATGTACGTTTTGACAGATTGTCAAAACAAAGAATATATGATATATTTTTAATAAATTATCTATTAAAATACACTATGTATTCGTCTTTACGAATGTAAAGACATCTAGTTGCCTACTTTTAAAGTAGGTCGGCGTTTGAGAAGGCAAAAGTCTTTGTGAAACTTTTTACAGAAAGTTTCGAAGATCCAACTTTAAGTTGGTAAATTTTTCCATAAAACACTAAAATGAAGCACTCCTAGATTTATAATATTTGTAATTATATTTTAAGCAAATGAAAAAAAAACAGTATTTTTCATATCTTCTTCAAGTTGTATTTTTATTGTATTTTTTATAATATCTTTTTGACTTTCATTAACTTTATTTAAAGTATTTCTTTTTTCTTCATCACTAAGACCTTTATATGTTGTCTCATTTAAATTTGCTATTTGGGAAACACTTAATTTTTTATTTTCTTTAATTACAATTGCAAATGGATATAAAGCTATATTTGCAAATTTTTCACAACTATGACAAGAAAAAACTGCTGAATCAAGAGTATCATTAGTCATTGAAAATTCAAAATAAATTTTATCTGGTAAACATGTTAAACCTGTTATCCACATTAAAAATTGTTTTTTTTCATCATTACTAAATTCTTTTAGTACATCTAAAACACATTGATAGATAAAATCTTTAGTTTTTTCTGTAACATTTTTAACTCCACCTTCATAGTAAGATTTTTTACATTTATAATTATCAATAACACCTATTAAATTTTCATATGTAATTACATCTCTACTTTCTATAAAATATTTTAAAGCCCAATATTCATTTTTATCGAATTTTTCAAAAATATCATCTTTAAAATATTTTTTTAATTCATAATAGAATATTTTAATATTTTCTAATTGTTCATTAAATTTATTAATCATATCTATATAATTACCTACTAGATCATTATAATTATTTCTCTCTTTAACATAATCAAACATACATTGACTAAAATATTGTAAATCATTAAAATTTAAAATAGTATCAATTGTTTTGTGTTTTTCAAAAATATCTTTCCCATTAAGCATTATTTTATAAATTAAAGGATTAAGATTTAAAAACATTGAAGATGAATTTATTTCTCTAAGAGAATAAGCGCATAAATATGCTAAAATACTATAATATTTATCATTTTTTTCAGTTTTAAAAAGTAAGTAGTTTGTTGAGTTTTCCTTATCTTTTGAATTGAAATTATAACTATTACTATATTCTTCAGCTATTTTAGCTAAAATATGATCTTTTAACTTATTAAAAACATTTCTTCTAAGTCCACCGTAATCATCTACATTGTTTTTTTCTTTTATAAATTGTACAACCTTATCGTCATTTAATTTATCATTATTATAATTATTAATAAAATATTTTAAAACATCTTCAATATTTTCATAAAATTTAACTTTTTTTCCATCTTTACTTTCAATTTTATTTTTTAACGAATCTTTTATTCCCTTTATTTTTTTATTTATGTTTTCCTCATCAAAAGAATAAAATTCAATACTTGTTAATTTTGTTTCTATTTCTATTATTTTATTTTTTACTATTAGAAGTTCATTGAATTTTTCTTCTAAAGAACCTTTATCAGGTATATTTATATTTATTTTATCGTATTTTATTTCTAAAATATCGAGTTTTTTCTCTCTATCTTTTATTTTTTCATTTAAATCATTTTTTATTATATCAAATTCTTTTTTAATATCATTTTCAAATTTTATTATATCTTGTTTAAAATTTTTAAAATTATCAAAAGAATAATCATCAAACTTTAATTTTAAAATTCCAAAAGTAAAATATTCCTTATTATTTATTTCAAAATTATTTTTATTATAAAATTTATAATTAAATTCATAGTGAAATTTTTTATAAATATTAATTAATTCAATATATTTGTTTTGTAGTTCTTCCTTATATTTATTAAATTTAACTAATAAATCATTATTTATATTTGTTAATTCATAATATGTATTACATAAATCTTCTATATTTTTATTATCTAAATTATTTTCTTTTTCAAATTCTTTTTTTAAGAAATATTTAATAAGATCTTTACGTTCTTCTAATTTCTCATATTCAGTATTTATTTTATTTATAATTTCTGTTTTATTATCCTTTAATTTTATATTGTAAATTACTAATTTTTTATCAATATCAATTATTTTTGTTGGTTCTGTCAAATTATTAAAATCTTCATCTTTGACATCTAATTCTTTATCTGATTTTTCATTTTTTAATCTATTAAATTCAATTTTTAAAATTTTAACAATTTCATTTATCGATTCATCATAGTATTTTTTTATTTTATCTAAATCAGTATTTAAATCATTAATTCCACTAAAACTTGTTTTATTTACATCATCTATATTTAATGTATGTTTTTTTAAATTATACTTATTTTTATCATAATTTTCTAATATTCCTATTGAATTAATTATTTTTGTTACAGCATATATATGATTATTCTTAATTTTATCTAATTTTGAATCTATAGTATTTCTTAAATTATTTAATTCATTTTCTATATTTGAAATATTACTATTATTTAAGTTTTCAATTTTATCTTTTAAAATATTTATATCTTGTTCTTCAATTTTATCACTTAAATAATTATTATCATTTTTAATTTCTTCTAATATTTTTAGTAATTTTTCTTTTTTATTTTTTATTAAATTTTCATTATTTACCTTTTTCTTACCATTATTATTATTATTATTATTATTATTATTATCTTGAGTTTCAGTAGAATCTGTTATAGTTTCTTCATTATTTTTACCTTTTCCTGATATTCCGCCACAACAGCCTGTGTCTTTTTTATTTTTTATATCTTTTTTATTTATTTTTTCTGTATTATTTTTTTTAAAACATCCACAAAAAATATCATATACTAAATTATTTAAAACAACAGTTTTTAATAAAATTATTTTTCTAAATTTATTATTTATAAAGTTTAACATAAAAAACTCTTACTTTATAGTTATGAAAAAAAAATAAAATTAAAAAAATTATATATATTTTTTTGATTTTAAAATATTTATGAGAACAATAAATTTGTTAGTTTCTGAAATATAGATTCTTGCTATTCTTTTTTCTTTTCTTCTAAATGTTACACTCACTAAGATTATATATTTTAAACTTGATTAAAATTAGTACCTTTAATAACTCCTGTTAACCATGCTTGTAAAGTTTCTTTTACAATTTTTTCTTGAGCGTCTGTTAATTTTTCATTTATAAAATTAAAACCTTTTTCATTATCAATATGTTTTGATAAATTTTCTAAAGATAAATCAAAATATAAAATACAACTATGACACTTAATTAAATATTTATTCTGGTAATCTATACTTTTTGTAAATTGAAAATAAAATTCAGGAGGTATACTTGTACTACCAGATATCCATCTTAAAAAATCTTTTATTTGTTCTTCATTAAATTCTTTTAAAACTTCTTTAAAACATTTAATTATTATATTTGCGTTATAATCATTAATAATTATGTTATTACCAGTATTTTTTTTAGATTCCATTATCTTTTTTTCATTAATAATACTTAATATATCATCAGATGTTATTTTACTTTTACCTTCAATAAATAATTTCAAATTCCAAAATTCATCTTTTCCAAATTTTTTAGAAAAACTTAAAATATTCAAATAAATTAATAATTTTTCATAAAAAGTTTTTATTCCTTCAATTTGATAAGAAAAATGCTTTATCATTTTTTCATATGCCCCATCAAAATCGTTAAAAAAATTTTCATTATCAAAATTAGTTTTTAAACATTCATACGTACCTGTACTGAAATATTTTAAATCATCATATGTTATAAATTTTTTTAAATTATCACAACAATTTTTTTATCATCTAAATCACATTTAAAGTCAAAATTAAGCATTATTTTATAAATTAATGGATTAAGATTTATTTTTAAAGTATATTTATTTCTTAAAGAATTTGCACATAGATAAGCTAAAAGTTTATAGTATGATTTATGTTCATTATTTAAAGATTCATATATTAATCCAAAGTTGTTATAATTATTTTTTTCTGAGCCAACTGAATAACCTTCTAATTGATTGAATAAATTATAGTTATCTCTTTCAAATTTTTCATTATCTATATCATAAAATGTCGAAATAATTTTTTTATTATTTAATATATAATTAGTCATTTCTTCAAATTTTTGTCTTCTAACTCCTCCATAATCTGATACATCATTACCTTTTATTACAAAAGATATATTATAATTTAAACGTATACAATTAAGTATATTTAAAAGAGTTGAAACATCATCTTTTATATTTTTGTTTTCAGTGTGTATTATATTAGGATTATTCTTATATTCATCACGATTATAATAATAAACAGGGCTTAAGTAAATATATTCCTTCATTACTGATACTTTTTTAAATATCTTTTTCATTTCTTTTTCACTTAAAGGTTCAGTAACGATATATTTTAATGTTTTTTCCTTTTTTTGTATTTTTTCATTAATTTTATATAGCTTATCACATTTTTCTATAAGTTTATCATTGTTATTAATTTCAATATTAATATTAATTTCTTTTTTTACTCCTTTTTCATTATATATGTCTTTTAATTTATTAATTCTATTTTCATAATTTTTCTTAATTGTAATTATAGAATTATTTAAATTGTTTTCAAATTTATTTATTTGTATATCAAAATCTTTATAATTATCAAATTTATAATTGTTAAAGTTTATTTCTAATTTAGAAAAAAATAAAATTTAATTTATCTTTAAATTCATTATAAACATTAGTTAATTCAATATATTTTTTTTGCTGTTTTTCCTTATATTTACTAAATTTAATTAATAAATTTTTATATATATCTGATAATTTTTCATATAGTTTAATTAAATCATCAATATTTTCATTATACAAATTAGTTTCTTTTACAGATTCAATATTTAATAACTTAATATGCTTTTCTAATTTTTCATTTATTTGATTTATTTTATTTATAATTTCTGTTTTATTTTTCTTTAATTTTATATCGTAAGTAAATAATTTTTTATTAATATCAATTATTTTTGATACATCTGTTAAATTGTTAAAATCTTCATCATTTACATCTAATTTATTATTATCTGTTTCTTGTTTTTTCAATTTTTCAAATTCAATTTTTAAATTTTTAACAATTCCATTTATTGAATCTTTATAACCTTTTTTTATTCTTTCTAAAGATCCATTTAAATTATTAATTCCACTAAAACTTGTTTTATTTACTTCATCTATATTTAGTGTATATTTTGGTAATTTATATTTTTCTTTATAACAATTTTCTAATATTTCTATTGAATTAATTATATTTGTTACAGCATCTATATGATTATTCTTAATTTTATCTAATTTTGAATTTACTTTAGTTTTTAAATCATTTAATTCATCATCTATATTTGAAATATTACTATTATTTGAATTTTTAATTTTAGTTTCTAAAATTTTAATAATTTGTTCTTCAATTTTATCACTTAAATATTTATTATTATTTTTAATTTCTTCTAATATTTTTAGTAAATTTCCATTTTTATTTTTTATTAAATTTTCATTAATATCCTTTCTTTTAATATCTTCACCATCATTATCTGATATATCACTTTCACCGTCAGTACTACCATCAGTATCTATATCTGATTGATAACTATTACCTTTTCCTGATATTCCGCCACAGCAGTCTTTTTTATCTTTTTTATCTTTATTATATTTTATCTCTGCATTATCTATTCCCTCTTTATTATTTTTTTCCCCTATTAAACATCCACAAAAAATATCATATACTAAATTATTTAAAACAATAGTTTTTAATAAAATTATTTTTACAAATTTATTATTTATAAAATTCAACATAAAAAACTTTTATTTTAAAGTTATGAAAAAAATAAGATTAAAAAAATATTATATATATATATTTGATTTTAAAATATTTATGAAAATAATAGATTTTTTAATTTCTGGAATATAGATTCTTGCCATTCTTTCTTCTTTTCTTCTAATTTCTGTTCTTCTGTTTTTGGTTCTTCTTTCTTAATATTATCTTTTTTAACATTTTTATCATCTTTAACTTTTTCTTTAATTTTATGTTTTATAAACATATTATCATTAACTACAAATACATTCTTTTCATCATCAAAAGAAATATAAACCTTCTTATTTTTTAACGATTCTTTAGATTTTAATGTTTCTAATAATAAAAATAAATTAGATTTTAAATTATCACCTAACACATCATAAATAGCTCTAGCACCTCTATTTTGTAAATCTTCATCGTTATAAATATATTCAGAACAGTATTTTTCAATATCTTTTTCAAATAATAACTCAATATTAAATTCTTTATAAATCTCTAAAAAAGACTTTTTAACATCCTCAAAATATCTTCTTATTAACTCTTGATAATCTTCAATTTTAAATTTATCGAATTTTATTATTCTAAATCTAGTTCTTAATGATTGATCAAAGAAAACTTCTGTCATTGATCCTGTATTGTCTTGCTCTTTTTTATTTATCTTTTCATTTGATGTAAAAATAAAAACAAAACCTGATACATCAACTTGTTCTCCACTGTCATTGATATAATAGTTATTATCTTTTAATGTTCTTAAAGTTTCATTAAGATCATCTGCTAAAGCTGGATTTTTTAATATTTTATCTATCTCATTAAATACTATAACACCTCTTTTTGTTGTTCTAATATATGTATCTAAATCTGATTTTAAATAATAAACATTTCTTTCTTTTTTAATTTCAATATCTTTAAATAATGTTGAAAATTTACCTCCTGCTTTTAATATTGTAGAAGCGTCTATAACAAAAGCTGGTTTTTTATTAGCAGAAATACTAGAAACTATAGATAAAGCTGTTTCTGTTTTACCAGTACCTGCAGGACCTACAAAATACATAAATGTACATCCAGGACCATTTTTATAATATTTAGAATTCTCATATTCATAAGTATTTTTAAAATCTTCTAATTCTAATCTTATCTTTTTTTTCTTAAGATTTTTAGATTTTAATTCATCTTCTAATTTTTTATATTGTTCTTTAAATTGTTCTTCATTTTTCTTTTTAAAATAATCAAATTCATAGAATTTTTGAATTAAAGAAACCATTGTCTCTCTAATAATATTTTTTTGATCTTTTTGACCTACAATTTTACTTAAACTTTCATCTAATGCAGCTATATTCTTTGAAACATCATCAAACTCATTGATTTTACAATAATATTTTTTAAACAATAATACTTTTTTTTTATTTAAACTATCAATATATTTTCTATCTTTTGCTAAATCAATAAAATACATTACTTTTCTTGTAATACCTTCAGCTATTTCCAAAGGCCAAGTAGCATATCCACAGAATGTACTTACTTCTTTCCAAAAATTCATGCAATCATAACATTTGTTTTTACCTTCTGGAAATAAAGTTTGATGTTCACTGAATATATTATTATTCAATAATAAGCTTAATAGAAATATTTTTAATTTGTTTGCCATAATATTTTTTAGTTATAGTATTAAATTTTAAATTGTTGTTACTTTAAATATTTTTTTTAAAAATTTTTTTAAATTAAATATTTTTTAAAATAAATATTTTTTAAAATAAACGTTTTATAAATTGAATATATTTTTTTATAAACTTAACTTTAAAATATGAGAAGAGTGAGAACTAGATTTGCTCCAAGTCCTACTGGTTTTTTACATTTAGGAGGTATTAGAACAGCACTTTATAATTATCTTTTAGCAAAAAAATATAATGGAGATTTTATATTAAGAATAGAAGATACTGATAGAACAAGATTTGTTGAAGGTGCACAAGATTATATTATAGAAGCTTTAAAATGGTTAGGAATAGAACCTAATGAAGGTATTTATAATGGTGGACCTCATGAACCTTATCTACAATCTCTAAGAAAAGATATTTATAAAGAATATGCTTTAAAATTAGTAGATTCTGGATGGGCTTATTATTGTTTTGACACTCAAGAAGAATTAGATGAAATGCATAAAAAGATGTCTGAATCTAATATCGCTAATCCTCAATATAATTATATTAGTCGTAATTATATGAAAAATTCTTTAACTCTATCTAAAGAAGAAGTTAACTCAAGAATTGCTAATGGAGAGTCTTATGTTATTAGATTTAAAATTCCTGAAAATGAAATAGTAAGATTCCACGATATAGTTAGAGGTTGGATAAAAGTTGATAGTAAAACATTAGATGATAAAGTTTTATTAAAATCAGATGGAATGGCTACATATCATCTAGCAGCTACTGTTGATGATCATCTTATGGAAATAAGTCATATTATAAGAGGTGAAGAATGGTTACCATCTGCTCCTTTACATTATCTTATGAATAAAGCTTTTGGTTGGTTAGATACTATTCCAGAATTTGTACATCTACCATTATTATTAAAACCAAATGGTCAAGGTAAGTTAAGTAAAAGAGATGCAGAAGAAGGTGGTTTTCCAATATTTCCATTATCATACATAGATCCTAGAATAAATAATAAAATAACAGGTTTTAAGGATAAAGGTTATCTTCCAGAAGCTATTATAAACGCTTTAGTATTGTTAGGTTGGAATCCTGGTAATAATAAAGAAATAATGTCTATGGATGAGCTTATTGAAACATTTTCTTTAGAAAAATTACAAAAATCAGGAGCAAGGTTTAACATTAAAAAATTCGAATGGTTTAATCATCAATATATTAAGAGTAGTTCTAATAGCGATTTATTTAAATATTTTAAAGAATATAAAAATGAAGATATTAATAAATTAAATAAAGTATGTGATTTAGTTAAAGAAAGAGCTAATTTTATCGACGATATTTACAATAACTCTAAATATTTTTTTATACCTCCAAAAGATTTCGATAAAGGTAATTTAACTGATGATCAGATAGAGTTTTCAATAAAATGGATAGAAAAATTTATATCATTAATAAAAGAAAAACCTTTAGAATTTGACATATTACACGATTTTCTAAAAGAGACATTAGAAAAAGATAACTTGAAAATGGTTGACGTAATGCCTACGTTTAGGTTAATATTATTCGGAACAACTAACGGACCTGATATAATAAAAAGTATAATAATACTAGGAATTGATGAAACAAAAAACAGATTAGATTTCTTTAAAAATAAATAAAGAAAAAATATTATTATAAATTATTTAAATATTGAATTTTATATAAATTTTTATTACCGAAAATATATAGTATAGGTTATAATAAATGAAAAAGTTCATAAAAAAGTTCTTTTTTTTTATAAATTTAAGCACAATAACGTTTGGAAAGGCT
>Ga0247608_10007220_pt1 | contig 11433 bp, 15 predicted proteins | sample 176DNAGHGlowgp2_FD_193490 | JGI IMG/M metagenome (GOLD analysis project Ga0247608, IMG submission 193490) | Sheep rumen microbial communities from Palmerston North, Manawatu-Wanganui, New Zealand - 1766 DNA GHGlow gp2 | ecosystem: Host-associated > Mammals > Digestive system > Stomach > Rumen ... | reverse complement strand
CAAAGTAGAATATATCTTTAAGGTAGTAAATGAAGGAGATGTAACAGGATATATAAATGTACTAAATAATATAGGAATAGGTACAATAACATATGACGCAAACGAAACAATGACATCAGCTCAAAAAACAGCATTCCAAAATGATATACAAGTAACACTTACTTATAATGATCAAAATAAGACAGCTTTAGCTTATAATGATACACTAGCGAAAGATGATGAAGCAGAGTTAATACTTACAATACAATATATAAATAGAGATAGTGAGCAAGTATTACCAACAGGAGATGTAACATTTACAGGTATTAGTGCATCAATTACTTATGGACAATCTACAACTAGTTTATCTGGTAATGGTTCATCACCTTCAAACCCAGAAGTAGTACAACCAAGCGCTAAGCCAACAATGGCAGAAATGTGTCCAGGATGTGTATTTGCAAAATACAATACTTCTCACTATATACAATCAACAGGAAGTACACCAAATACATTAGAAAGTAATGAATATACAAGTGACTATACAACATTAAATAGTAGTTATTTCTTAGGACATATATTATCAAATGGATATATACAAAGAAGTTTTGCATGTGGTATAGAAAATGGTGAAGCATTCTGTTTAGAAGGATATGATGCATCAAAATATAGTAATAATGTTGATATTTTAAATGCATTTTTTCCAAGTTGTAATGCAACAACAAGCAATACAAGCAATACGTGCGATGGTTCTTCGCTTTATATCGCTTACGCTTCTTCGAATGGCAGTGTCGGCGTTCGTGGCACTTCTTCGACTTACTGCTACGCTGGCAACATTGGTGATTCGAGCTGCTATTAGTAAAGTCTTTTTTGTAAAATATTATTCCAATCTAAGATGTGTAATACACACATCTTTTCTTTTATCCTTTAATATGTTATAATACTCTCGTGATTAATTATGAAAAAAGAAATTAAAATTAGTATTATTTCTATATTAGTTATATTAATAGATCAAATAATAAAATATATAATTAAATCTAATTTAAATATATATGAAAGTATTAAAATAACTAAACATTTATTTATAACATATGTTGAAAATACAGGTGGGGCATTTAGTATACTTTCAGGTAATGTATTTTTCTTAACTATTATTGGTTTTATTTGTTTAGTACTTTTTTACATATTTTTTATTAGGAATAAGGAGTTAAAAAAATATGATATTATATTTTATTCTATATTTATTGGTGGAATAATAGGTAATATGATAGATAGAATAATTAATAAAGCTGTTATTGATTATATTGATGTTAGATTGTTTGATTTTGCAATCTTTAATTTTGCTGATATATGTATAGTAATTAGTATTATATTAATTATTATTAGGAGTGATTTACTTGAAAATAGAAGAAAACATTAATAAAAGAATTGATCAGTATTTAATGGAGGTTACTGATTATAGTAGGAGTAAAATACAAAAAATGATCAAAGAAAAATATATTTTAGTTAATAATAATCCTACTAAAAATAGTTATGTTTTAAAAAAGGATGATGAGATATCTATTAAGGAATATAACGAGGTTATGGATGTAGTACCTGAGAAAATGGATTTAGATATTGTTTATGAAGATGATGATGTAATTGTGGTTAATAAACAAAATGGTTTGGTTGTTCATCCAGCACCAGGAAATTATAGTCATACTTTAGTTAATGGGTTAATGTATCATTCTAAAAATTTAAGTGATATTAATGAGTTTAGACCTGGAATAGTACACAGGATTGATGCTTATACTACTGGGTTATTAGTTGTTGCTAAAAATAATAAAGCTCATGAATTTTTAGCTAAACAATTGGAAGAAAAGTCTACTTATAGAAAATATATTGCTTTAGTATGGGGTGTTATTAATCATGATACTGGTACTATTGATGCGCCTATAGGAAGAGATATAAATGATAGAAAAAAAATGAGTGTTACTAGTATTAATTCTAAAAATGCAGTTACACATTTTAAGGTACTTGAAAGATTTAAGGATGCAACTTTAATTGAATTACAACTTGAAACAGGTAGAACTCATCAAATTAGAGTACATATGAATTATATTGGACATCCTGTTGTTAATGATCCAGTTTATGGTAATAGAAAATTAATTGATTCTACTGGTCAATGTTTACATGCTAAGAGTTTAGGATTTGTTCATCCAACAAAGAATGAGTATATGGAATTTAATGTAGATGCACCAGAGTGCTTTAATAATATCGTAGAGATATTTAGAGGGAGGTAATTATGCAAGGACAAATTATTTTAAATAAAAATGATGAAGTTGTTATGAAGTTATTACATTATTTTATTACAGAGCAAGGGTATAGTCCTATAATACTTCATGGCGCTAAAAATGAAATATGGCTAGAGAATTTAAATAGTGATTATAAAATAATTAGAATTGTTAGTAATTATATCCATAATGATGAACAGTTTAAATTTGATATTTTTAAGACAAAACAAATCGTAAAAAGTATAAGAAGAAAAACTTTATCGTTTAAGGTTAATGTATTAAATATATTTTTAAATTTAGGTGATAATGTTAATTTTGATGAACATATTGATGAAGCTAATATTACAAGTACTTATATAAAAGAAATAAATGATTTAAATAAATATAATTTTGTTATGGAAATATTTCCTGATATAACTAATCATACTGATTTTAAAGAAGAGGGTATTGAATTATTTTCAAAAATTACACGTGATATTGAATCAAAAAATCAAATAGATGCTCTTGAATCAGAAGAAACATTTAAGCCTAAAAAACCAATTGTAACTTATATTTTAATTGGAATAAATATATTAGTATTTTTACTTATGTATTTACTTGGTAAAGGTAGTGAAGATTCTAGAACATTATTAAATTTTGGGGCTAGTCATCCAGATTTAATTAAAGCAGGAGAGTATTATAGATTAATTACAAGTGCCTTTATTCATATTGGTTTAATTCATTTAGTATTTAATGTATATGCATTATATATAATTGGAACACAATTAGAAAGTTATTTAGGAAAAAATAAATATTTAATTATATATTTATTTAGTGCTCTTACTGGTAATTTATTATCTATGTTATTTTTTGATGGTATATCTGCAGGGGCTAGTGGTGCTGTATTTGGACTACTTGGATCAATGATATATTTTGGATATCATTATAGAGTGTTTTTAGGTAGTGTTGTTAGAAGTCAAATTATACCACTTATTATATTTAATTTATTTTTAGGATTTATTAGTACAGGTATTAATAATGCTGCTCATATTGGTGGTTTAATAGGTGGATTTTTAATTACAATAGCGCTAGGTGTTAAATATAAATCAACTAAATCTGAAAGAATTAATGGTATTGTTATGTCATTAATATATTTAGTATTCTTAATTTATATGGGGTTCTTTAGATGAATTATCAATTAAAATTAGAAGAAATTATTGATTCTTTAGATGGAGTAAAAACACTTTTATTACATGCATGTTGCGCTCCTTGTTCAAGTTATGTACTAGAATACTTATCAAATTATTTTAAAATAACAATACTATATTATAATCCAAATATAGATGATAAAGATGAATATATTAAAAGAGCAGAAGAATTAAAAAGATTAGTAAATACAGTTAATTATAAGAATGAAGTTTCAGTTATTGTACCAGTTCATGATTCAAGTGTATTTTATAAAACAGTAATAGGACTTGAAAATGAACCGGAAGGTGGTAGTAGATGTTTTAAATGTTATAGATTAAGATTAGAAGAAGCAGCAAAATACGCTAAAGAAAATAATTTTGATTTTTTTGCTACTACTTTATCTATTAGTCCATATAAAAATAGTAAGAAGTTAAATGAAATAGGTGAGGATTTAGAAAAAGAATATAATGTAAGATATTTATATGCGGATTTTAAGAAAAAGGATGGATATAAAAAAAGCATAGAATTATCTAAAAAATATTCATTATATAGACAAAACTTTTGCGGTTGCAAATTCTCTAAAGCTATGATATAATACCGTTTACCTAAGGAGGGGAAAGTATGAAACATGAAATTCCAGGTTGTGAAGGTTTAACTATAAAAAATTATAAAAAATCTTTTTTTGGAAAAAAATTAAAAGTAACATATGTTAAAATAAAAAAACCAATTTTTATTCCATATAGTAAAGAAGCAGAAACAAGATTATTAAATGTACTTGAAAATCAACTTGATGAGTATGTTAATAAAACAACTTTATCTGCTACAAAAGATAATTGTAAGTATAATTTATATCATAACCATAGAAGTGAATTTAAAGTAAGTAATATTGAAAAATCACTTTTCGATATTAAAGATATGGATGTAAATGCTAATAATATTGATTCATTTACTTATGACAAATTACAAAAAAGATTAAAAGAATTAAGAAAATATAGAGAAGCATTACAACATATGAAAGATAATGGAATTTATTTAGAACAAAAAAAGGTTCTTAAAAAAAATAAGGTAGAAAAAAATGCTGTGCATAGTTATATCTAATGCATAGCATTTTTCTTACATCTTTCTATATAGTCCTATAGCTTTACCTAAAATTGTAACATTTTTAAGTATAATTGGAGCCATAGTATCATTTTCAGGTTGTAATCTAAAGTGATCACTTTCTTTGTAAAAAGTTTTTAGTGTAACTTCATTTTCATCATTCATTGCAACTACAATTTCACCATTTCTTGCAGTGTTTTTTTTCTCAACAATAACGATATCTCCATCTAATATTCCAGCATTGATCATACTTGTTCCATTAACTGTAAGAGTAAAAACATCTTTGTTATTTGGAATTAAATATGCAGGTAGTGAAAAATATTCATTAGGATTTTCAATTGCTTCTATTGGGCTTCCTGCTGTAATTTTCCCAAGTAGAGGAACTTCAACAACATCTTCATTACTTTTAGCGTATTCATTTTCTACAAGTAATTCAATAGCTCTATTTTTAGAACCTTGTTTTTTTATGAATCCTTTGTGTTCAAGATTATTTAAATGTGCATGTATTGTTGCAGGACTTGATACTCCAAGGGAAGCACCAATTTCTCTTACTGTTGGTGGGTATCCATGTGATACAATATATTCTTTTATGTAATTTAGTATTTCAGCTTGTCTGTCAGTTAAACTTTCCATAACGACCTCCTTATTCATAATTACATATTACCATACATTTGTTTATTTGTCAAACAAATGTTCATAAAAAATAAATTTTGCAAAAAACGAACAAATGTTTATAAAAAGTATTGACACGAACAATTGTATGTGTTATTATATGTATAACGAAGGAGGATTTATATGAAAGGATTATTAAAAAACAAAACAATGATTTTATTTATGGTTATGGTGTTAGGAGTTATATATATTAATAGTGCACATGTACATAAATTAGAAAGTAGTAAAGCAGAAGAAAATTTAATTTCTGCTAATATAAAATAAAATACTTTTTTCAACAATTCTATCACTAATAATATAGTAATATATAGTTGGTGATAATATGAGAAAATACTATTTATTTTTAATTGATTCATATGTAATTGATAGTTACATTACAGATACAGAATCTCTTTATAAAATTATAAAAAAACTACATAATTCAAAATTGAATATAAAATATAAATTATCAATTTATGATCAAATTATAAATCATATAGATAAAGATGTTATTACAAATTATATTGAGAATAAGTATGATAATTTTATAAAACATAATAATAAATATCTATTAAAGTTTGATGATGAAATTTGTTTAACTGAAATCAAACACTCATGTGCGATAGTTATATCTAATAAAAATTATTCTAATATGTTTAATGTATTAAAAATATATAATAAGAATTTTTTTATTTGTGATTTTGAAAATGAAGACTATTTTTTCATTGATAGTATAAATAATTTAAATAAAAAACACATATAATTAAGTAAATACTTGTCATATTATTTAATTTTTAGTACAATAAGCATGGAAGGGATTGATAATATGAATTGGGTAGCATTTCTACTTGATATATTAAAAATACTTGGAGGAGTAGTCGTAGGTGCAGTTGCTGGATTCTTTATAGCACGTAATTATATGAAAAAATATATGAAAAAGAATCCTCCAATTAATGAACAAATGATTAAAGCAATGATGATGCAAATGGGAAGGACTCCTAGCCAAAAACAAGTAAATCAAATGATGAAAGCAATGACTAAGTATATGGATTAGTCATTCTTTTTTTTGAAGGGGTGATAAAATTAAACCAATTATAGGTATTATTGGTAGATATGGATTAAATGAAACTAGTAAAAAAATAATATATTCTTATAATAATATAGTTAGTATTCTTGATAGTTTTAGTGTAATTTCTATAACAATTAATAAATGTAAAGATTATAAAAATTTAGTTGATTTATGTGATGGAATAATTATGCAAGGTGGATCTGATATTGAAAATTATGATTTAGGAATAATAAAATATTGTTATTTAAAAGATATACCGATTCTTGGTATATGTCTTGGAATGCAAGAGATGGGGTTATGTTTTAATGGAAAACTACAAAAAATAAGTAATCATGAAAATGCTGTTCATGATGTAGTGCTTACAAATTCTAAATTAAATTTAGGAAGTAATTTAATAACTGTAAATAGTAGGCATAAATATGCTCTTTTAAAAACAGATTTAGATATAATTGGTAAGTGTGATAATATAATTGAAGCAATAGAGGATAAGAATAAAAAATTTTTTGTAGGTGTGCAGTGGCACCCAGAAGATACATTTTCATATAATTATATTAGTAAAAGATTGTTTTCATCTTTTATAGATAAAGTAAAGGGTGTGTAAGATGAATATAGAAGATGTATCTAAAATTATAAATGGTGTTATTTTAAAAAATACTAAGAAAAAAGTAAATAAAATTAAGATTGATTCTAGGCTTGTAAATAAGAATGATTTATTTATAGCTTTAATTGGAAATAATGTTGATTCACATAAATATATTAGTGATATAGATAATAAAGCATCAATTGTTGTAATAAGTAAAGATGATTATTTAAATAATATAAATTGTGGAGTAATAAAGGTTGAAGATACTTACGAAGCACTTGTAAGTTTATCAAAATTTTATAGAAATAAATATCCTATACCTTTAATAGCAATTACAGGCAGTGTAGGAAAGACTACTACTAAAGAATTAATAAGTAGTATGTTAGAACAAAAATATAATGTATTAAAAACATATAAAAATTATAATAATCATATTGGTTTGCCATTAACACTACTAGAATTAAATAATAAAAAAGATATAATTGTAACAGAAATGGGGATGAATCATAGGGGTGAAATACATAATTTATCTTTAATTGCTAAACCAGATATTTCAATTATTACAAATATAGGAACATCGCATATTGGAAATTTAGGAAGTAAAAAAAATATCTTTTTATCTAAAATGGAAATAGTTGATGGAATGAATAAACCATTATTATATGTAAATGGATATGACCATTATTTAAAAAAAATAAAACATTTTAATGTTACTAAAGTTAAAAGAAAAAACAAAGATTTTAGTATTAAAAATATTAAATATAATATAGATAATACATCATTTGATATTATTTATAATAATAAAACATATAGTGTAGTATTTAATGTACCAGGTGTAGAAATGTTAAATAACTTACTTATCTCAATTAGTGTTGCACTAAAATATAAAATAGATATTAATGATATATGTAAAGTAATAAATAATTATAAAAGTAAAGATAGTCGTCTTGAAATAAATGATTATAATAATATAACTTTAATAAATGACTGTTATAATGCTTCTTTTGAATCAACTAAAATGATTTTAAATAATATAAAAAAAATAAATAAAAATAAAATAATAATTTTAGGAGATATGAAAGAACTAGGAATATACAGTAAAAAATACCATAAAAAAATAATAAAAATTTTAAAAAAAATTAAAAATAAAAAAGTATTACTTATTGGAAATGAATATAAATGCGTAAATAAAAAATATAAACATTTTAATTCTAATTTAGAGTTAATAGAATATTTAAAAAATATAAATTTAAATGATAGTACTATTTTAATAAAAGGATCTAGAGCAATGCATTTAGAAGAAATTACAGAATATATAAAAAGTTGTATAAACTAATATACAACTTTTATTTTGTTTTACAATTTATATTTTCAAGTGCGTATTTTTCAATTACTTTATTAAATACCCAATACATATTTTTAGTAGTGTAAAATTTATTTATTGATTTTAATTTATTTTCATAAATATCATTTAAAAATTCAGTTGATTTAATTTGAACAGTATTTAATTTTTCCTCAAGTGAATTAATTAAACTTTTAATTTCACGTAATTGACTGCTTGTAGAATTAATTTCTTTATTTAAATCTTCAATATCTTTATTATCTTTTTTTAAATCAAATGATTTTTTAGTTTTACTTAAAAATGATTTTGTAAGTAATTTATATCTATTTTTAAGTCCTAATAGTTCATTATTTAAAGATTTAACTGTATCAATAGTTATTACTATTTGATCAATATCAGTTTCAGTTATTTTACACATACTTAATAATTCATCAAATGTTTGATCATTATAATAAACGATATTTGTTCCAAGTAATAATTTTTCAGTATTAGTTAAATCTTTATTAGCAGTTTTATATATAGCTTCCTTAGCTGTTGATTCTCTAAACTCAGATGGAGTCATATATATATTTGTATTTGAAGTAGTATACTTACCTGTTAAATCAACTTTGCCAACTTTATTATTTACTTGGTTCTTAATAGATGTAATTTTTTTAAGCCCTAAATCATTTAACTCATTAGACGATAATAATAAATTGTAATTAATTGTTTTCATAAAACACCCCTCGCATAGATAGTTATTATATATATTTTCTTATTTGTCAATATTGTTTAAATAATGTATAATGTTGATGGAAGTGATTTAATGAAAATAAAATATGAACTTATAAAAAAAGATAATAAAGCAAGACTTGGTAAATTAATTACAAATCATGGTACTTACGATACTCCAATGTTTATGCCAGTTGGAACGCTTGCTAATGTAAAGACATTAACTAAAGAAGAATTAAAAGAAGCTAATAGTGCGATTATTCTATCAAATACATATCATTTATGGCTTAGACCTGGTGAAGATATAGTTAATAAAGCAGGAGGACTTCATAAATTTATGAATTATGATGGACCAATACTTACAGATAGTGGTGGATTTCAAGTTTTTTCTTTAGCAAATAAAAAAGACATAAAAGAAGAAGGTGTTACATTTAAAAGTCATTTAGATGGTTCTAAATTATTATTAACACCTGAATTATCAATTCAAATACAAAATAAACTTGATAGTGATATTGCTATGAGTTTTGATGAATGTATACCATATCCTTCTAGTTATGAATATACAAAAGCAAGTACTGAAAGAACAATTAGATGGGCAATTCGTGGTAAAAATGCTCATAAAAATGAGAATCAATCATTATTCGGTATAGTACAAGGTGGAGCATTTACCGATTTAAGAGAATACTCAGCAAAAGAAACAGTAAAGTTAGATTTTGATGGTTATTCAATAGGTGGTACTAGCGTAGGCGAAGGTAAAGATGTAATGTATAAAATGGTAGAAGATGCGATTAGGTATTTACCAGAAGATAAACCAAGATATTTAATGGGTGTAGGAGAACCAATTGATATACTAGAGGGTGTTCAAAGAGGAATAGATATGTTTGATTGTGTTTTACCAACTCGTTTAGCGCGACATGGGAATGCATTCACAAGAAGTGGTAAAATTAATATTAAAAACGCTAAATATAAAGAAGATTTTACTCCTATAGATGATTGTGATTGTTATACGTGTAAAAATTATACAAAAGCATATATTAGACATTTAATTACATGTAATGAATCACTAGGTGGAAGATTACTATCAATTCATAATATTAGATTTTTAATTAAATTAACAGAAGATATTAGAGAATCTATTAAAGAAGATAAATTCGATGAATTTAAAGAATCATTTATAAATAAATATAATAAAAAAGAGTTATAAACTCTAATTTGTCTGTTTTTTTATAATACCTATCATGCTTCCAAACATGCAAGATATAGTTAGTATTATATAATATAATAAAGTTTTAAATTTAAAAGGTGTATCTAGAATAAAATAGTTTATTATCATAGTTATTACTAAAAAGATAATACTTAATTTTATTCCTTCGATATATCCTTTTTTTTCACTTTTTTTACCTACTAAAAATCCACCTATTAAAAATGAAGATAATGATACAAGTATTTTAAATATTGAAGTTATTTTAGAATTTAATAATCCAAAATATGATAATGTTGAAATTAATAATGGAAATATTAAAATAATTGATGTCATTATTAATAAAGGAAAAAATATTTTTTTAATATATTTCATAAAATCACCTATTAAATATTATTCATTGAATAAAACTTTATTCAAAATATCATAATATAATTGGTGATAAAATGTATTTAAATATTATTTTAAAGACTATTTTTTTATATTTTTTTATAATGCTCGCATATAGAGTTATGGGAAAAAAAGAAGTAGGTCAATTAGGAGTAATTGATTTAATAGTTTCAATTTTAATGGCAGAGCTTGCAGCAATATCAATTGAAAAATCTTCTGCGTCATTATTTATATCAATAGTACCTATTGGTGTACTTGTATTTTTACAAATATTTTTAAGTTATTTTTCATTTAAAATCCCATCTATTAGAACACTTATTGATGGTCATCCAACAGTTATAATAAAAAATGGTAAGGTAAGATTTAATGTTATGACAAAATTAAGATATACATTAGATGACTTAATAAGTCAATTAAGGGAACAAGGAGTAAAAAGTATAGAAGAAGTAAATTATGCAGTACTTGAAAATAATGGTAAATTATCTGTTTTTCAAAAATCTAATGAATATCCACTTCCAATAATAATTGATGGACAAATCGATAAAAAAGTATTAAGTGAAATTAACAAAGATGAAAAATGGGTTATGGAATTATTAAATAAAAAAAATATTGAATTAGATAAAGTATTTTATGCATTTTATAAGAAAAATGGTACATATATAATTACATATAATGAATTAATTTAAAAAATACTAATTTTACTGATTTGTAATTTTTATTCTACAGAACGTTAATATTTGATATAACAGATATTAGAGTTCTGTATTTTTTTGGTTTCAAAACGTTAAAATCAGTATTTTGACAAGTATTTTTTAATATTGTAAAGTCTCTTTGAAAGGAGGAATTTATGCTTGAATTAAAAGATAATTTAAATATGCTAGATTTATATTCTAATACCCTTGATACTGAATATGTTAAAAAACTTTTAAAAACAGATCAACTAACTAAAAATGATAAACTATCAATATTAGG
>Ga0247608_10007216_pt1 | contig 11435 bp, 9 predicted proteins | sample 176DNAGHGlowgp2_FD_193490 | JGI IMG/M metagenome (GOLD analysis project Ga0247608, IMG submission 193490) | Sheep rumen microbial communities from Palmerston North, Manawatu-Wanganui, New Zealand - 1766 DNA GHGlow gp2 | ecosystem: Host-associated > Mammals > Digestive system > Stomach > Rumen ... | reverse complement strand
CTAGTGTCATTATTATTAATAAGTATGTGCATGATAGTAAAAATCCTATAATTACTGCAATTCCCCCAAGTCGTGGTGTTGGTTCTTCGTTTATTCTTCTTTTTTCTGGTATGTCTATTGCTCCTATTTTCTTTGCTAATCTTATCGTATATGGTGTTACAACAAATGCTGTCACAAACGCTAATAAGAAAGCTATAGATATATCTCCCCACATAAAGTTCCACCTCACTTTATTCGATATTTATTTTCTTATCTATTATATATTGTGGACGCTGTTTTGTTTCGTCGTATATTCTTCCTATATATTCTGAAATAATCCATATTGATAATAACTGAACTCCGCTAAATAATGTAATTGTAACCATTATAGATGTCCAACCTGCTGTTAAATTATTTAAATTAAATATATACGAGATAATTGAGTATATTAATATTATTAACGATATTAAAATTGATACAACACCTAATCCACCAACTAGTTTTAATGGCTTACTTGAAAAACTAATAATTCCATCTGAAGCAAGTTTTAACATCTTTTTTAATGGATATTTTGTTTTTCCGGCAAATCTTTCCTTTCTTTCGTATTCAAAAGGAGCTTGTTTGAATCCAACCCAACTAAACAATCCTCTTAAAAATTTATTATGTTCTGGTAGTGAATTTACAACATCAATTACTTTTCTATCTACTAATCTGAAATCTCCTGTATCTTTTGGAATATCGACATCAGAAAGTGCATTTAATGTTTTATAAAACATTTTTGCTGTTAGTAATTTAAAAGCTGATTCTCCATCCCTAGTTTTTCTTTTACCATAAATTACCTCATTTCCTTCTTCCCACCATTTTAGCATTTCGGGTATTAATTCTGGTGGATCTTGAAGGTCTGCATCTATTATAACAACAGCATCTCCTGTAACATATTTTATTCCGGCTGTTACTGCACATTGATGTCCAAAATTTCTTGAAAATGAAATTACTTTGACCTTTTTATCGTTTTGAGCAATATTTTCTAATATTTCTAAAGTTTTATCTTTACTTCCATCATTTACAAAAATAATTTCATACTCATAATTACTTATTCCTTTTAATACATTAGTCATTCTTTCATAGCATTCTTGTGCTACTTCTTCTTCATAGTACATTGGTATTACAACTGATATTTTTTTCATAATTATTCTGCTTTCCTTTCACAATCTGAAGGTAATAATTCCTTCTTACTATTAAACTTGCATTCTTTTATCGAACTTTTTAGATATTTACTAAATTCATCAATTCCGTTTATTTGACTCATTATCATTAATGGTAAAATATTTACTAAATAGCGTGATCTATTTTCCCATAGTATTAAAAATAGCATTACACCAAACATTGTGGTTAAAGTTATTATATCTTTTGATTCATAATCTTTTTCTTTTATAATTCTAATTATATTGAAAATTATAAAAATCAGCATTGCAAAATGCATTGTTTGTGGAATGTATTTGTAATAAACATTATATTCTCCACTTTCCAATACAAATTTGTGTAAAAATCTTGTTTCCACAGGGCTTCTTCTTAGAACGTCAGGAGCCCAATAAGTTCCATCATGCCATGCAAAGCCAAGTTTTCTTGTAATATTTTTTATATGTGTATTCAAATCACGTTCTTTTAATCTTTCGATTATCTTTCGTTTATCAGCTTCTTTTTTCTCATCAAATGTTTTATATGAGTTTGTATATGCATATTCTTCATATGAGAAATTTCCTACTCCATTCATTCCCATCATTATCCAGTGTTCTTTTGGTACCTCATTAATTAATCTTTCTTCCGGTTTAGCTAGCTGTTTAACTACTGTAAGATTAAATATAACTATTAGAATTGCAGTAATAGGAATTATAATTGCTATATTCTTTAATAAATTTTTTATATTAACCTGTAATACTTCATAAAAAATTATAGCAACAAAAATAAATGCAGAAGTCAATTTCAAGTCAATTCCTATAAACAATATTATAGAAAATAATATATCTAATCCAAATCTTTTGATAAAGTTAATTTCACAATTCCTAACACTCAACCAAATATTTAACAGTATAACCGGAATAATCATAGAAAATACGTCTGTATAGTATTCTGCCGCATACAAATAAAGCGGAGTAGTAAAGAGTGCTATACACAAAAATGCTAACGCTTTTCTTCTAGTATAAATCCTTTTCATAGTATAAAAAGATAAGATTATTGATAAAGAAACAACTAAAGCAGAAACTATCGTTATTACCGTTAGACTGTCATTTATTCCAAATAAACTAGATATTTTCAATAAAACCATATCAATACTTGTCATCATTACATTATTAGGAAATTGAGAAAGATAAAAAGTATTAGAATATGTACCACATTCTACATATTCCTTAGCAATTCCATATGTTGTTCCCATATCCCAAGTTGGATTTAGTTTAAAATATAATCCAGAACATATTGCTAGAATAGTGAAAGCTGCAAACCCTACATATTCTATTCCTTTTATTTTTTCTAATTTCTTTAAACACTTGTTGTAAAAAAATACCACCAATAATATATATATAATTATTCCTAGTATAAGGAGTAATGGGTTAAATGTAAATATAACTTTGTTATATTCCAGAATTCCAGTTGCAATTATCCATAAAATAATAATTCCAAAACAACTAAGAAATACTTTTGAAAACATTTCAAAGGCTTTTTTCATAACTATAATTCCTCCGCAAATCCTTTTTGTAATTTTCTAAATATAAAATATCCAGCTATACATAGCAAGACTGAAAATACTAATACTGTTCCGAGTTCTGAAAAATCAGGTTTCATTTGCTTATAGAAAATATGTCTATATCCTTCAATAATGTGTGTCATTGGGTTCAAACGTATTATACCTCTTACATTTTCTGGTATTGTATCTCCTGAATATACGATTGGAGTTGCATAAAACAATAACATTAATATTATTTGTACAAAGTGTTCTAAATCTCTAAAATAAACTGTTACTGCAGATAATATAAATGCTAGTCCTAGTTGGAATATGAACTGAATAATCAATATTAGAGGATAATATAAAATATACATTGTTAATCCTAAACCTGAAAACAAGCAAAATGCAATTATTATTATTGTTGATATTATAAAATTAACAGCTGCACTTGCAACGACAGAAATTGGTAAAATTTCTCGTGGAAAATATACCTTTTTGATTATATTTCCATTTCCGTATAACTGCCCATGTTGATTGAGAAACTGCTGTAGTAAAAAAAGTCCATGGAATTAAACCAACACAAACAAAAATTACATAATATGGTTGAGTTATCTTCAATATAACTGGAAATATAAAAGCATAAACAGCTAATTGTAATAACGGATTTAAAAATGTCCATAACACTCCTAAAACAGATTTCTTATACCTTCCCCTTATTTCTTTTTTTACGTTATTTTTTAATAATTCTCTATACTGATAAATACTTTTAAAAATATTCATTTTCTTCTCCTTCTTATCTTATTTTGTTTCTTCAACATATTGGTCTAGTACGGTTTTTACATCTCCATCCATTTTTATTTTTCCCTCATGTAACCAAACCGCTCTTGTACAAAATCTTTTTACAGCACCTAAACCGTGTGTTACAAAAACTATAGTCTTCCCCTGTTCTTTTAATTCCTCTATCTTTTGGAAACATTTTTCTTGAAAATGCTGATCTCCTACTGATAGTATTTCATCTATTAACAGTATTTCTGCATCTACATTTATAGCTACAGAAAAGGCTAATCTCATATACATACCTGAAGAATATGTTCTTACAGGATTATCAATAAATTGTTCTAATTCAGAAAACTCTATAATATCATTTATTCTTTCATCAATTTCTTTTTTAGTTAAACCAAATATTGACGCATTAAAATATATATTTTCCCTTCCTGAAAAATCTTGATGAAACCCTGCTCCTAATTCTAACAAAGACGTTAATTTTCCATATGTGCTTATTTTTCCTTTTGTTGGATATATTATCTTCGTCATTAACTTTAATAATGTAGATTTACCACTTCCATTAACTCCAACTAGTCCAACTATCTCACCTTTTTTTATTTTTAATGTTACACCTTTTAGTATTTCTCTTTTTTCTTTTTTTGAATTTTTCCAAAATAAGATTCGTTCCTTTAATGTATTTGATTTATCATAGTATATATTAAATGATTTATAAACATCATCTACATCTATAACATATTCATTATTCAATATTAACCCTTCTTTCTATTATAGCAACTCATTTGCTAATTCTTTTGCATCAATCATAGCATCTTCCATTGAGCAATAAGTCCAAGCTCCATATCTTCCAATACTATATATATCACTATTATTTAAGTCTTCCACGTGTTGTTTTATCAATTTTGATGTTTCCTCTTCAATATGTACATAAGCAGGATCCATAATTATTGTTTCATAAGCAACTAATCTATTATCATCACTTATTATATTAATCTTTTTCAAATTTTCTAAAGTTAATTGCAATTGTTTTTCAACATCTATTTCATCATTTTTTGAGAAACCTATTTCAATATACATACTTGTTTTTTCTTCTTCTAATATATTATTATAGAATCCAATTCTATAAAAGTTATATTGTTTTTCTGGTAAATAAATCCAATGTTCTTTATTTAAACATCCTTTTTCAAATCCTAAATTAAATACTAAAACTTTATTATAAGATAGCTTGTCCAATAAATCTAAATCTTCTTTTCTATTTAAAACATTCAAAAATTTATTCATAGGTGAAGTATTTATCAAATATTTGTATTTTATTTTTTGATTTTTATCAGTATATGCTATATGATTGTCAACATCAACTTCTTTTATAGTAGTTAGTAATTTTATTTTATCCTTATCTAACTTTTCATATAATTTTTGAATGAATCTTTCAGCTCCCTTTTTAGGATATAAAAAAGTATTATTATATGAACTATTATTTGATTCTTTCATATTATTAATTATTTGTTTTATTTCTGCATATGGAAAAAATCTTCCCATCGCATTTTTATCTAATTTATTTAGATCACATGCATATAATTTTTCGTTATATGGTTTTAAAAACTTTTCTACAATTGACTTTCCAAATTTTCCATATAGCATATCTAAAAAGCTGTCATATTGTTCTTTTTCTGTTTTATTAAATAAATCATATAAACAATCAATAAACTCCTCTTTATCTAATTGGTGTATATTAGTTTGAAAAGGATAATCAATATATTTACCTTTATAGTATATTTTTGTATTCTTTTTTTGATTTACAATTTCTTCTTCTGACATTAGTTCCTTAAATAATTGTTTCATCTCATCTGTCTTAAAGTGATAAAAATGTCCTGCATAATCCCAAACATATTCTCCATTAATAGTTGTTTTACAATATCCACCAACTCTATCATCTTTTTCAACAATAAGATATTCTTTATCATTTAAATAATTTGCAAATGTCAAACCAGAAATTCCAGCTCCAATAATTAAGTATTTTACTTCTAACTCTTCCATATATCCTCCCAAAAATTATTTTCTTTTTAATCTTCTTTTTACACTATCAAATATATGTACCAATCTTATAGTGTGCCCTTTAGTTAATCTAAACATTGCTATTCTTTTACCTTCCATTTTTTTATAAATTTCCGGATATTTTTTTAATTTTGAATCAAAACTATTAAATCCTACGCTATTATTTAGAAACTCAGTTGTAACCATATACTGACACTTTACTAGTGGCATAATAATTTTATTCATAATATACTGTTTCTTTTGCTCCGTTATATTCTTGTTGTTATAAAATTCCGCTATTAGTTTTAATGTTACATGCTCATGATTTTTATAATTTCTAGTATAAGATTCTCTAGAAACTGATTGTCCAGCTCTACCTATGAAATAAATATATAAATCCAAAGGATAATATTTAATTGTTTTTGCATTAATAAATGCATATGTATTTAGCTCCATATCAACATAAAAGCATTTTTCAGATATTTTGAATTTGGCATCTTTCAACATTTGTGTTCTATATGTTGAAGTTGATAATAGTGGACCCCATCCTTGAAATCCGTATGTATCATCACATAAGTCTTCTAAATAATATTTTAAACCAGGAACCATAAAATTATATAAATATTGAACTCTTTTTATAGAATACTCAGCTAAATCTTCAACATATCTATTTAAGACGATATCAGCATTTTCATTTTTTAAATATTCTACTAATTTTTCAAGAGCTTCTGTATCATAATAATCATCGCCATCCATCAATTTAAAATATTTTCCTCTTGCTAGTTCAATTCCTTTATTGATTGTCGAACCATGTCCTCCATTTTCTTTATCTATTAATCTTACTATTGATTTACAATTAATTGTTGTCATTGCTTCAAGTTTCTTACCAATTTCAGCAGTGTTGTCTTTTGAACCATCATTAATAATTAGAACCTCAATATTAGATGCTACTTTACTATTAACTAATGATAGAACTCCATTTACAAGATATTTTCCTACATTATATGATGGAACAGCAATAGTTAATACTATATTCTCTTGTTCAGGAACATTAAGTTTAAAGAACATAGAGTTATCGTTACAAAACATTTCTAATTCTTTGTTTATGATTTTTTCAGTATTATATTTTTCACTAATTCTTTGACTCATTTCTCTACTTAATTGACAATATCTTTGAGGATTATTATATAACTCTTCTATTTTATCTGCATATTGTATATAATCTTCTGTATCACACAACATACCAAAATTTTTATCAAATGATTCTGGAACTGCTGCAACATTTCCCGTTACAACAACCAAACCAGACATCGCAGCTTCTAAAGCAGATACACCTTGAGTTTCATATCTTGTTGGAAATAACGCAATCCCATTATTTTTATGAACATTAGCAATTTCTTCATGAGATAAAAATCCTTTATATATATTTACATTATTAAATTTTCTTAGCGGCTGTAATAATCTTTCGTGTTCACTACCATCACCATAAATATTAAATTCTAAATCATTAAAACAAGGTCTTTTACTTAGTTCCAAAATTGTTCTAACTGCAATATCTATTGAATATGTATTAATATTATCAAATTTTCTTAATATAAATATTTTTTTTCTATCTTCTTCATGTTTTTCAGTATACTTGAAAATCTTTTCATCAATTATGCATGGAAGAATTTCATAATTCTTAAATTTAATATTATTTAATTTTTCTGCTCTCTCTTTTGCCCAGTTAGTACCAAATATCCACTTCACATTTGTTTTTTCGTTATATCTATTTAATATTTTGTCTCTTCTTTTAAACTCTTCTTCTTGGTAACTATTTATTGGTGCAACAACATTAAAATAACATGTAGCCATTATATTTATATCACGATATATTAAATCAGCACCATGTGCATATATGAAAATTTTCGAATTACTTGTATCTACAGCGTCTAATAGATTTGCATAAGGTTCAACAAAGAAATGTACAATTATATTCTTATATTTTTTTTCTTGCAAAATATCTCTTGCATAAAGATAGTTTGTTCTACATACATTTATACCTTCGAATTCGTATTTTTCAAAATATTCTTCTGGCCCAACAGCTAAAACGTCAAAGTCAAAGCCTTTTTCCTTGTATTGTGTTAATTTACTATGAACAAAGCTAAAATTATATTTCTGTCTAATACTTGGATAACCTGGAACTATAACAACAGTATCCGAATTTAAACCTTCTTTTAGATCCTTTTCAAAACTTTCAACAAATTCTATTTCCAATTTTGAAATTTCAATCTCTGAATATGGCATTACTCTTAAAGCTATCATAAAGAAATTTGTTTTTTTATGTTCATAATATTTATTATTTAATCCAACTTCAGTTACAACAGCTCCTCTTCTATCAACTAATTTAACTAATATTCCTTTTTCACCTTTAATCACATTGCCAAAAAATTCTATTTTTATATTATCTTTTTTTACGCTATAAACTCTTGGTACAATTATAGTAACTTCCCTATCTGTAGGATTGTTTATTTTTAAATTTTCTCCGACTCTTTTAAGCTTTACATCTTTATCCTTAACAATTAAATTCTTGATTTTTAAAATATTCATTATTCATCATCCTTTTTCAATTAAATTTTATATTACCTGGAATATTTCGTCAAAATTAGTACTGATTTCATATTCATTTATTTCTTGTAAATTTTTTAATACATTTAAAAAATTTGTTCCATCATATTTACTTAACGAAATTGAATTTACTTTTGCATCATATTTATCTAATAAATAGTTCATTTTATTTTTATAGTGACCATGAATATCGTATATAACGTGTACAGCAGGAACATTTTCTTTTAACGCAATTAGAGATGCATGATATCTCATTGCTACTAACAAATTGCAAGATTTAAATTCTTTAACTATTTTCTCATAATTATTACAATATGGCAATATTTTAACACTAATTTTGTCATTTATTTCTATAGAATCCAAAATTTCCCTATATTTGTTTACATCCGCTGCTTGATAATCATAAAAAGGGATTAAGACAATCTCTTTATTCTCTTCTATTACATCATTAATCATGTAGTCTTCTATTTGTTTCATCATATCTTTTAATATCTTTAAATCAGTATATGAAACCAAAACCATACCAATCGAAAATTTATCTTGTTCATGCTTGATTTGAGTATTTTCATTTGGTAACGCATATACTAAATCATCAATCACCTGTATATCGTCGCAATTAATATTATTATCTAGCAAAGTGTTTAAACTATTGGTATCCCTTAAAGAAACATATTTAGCATTATTAAAAACAATTTGCAAATTATTTAAATAATCTTTGTTGCTAAATTTATCTGTGGTGCTTAATCCTAATAAAACAATCTCTTTTTTTAGATTAATTGCACACATTGATAGTTTTATCAATATATTGTACAGACTCGTATTATCTACGGAAGAATTTTCCCATTCCCTGTCATCTATTATAGCTCCACCACCGAAAATAATTTCATCAAAATATTGTGCAATAGCATGAAAATCCATATTTGTTTTTGCATAATGAATAAAATTTACATTTCCATATTTGCTTATATCATAATTTGGATTATCTGCAATCATAATTGTTATTTCAATATTATTAAAATTTGTTAATTTTTTTAATATAGCTTCCAGCATAAGCTCATCACCTAAATTAGGTGCTCCATAAAATCCAACAATTAATACTTTTTTTAAATTATTGTTTTTATTTAATAACAGTAATTCTGAATTAAAACATTCTAACTGTCTTGTTCTATCAATTACAATATTATTCAATAGTTTTACTTCACTAATACGGTCATATATATTATTATTCATCATTACATTATGGTTATTAGCTGAATCTAAATTAGTTGTTATATTATATAATTGTCTTTTTAATTCCTCATTTTCTTTCTTTAACTCGTTTAATTGAATACTTATATTTTCTATAAAATTATTTCTTTCAAAATTATCGATTTTTTTGTCTATTGCCTGAATTTGATAATTCAAATTATGAAAAAACTTATATATCTTGCTTTTTTTCACTATATTTTTCATATATTTTATTACCTCCTTCTTGCATTTAAGAATTTATTAGCCTTGATTTTTCCTGGTATTAATATTATCAGATATAATAGTTTATTAGTATAATTATATATATTACCTAAATTAACATTAGCTTTAATCAAATTCTCAAACAAAATATAATGTTTCAAAGCATATAACCTTTTACCAAATATTACACCTTTCATATTCTTACCCAATATTTCCTTAAAATACTGATAATATCCCTTAGGTGCTTCAAAAAAAGTTTTGCTTATATTACTAGTATACCCACTTTCAAGATATTCTCCTTCAACAACAACAATATTAAAGCACTTAACGAAATGATTTTCATCCATTTTGTGGTACATTCTAGCTTCAGTGATAAATTTTTCACCATCTACTAATTCATGCTTATATTTTTTTCTAACATCTGTTCTAAAAACAAGAATTTTTTCACCTGTAATTCCCTCTTTAAAGTACATATCAAACATAGTGGTATTTACATTTTCTCTTGAAAATCTATTACCGCTTAATTTTTGCGGATTCTCATTTTTCAAAAATATCAATGCATATATACTATCATCATTTAACAAAATCTCTCTTTTTTCATATATTTTGCTAAAAGCATCATTTACAAAATAATCATCAGAATCACAATCCATTACTAATTCACCGGTTACATGTTCCATTAAATTGTTAATCGCTTGCATTTTACCTTGATTTTCTTGTTTAAAATAATGAATATCTAAATTATTTATGTTTTTAAAACTCTTTACTACATTTTCTGTGTCATCACTAGAACCATCATCCATAATTAACCATTCAACATCAAGTTTATCATACAAATTTTCAACTATACTATTGTATAATCTTGTAATTAAATCAGCTCTATTATATGTAGCTGTTAGAATTGAAAGTTTCATTTACTTCACCAACTTTTCTATTTGTTTAATTATATCATAATTTTCATCAATTGCTTGTTTTTCATTTTTTTGCCATTCAGGTAACATTTTTATACTGTCCTTGATTCCATTATAAATTCCCTGTTCATTATTATCAGTAATATAACTCTTATAATAATTTTGTACCGCTTCTCTGGCTGCCGTATTTGTAATTAGTATTGGTTTGTTTAAAATTTTAGCCTCTAATATAGTCATAGGTAACCCCTCATACATTGACAACAAAGCAAATATGTCACAGTTTTTAATATATGGATATGGATTATTCTTTTTGCCCAATAAAATAAACGAATCTTGAACATTATAATCTTTAATTAATTGCTTAAGTTTTTCTCTTTCGGGTCCATCTCCAATCACATAAAAATTATGATTGTAACCATCATCAATTAATCTACTATGTACCTTTATTAATCTGTCTATAGCCTTTTGTTCAGTAAGTCTTGCAACTGTTAAAAAGTTGATTTGATTCTCTTCAAAAACATTTCCAAATTGATCCTCGGATTTTTCTATAACTCTTTTTGAAGAAATATAATTTGGTATGACCATATTATTTTTATTTAAATTATACAACTCTTCAAATTGTTCTTTATTATCATTGCTTACAAAGACTATATCATTATACTGTGAATAGCATTTTTTGTCCAGTTTTGTCTTAATTTTTGCTTTTAAATTTTTGCCAAAAACTTGTCCAATATCATTATGAACCCAAGCTATTTTCTTAACCATTTTATTCTTAACGCTAAACAACCTTGTTATGGGGCCCTCTAGAAATGCCACTTCAGTATCATATCCTTTATCTATATACTTTTTGTAAAGTGATTTTTTATTAAACATTAACTTTAAAGAAACTTTTATTTTTTCTATTTTTGATAATTCATCAAATGATTTATCTATCATATTTATTAGTTTTA
>Ga0247608_10007214_pt1 | contig 11437 bp, 4 predicted proteins | sample 176DNAGHGlowgp2_FD_193490 | JGI IMG/M metagenome (GOLD analysis project Ga0247608, IMG submission 193490) | Sheep rumen microbial communities from Palmerston North, Manawatu-Wanganui, New Zealand - 1766 DNA GHGlow gp2 | ecosystem: Host-associated > Mammals > Digestive system > Stomach > Rumen ... | reverse complement strand
AATAATGTTCCTCGTCGATGATTACGATTACGGGCGTATCGCGCTCCACCGTATGACGCACCAAGGTCGAAAGGTTATGGTTCTGCTCATTGTCGCGACGCAGAATGGCGTTTTCCTTGTTGATGCTCTCCCAGTTGAGAAAGAGGATGTCGCCCGACCGCAGATAGCCCTCACTGGCATCTATCTCGTCGAACATCAACGTGCGCAGGTTGTGCGTCTCCGAGAAATAGTTCTTTAAGCTCTTGTAGCTCTGGATATGCAGCTTGTTGGGAGCCACCCAAATGAAAGCTACACGGTCGTAAAGACACTCGCCGCTCTGCTCCACTTCGACCTTAAGCTCGTCGAGCATGGCCGATGCAATGACGGTCTTGCCTGCTCCTGTAGGGGCTTTGAGCACAATCTTCTTGCGATAATCTTCACGATTAAGGTTCTTGATGACCTTCTTTTTCAGTTCATTTACAGCCTCACGCTGGTAGTCTTTCAGTTCAATCATGGTCTTCGGATGTATAGAGGTTTGCGTCTGCTTCATTCAATTCTTTTTCACTCACTTCGGGCTGGTCAGCAAAGTCCTGCCTTTCGCTTTTGGGAGGCAATACCTGCCGATAAGCCTGATAGAGGCTGTACGGCATGGCATGGAGTTCTACATGGTCGAGTACTTCATGGAAATCATCGGTAAATGGATAGGCTCCATCGCAGGCCACGTAAGTTTGGATAGGTTCGGCAATCTCATTTGCTTTAGCCAGCGCCTTGACGATGTAGGGGATAGCATCAGGTCGATAGATGATAAGCATACCGCGACCCTGCTCTTCAAAATAGCGTGCGACTTGCTTTGAAAGATTTAATCCAAAGAATGTGTTCTTTTCGTCATATAGGTTATGCTTGATGCAGAGAAGGTCGGTCGAAGCTTCCATCAGTTGGCGTTTGTTCTCGGCTGTTTGCTCACGATTTAAAAATACAATTTTGTAAAATCGAAGACTATTATTTTTTAGACCTTCTACATGTTGACCATTTTGTGTAACATAACCTTTAATAACTCGTTTACATCTTTCATATGTTACCTCTTGGCAAATATTATTCTCGTTATTATTAATAAGTACACATTTTCGAGATCCACCATCTTCAGCATTGAGTTGTAATGTAGCATGAAGAGTCGTACCTGAACCAGCAAAAAAATCAAGTATTGTCGCATTTTTTTTACTTGCCACAAAAAATCTTAACGTATCTTTAACTGCATATAAAGACTTTGGATAAGAAAAAACTTTATCTCCAAAAATGTCTTTTAATAATTTTGAACCATATTCTGTAGCATTATGAGATGGTATGGACCATTGATTCCCAGGAATAAAAGTAGACTGATATTCTGTATCATCAATGATCGCTTGCCCGTCTTCATTATATCCTTCAATTTTAAACAATCCATTTTTTATCTTTTGAACAACACCTTTTGGAGCATACGATATTCCGATTCGATTATTTTTCAATTTTCCGAAATATACAAATCCATCTGAAACCAGTTTCTCGAAAGCGCACTTTCCATATTGCCATACCCCTTCTGTCCCATTGGCATGAATAGGCCAAATTGCAACTAATCCATTCGGCACATCAACAGTATGTCTATCAGCATTTAAAGGTATTGGATCTCCAGCCATTACATACTTGCCTTCAGTGGTAAAGTAAATAGGATAAAAACACCCCGGCGAATGCTTCCTTTCACTATTACTACCAGAACGCAACATGGATCCAAGTCGGACTTTATCTCTCCCACTTGAACGAACATTACCTAGCCATTCTTCAGACAGAGGTAAAGCTTCTACTTTAGAATCACCAAGCTGAACTATATAGATATACTCGTTTACTCTTGAAAATTCCTTTTCTCGTGCAACTCCTTTGACGTTAATAACCGTACTAATCATTTGGATACGAGCTGAAGGGAACAGTTCTTCTAAAAGGCATCCAAGGTGATGAAACTCTTTTTCGTCGATCGTGACAATAAGAACAGAATTATCAGGATTTAATAATCGTTTTGCAATTATCAATCTATTTTTCATCATCGAAAGCCATTTACTATGCCTATACGAATCATTAACATCTACATAGTCGTTATTATATCGCCAATCCTTCGCACCAGAATTATAAGGAGGATCTATATAAATTACGTCTATTTTTCCTTCATAGGCAAAAAACAAAGAAGTAAGCGCATGAAGATTATCTCCTTCTATCAATACATGGTTTGGTGTGTTATACCCTTCATGTGAAAGACGAAGGGAAGGCTCTTCACACAAGATAGGAATACGAGAACATAAGAATTCTTGAGCCTCTTCTGGTTTATCTTCCCAGACTAGGCCAAAAGTTTTCTGTTCGTTGATGAGCTCAAGGAGCGCAGATTTCTGCTCCGAGGTGAGACCTTGGAGATTGCTTACGGCGGCAGCCAGTGCCGCACAGTCGATTTTGGATTTCATGATGGCTTGGCTTAGGCGCTCGTCATCATCGAATCGGGCAGGCTCACTATCCAAGTACACCAAGAGTCGGGACGCGAAAAGGCGTAGATCGCTGCTCGCTCATCCCGACTCTCGGAGGTACTTGGCGGAAACCTGCAAAACGACGGAACGATAAAGACGACGACCTACGCCGAAGCGCAGGCGCCTTCAATATCAAAATCGTTTTACATCTCTTTAACCGCCAAGTTTTCCGAGAGTGTTCGATTTGAAGAACGCTATGTGATTGTTCTTTTTATGTATTTGCTCCCTCACCGCGCTGCACTGCCCTCGGGCAGGCATCCCAGCTGGGAATCGTTATATGTTATGTTATATTTTGGTTTTCTTTGTTTTTATTGAATCTTATGCGCTGCAAATATAAGGCATTTCCGCGAATCGTGCAAATTTTCGCGCGAAATTCTTGCCAAATTCTTGCATAATTCAAAAATTATTACGTACTTTGCAACACACATTTCTAACCAATCAGCACACGATGAAAGCAACCCTTCTGTCAGCCCTGTTTCTGATTCCCGCCGCGCTCCTCCCCGCTTCGGCCCAGGAGATACACTATAGCGGCACGACGCTCAGCAATCCCTATCTGCTCGACGGCGGCCTGCAACCCGCCATCGGCGTACATAACATCCAGACGATGCGCGCCTCGCGCAGCCGCGGCCTCGAAGCGCCGCTGGGCACCACCGTCTGCCCGGCTAAGGAAGCCGTGCTCTATCCTGCCGAGGATTCGAAGGGTTGGACCTACAACCACCAGCCGATGCTGGCCTATTGGCAGGGCAGGTTCTGGATGCATTTCCTCAGCGACCCGTTGGGCGAACACATCCCTTCGAGTATCACCTGGATGCAGAGTTCCGTGGACGGCTACAACTGGACGGCTCCCGAAATCCTTTTCCCCGAATACACTTTGCCCGCCGACATCCTCGACGGCACCCGCAAGGTCTATAATCCCGACGGCTCGCTCCACAAGGTGAGCACGATGGAGCAGTTCCCCAACATCTTCAAGCGCGAGGGGCTGAAGGCCGTGATGCACCAGCGTGTGGGCTGGTATGTTTCGTCGGCCGAAACAGGTTCGCGTCTGCTTGCTATCGGAAACTACGGAATCTGTCTGCACAAGAAAGATGACCCCAACGATGGCGACGGCATCGGTCGCGTGGTACGCGAAGTATTCCCCGACGGCACCCTGGGACCCGTGTATTTCTTCTACTATAACCACGGTTGGGACGCTTCGAACACCAACTTCCCCTTCTACACCAAGTCGAAGGACAAGAAGTTCCGCAAGGCTGTCGAGGAGATTCTCTCATCGCCGCTTTACTGGATGCAGTTTGTCGAAGAGTGCGATCGCCAGGACCCCCACCTTCCCATTGACAAGGAATACAAGGCTTTCAACTATTACACGCTGCCCGATGGCAAGACCATCGTCTCGCTTTGGAAACACGCGCTCACCAGTCACTCGGAGGATGGCGGCGTGACTTGGGACACGCTCGTTCACCGTGCTCCCGGCTTCGTCAACTCGAATGCCAAGATCTGGGGACAACGCCTCACCGACGGCATGTATGCCACCGTCTATAATCCTTCGGAATTCCGTTGGCCACTCGCCATCAGCCTTTCGGCCGACGGACTCGACTACCAGACGCTGAACCTCGTGCATGGCGACATTTCTATGATGCGCTATGGAGGCAACTATAAGTCGAACGGCCCGCAATACGTTCGCGGCATCCTACCCGCTTTTGCAGGTCATCGTGCTGCCGACGGCAAGACTTGGATGAGCCATCCGCTTGCTGGAAACGGCGTGCCCTGCGACTCCGACCTTTGGGTGACCTACAGCGTCAATAAGGAGGATATGTGGGTGGCCCATATCCCTGTTCCCGTTCGAACCCGTGCTACGAGCCATAGCATCAAGGACGAGATTGCCAATGCCAAGACGCTCGCCGACCTCACCGAATGGAACCTTTATAGTCCCGTCCTCGCACCTATCTCGTTGAAGGAGGGACTTTCGAAGGACAACAAGCCCCAGGCCGAACTGGTGCTGTCGGATGCCGACCCCTTCGACTACGCCAAGGCCGACCGTCTCTTCCCGGCAGTTCGTCATCTACGTGCCACCTTCGACATCACGCCCTCGCAGAACGACCACGGTGAACTGCAGATCGAATTCTGCGACGCCGAGGGCAATCCCTGTTCCCGCATCTGCTGGCAATCCGACGGACTTGTAACCATCAAGACGGGAGCACGTTACACCACACTTCTCAAGGACTACAATCCAAATGTCACCTATCAAGTCACGGCCGATGTCAATCTCGGCACTCGTATGATCGAGGCACACATCACGGCAATCATCGATGCCCAAGGCAAGGCACTGAACTGGAAGGAACGAAAGTCATTCAACAAGCGCGCTATCCTCTATGCGCCCATTTCTCAAATCGAGCGTCTGACTTTCCGCACCGGTCCACGTCGCACCGACCTCACCCCCGACACGAAGGCCGACCGCACGGAATACGAAGACCTCCCCGATGCCGAAGCTTTGGATCTTAAGGCCAGCTTCGCTTTGACCAACGTCACGACTGTCGATTGCGACGTACAGGCTGTCATCGCCCCGCACATTGGCCAGCACATCATCTCGGGTCCGCAAGTGCTGCCCGCCCTGCTCAAATGGAATGACTTCAAGCACTACGTCGATTATTTCAACACGATGGAGGACGAGAACATCGCACAGCTCATCCCCAACAGCGAGGCAGCCGCGTGGATGGAACGTGAGATACCTCTGTTCGAATGTCCCGACCGCGAGATGGAAGAGATGTATTACTTCCGCTGGTGGACCCTGCGCAAGCACATCATCCGCACCGACCTGGGCTTTGCGCAGACCGAGTTCCTCGTGAAGCGCAGCTACTCCGACAAGCACAACCTCATCGCCTGCGCCGTGAGCCACCACATCATGGAGTCGCGCTGGCTCCACAACCACAGCTATGCCATCGACGAGGCTTATAATTGGCTGCGCGGCAACGACGGCAAACCCATGGACAAGTTCCACAAGTTCTCCGACCTCGTTCCCTTCGCCCTCCTGCAAGATGCCAAGGTCATCGGCAATACCGAATGGATGCGCGACCTCAAGGATGACCTCTTCGCCGACATGCAATGGTGGGATGAAAACCACCTGTGGTGCAACGTCGCCAAGGATGCCAAGTTGGGCAAGGACGAACAGGGCGTTACGAAACCCTTTGCCCCAGGCGACAGCCTCTACTGGCAAGGCGACGTGCAGGACGGCATGGAGGAAAGCATCAGCGGTGGCCGTTACAGCGCAAACAAGCGCATGTTCCACCAGAACCGTCGTCCCACAATCAACAGCTACATGTACGGCAACTTCGCCGCCCTTTCCGCTGTGTTTAATGAGGGAGCCAAGCTTGGCTCCCAACCGAACTACGCCGAACGCGCCCGCCAGCTGAAACGGCTCGCCATCGAGAAACTCTGGGATCCCGATCTCCAGTTCTTCTGCGCCCGCGACAAGTTCGACTCGCTCTGCCAGGTGCGCGAACTGGTCGGCTACCTGCCCTGGTACACCGGGATGGCTGACGACGATGCCGCAAAGTATGCCCCTGCCTGGCTCCAGCTCACCGACCCCGAAGGCTTCCTCGCTCCCTACGGCATGACTACCGCCGAACGTCGTCATCCCCTCTTCCGACATGCCTGGACGGGACGTCCCACCTGCGAATGGGATGGCGCCATCTGGCCCTTCGCCACCAGTCAGACGCTTACCGCCCTTGCTAACGTGATGAACGACTATCCACTGACGGCAGCACTCCTTCCCGATACGTTGTTCTATCAGCACCTCAAACTCTACACCGAATCGATGCATCATCGCGGTCGTCCTTATGTGGGCGAATATCTCGACGAAAAGACAGGAGCCTGGCTTTGGGGCGATGCAGAACGTTCGCGCTACTATAACCATTCGACCTACAACGACCTCATCATCTCGGGACTCGTAGGGCTGCGTCCATCGCTCGATAACGAAATCTCCATCAACCCGCTCATTCCTGCAGGCCAATGGAGTTATTTCTGCCTCGATGGCATTGTCTATCATGAGCACGTCCTCACCATCCTTTGGGATGAGACCGGCTTGCGCTATGGCCAAGGCCGGGGTCTAACACTTCTCGTCGATGGTCGGCGCGTCGCCAACCGTTCTACCCTCGGAAAACTCGTTTACAAACTGTAAAAAATTATTTAGAATCGAATTAGAGCGCCTACGAACGTAGACGCTCTATTTGTTGTCGAATATTGTACGTCTATGTTCGTAGACGCTCTATTTACTATCGGATGTTGTACGTCTATGTTCGTAGACGCTCTATTTGCAATCGGATGTTGTACGTCTATGTTCGTAGACGCTCTATTTGCTATCGGATGTTGTACGTCTATGTTCGTAGACGCTCTATTTGCAATCGGATGTTGCACGTCTATGTTCGTAGACGCTCAATTTACTATCGGATGTTGCACGTCTATGTTCGTAGACGCTCAATTTGCTATCGGATGTTGTACGCCTATGTTCGTAGACGCTCAATTTACTATCGGATGTTGCACGTCTATGTTCGTAGACGCTCTATTTGCTATCGGATGTTGTACGCCTACGTTCGCAGACGTACTATTTGCTATCGGATGTTGTATGCCTACATTCGCAGACGCTCTATTTCCGTTGTATCAAGCCATTCCCGTAAATTTGCCGACAAAAAGAATGACGCCAGACGACATTTCTCGAATCACATAGACGAACGGACGATTGGCATGGAACGTTGCCTTGGGAATCTCCACCTCATGAATTGGGCCGGCACTTGTTAACTCCCCCATTCCTGCTACCGTAACCGCCGTAGCCTCTGAGCCTTCCTCATTCACCTTGATTTTAGCTTTCTGGCGCATCATTTCGATATAGAGTGGCTTATCGCACATATTCGGAATCTCCGCAAATTGATTATCGAAAGCCTGACGAATGCCCATCTGCTGCAACAATGAGATAAGGCCTCCATCCAGTTCCTTGGTGTCGGATGCTGTTTCAAAACGCGGCAACTTCAAATCAACTTCGTAAGTCCGAAAGACACCATCTCCCGAAATGGAATTGTATAAGCTCTCATAATCCTCAACGTCCGAGAAGCCTTTTTCAGCCAAATGATTGAAATCCTCAACGTCCGAGAAGCCTTTTTCAGCCAAATGATTGATGATGTCATCGGTGGTCTTTCCTTCTTCGGGCAGCATCACCATCATGTTCCATAGGCTGTTGCCATAAGGAATCGTAACAGCCGTGTAGGTCTCGTTCCTGACATAGTTGATATAGACATCCTGGTGCATCATGGGCATTTCAATGCTGCCCTTTTCAGCCGCGAACTTCTCGTTCTTGGTATTCTTTGGGTCGAACTTCTTGGTCCAGTCTGCCTTGAAATAGATGGCATTGAGCAGGTAGGACACCATTTCAGGTTTCACTTCGTCCAGTATCGCCGGAATCATCCCTTTCGTCTTTTCCTTACACCAGCCGTTGATGTGATCCAAGGTCTTCGACGAAGAAAAGTCGAGGGCTTCGGCCATAGCATCGTAATAATACTGCATATCCTGCTCAAACTGAGGCTTCAACGTATAGTTCTTGTTGACGAAGATGGCATTGGCGATGTCCAGTTCAACGTCCGTATCGGCCTTCGGAAGATTGTCGATCAGATTCTTGCAATAGTCGTTCACGGCCTGGATGCCGCCCTCATGGAAGCCAAGGGTCTCTTCGAGTTCCCTCTCGGTGTTGCCCGTCGCGGCATCGTTCACCATACCGAGCACGTAGGTGATGCTGAGCGGCGAATAGATGAAACTTCGGCCCGAGCGGTCGGTCTCGTTCACCGTCTTCAGGAAATTTAGGGTGAAGCTGTTGTTGTCGTTGGCAAAGACGCGCTGCTCCTCAGTCAGTTGAATGGGCTTCGGGTCGGCCACCATGTTGACGATTCTTTTTGTGCCGCCGTCTTCATCCGACGTGCACGAGAGCAGCATCATGCTGCATGCAGCCATCGCTGCAATGTGATTAAAAAGATTTTTCATAACCGTTGATGATTTCTAATAATCGTTGATGTTTTACGTTTCTGCCTTCTAAATGCAAAACATCGTAAAACCTTGCATCATCACCCGTATAAATTTCTCAAATTCGAAAAATGTGATAAAAATACTAATAATTCATGATAAACACTTTGTAATCTCAACTTTTCTTCGTATATTTGCCCCGCGAAATGGCATCGAACCAGCAGACTATCATATAATCCACACATTATGAAATATTCCCTTTCCCTCCTCCTCATAGCCGCCCTGGCGCTCCAAGCGCAGGCAGCCATCCATGTCACCAACCTCAGCGTGGAAGGGCGCAAGGACCAGCCCCTCGGATTGGACGTCGAAACTCCGCGCCTCGGCTGGCAGATTGTCGCCGATGCAGGCGAACAGGATGTTATGCAGACGGGCTACCACATCCTCGTGGCCTCTTCGCCCGAACTGCTTGCCCAAGGTCAAGGCGACCTTTGGGATGCCACCGTGCAGAGTCCGCAAAGCCTGTGGGTCGATTATCTCGGCACGCCACTCCAAGCTAACCAGCGAGCCTATTGGAAAGTACAGGTGACCTATGAAAGGACGAAGGGCAAGAAGACCGTCACGGAGCAGAGCCCGTGGTCGGATGCCTCATCGTGGGGAGCAGGCTTACTGACTGGCGACAACTGGCGCGGCAACTGGATTGGCCTCGACTACGCCATGCCGTGGGACGTGGAGGACGTGCACTCACGCCTCTCAGCCCGTTACTACCGCACCACATTCGAGACGAAGGACAAGCAAGTGCGTCACGCCACGCTCCACATCGCCGGCCTCGGCCTCTACGAAGCCTTCGTCAATGGTCATCGCGTAGGTGATGCTCCCAATTCAGATAGCAATGTAGGACAGCAGGTGCTTATGCCCGCTCCCACCGATTATCGTCGCTCCATCATCTACAACAGTTTCGATGTCACCCCCTATTTACACCCTTCGAACCTTTCGAACCTCTCGAACCTTTCGAACCCCTCAAACCCCTCGAACCCTTCGAACATTTCGAACCTTTCGCTTCCCTCGGACGCGACCAACGGGAGCAACCCCACTCAGTGCCTTGCCGTCACCGTCTCGAATGGTCGCTACTACACCATGCAGCAGAAGAAGAAGCTCTACAAGATACCAACCTTCGGCTACCCCACGCTGCGTGCCAACCTCATCATCGAATATACTGACGGAACCCGTGACGTCATCGCCACCAACGAAAAGAACTGGCGCATGACTGCCGACGGCCCCATCCGTTCGTCGAACGAATACGATGGTGAGATTTACGATGCCACAAAGAGGTTCAGAAGTGATCTGAAAGGTTCTGAAAGTTCGAAAGGCTGCTATGATGATATCGCTTGGACCCTCCCCGACTTCGACGATAGCCAATGGCGACAGCCCGAACGCAGCGCCCTGCCCATCGGCAAGATGCGCGGCAACACGACACCTCCGATGGTGGTGCAGGAAGTGCTCTACCCTCGCGATATACGTCTCACCAAAGATGGTCGCATCCTGTTTGACTTCGGGCAGAACTTTGCCGGATGGATGCGCGTACCCATTGGACAAATGGGCCTCAACAAGGGCGACACCCTGCGTCTGCGCTTTGCCGAAAAACTCGAAGCACCCATCGGTGCACCTTGGACCGAACAAGAATCGTGGAACAGCAACGGCCCAGGTTACTGCCTCACCGACACTTCGCGCCTCTATGTCGAGAACCTGCGCAATGCCGAGGTCACCGATTATTACATCGCCAGCGGTCATGAGGACGAGGACGAGACATGGGCTCCCCGCTTCACCTATCACGGCTTCCGTTTTGCCGAAATGGTGATTCTGCCCAACGCCAATCCCGAATACCCAGTCAGGAAGCGCATCAAACCAAGAAACGGCAACCAATCCCCTCTCTTAACCCTTCTTAACCTCTCAAAACCTTCAAACCTTTCGAACCCCTCGAACCCTTCGCTTCCCTCGGACGCGACCAACGGGAGCAACCTTTCGAACTCCTCAAACCCCTCAAACCCCACTTCGCCCTTCCTGGGCGAAGTGGTGGGCGACCCAATGGAAACGCTCTACACCTTCGGAACTACCAATCCCGTGCTCAATCGCGTAGTGCAGAATGCGTTCTGGGGCGTTCGCTCCAACTATAAAGGTATGCCCGTCGATTGTCCACAGCGCGACGAGCGTCAGCCATGGGTGGGCGACCATTCGATGGGTTGCTGGGGTGAAAGTTACCTGATGGACAACCATGCGCTCTATCTGAAATGGATGCAGGACCTCGAAGACTCGCAGCGACCCGACGGCACCTTGCCCGGCGTGGCTCCCGCCTTCTGGAACTACTATAACGACGACATCACCTGGCCTTCGGCCTTCATCTTCGGCGCCGACATGCTCTACACACAGTTTGGCGACATCGAGGCCATCCGTCGCCACTATCCCGCTATGCGTCGCTGGGTGATGCACTTCTGGCAGCAGCATCGTGACCCCGTGACAGGTGTTGTGAAGGCCGACAAGTATGCCGACTGGTGCTGTCCACCCGAGGCGCCCGAACTTATCCATAGCCAGGATCCCAACCGCGTGACCGACGGCGTGCTCATCGGTTCGTGTTACCTCTACCGCCTCTTCCAGGATATGATGAAGTTCGACGACATCCTCATCCAGAAGCTGCAAGGTTGCTCCAATGCTGAACGTCTTGCTTTGAACCGCCAGGGCCTCACCATCGAACTGCTCGAAGCCGACAAGGCCGAATACCAGGCTTGCCGTGAGGCACTTCGCGATGCCATCAATGGAGAGTTCCTCCACGTCAAGACAAGTGCCGACGATCCCAAGGCAGGACGCACACCCAGCTCGATGACAGGTCCCGGCAACCATATCCTTTATCCCGACTCTGTCTATTACAG
>Ga0247608_10007212_pt1 | contig 11441 bp, 11 predicted proteins | sample 176DNAGHGlowgp2_FD_193490 | JGI IMG/M metagenome (GOLD analysis project Ga0247608, IMG submission 193490) | Sheep rumen microbial communities from Palmerston North, Manawatu-Wanganui, New Zealand - 1766 DNA GHGlow gp2 | ecosystem: Host-associated > Mammals > Digestive system > Stomach > Rumen ... | reverse complement strand
AGAACGCCGCCTTCCGGAGTGCGAACCGTCAAGGCAGAGCAACCGTAATCCATCGGCCCGGGATTTCCGGACTTCGGCGGGTAAAAGCCTTTGGAGAGAAAGCGCGTAACGTATGCCGATAACTCAGTTGCGCTGCGTCCTCCGCCGTTTTCCAGAAGAGCGGCAAAGCCGTCATTTCCTTCGTATTCCATGTAATACAGTCCGTCATCCAGTTTCCGGACGGACATTGCGCCTTGTTCAAGCGGGTCGGCCTGTGCCCGTGCATCGGCTCCGGAAAGCCATGCGGCGGCTAACAAGCCCCATAAAATGGTCTTGGTAATCTTCATCATATTTCAATCGGTTATTTACCCGCCGAAAGGTATTCTTTCAGCGCTTCTACGTATTTGCTGAAGGCTTCCTGGCCTGCCGGGGTTATTTTGCATGTAGTACGGGGCATTTTGCCTTTGAAGCCCTTCTCCACCGTAATGTAGCCGGCGGCGGTGAGTTTGTCTATCTGCACGCTCAGGTTTCCGGAGGTGGCGCCCGTCTGCTTTTTCAGATAAGTGAAATCGGCTTCATCGGCCCCGGCCAGGATGGACATCACCGCCAGCCGGAGTTCCGAATGAAGGATAGGGTCTAACTTGGGAAACATGGGCTATTTGTACTGCTGTTTTACAATAAGCCCTGTGGCGGCTAGGACGATTCCGGCAAAAGTGAAGATGAACATCTGCTCAGCGCCCGCTTGCGTAATGTAAAAAATGGCCAGGCCTCCGATGCCGGTAATCCACCCTGCAATCTTTATCGTCCAGTTCTTGAGGACAACGCCACTGATGGTCTCGGCGATTCCGAAGATAAGGACAATCTGCGCTGTCAGAGTGGCCCCAAGGACAATTGCGGTAAGCGGACTGTCTCCAAGCAGGCTGTAAAGTACCGTGAAGAGGGCAACAGAGCAGGCAAACACCCCGAATGATCCCCAGATGCCGCCGTTGATGCGGCTGATGTAGTTCTCTGCGCGGGCAGGCTTTTCTTTGCTTTTTATCAGCCGCGCAAGAGGATAGCCTATGGCGGGTAAGGCAAACCATAGGTTGTTCCATACCGCCTTTCCTGTGGTTTTCCATAGGATGAAGACAAGAAGTGAGAATACAGTGAGCAGAATTCCCCACAAAACGAAGTATTTTCCGCTGCTACGAACAATATCCTTGCGGTTGTTGTTCATTGTTTCAGTGATAATCGACAGGCTTTCCTGAGCCGTCATTTCTTTGTTTTGTTCCATTGTATCAATTGTTTAGCTGGTTTTTGCGGCAGGACGAAGCTGCGCAGTCTTCCCCTTTCACGGCGCAAATATAAATAAGTTTATTGTATAAACCAAATAAATCGCAACATTTTACTGAAAAGAATGAATTGAGTGGGATCGAGGCTTTCAAAAGGGCACCAACTTTGTTCCAGGAAATCACGGCATTACTGAAACAATTTGCAGAAAGGACGAAGAAATGGTAAAAACGGAAAACCCAACCATCAGATAGCCAGATGATTGGGTTTGCTATGTGCATCGGGCGGGAATAGCTATATCGGGGATTACCGTATGTTGTCAATTCTTACCGAATAAACGGGTTTACAGTAGATTCAATTCATATACGGTGAGTTGAAATAATATTCGGAAAAGGTGACCGAAAGTGACCGAATCTAACGGCCCTTGTTAGTCCAAAATGGAGAGACTATTTATCTTCGTAGTGCCCGTATGCGGACAGAACATCTACTTTCACGACAGTCTCTTCTATTTCATATACCAATCTATGCTTCTGGGAAATACGCCGGGACCATTGGCCCGCTCTGTCTCCGGAGAGGGGCTCGGGCTTTCCTGTACCGGTTTTGGGGTGTTCCTGAAGTTCTGTCAGTAACTTGCCTGCTTTTTTGAAAGCGGCAGGTTCAGATTTTTTCAGTTTTGACAGATCCTCTATCGCTTGAGGTGCAAAAACGAGCGTGTACATTAAAGACTAGCCAATAAAGAATCCAGCTCCTCTTTCCCGAATACCGAGGTGCCCTTACCTTCGGCAATACTCTTTCGAGCCTCATCAATGCGAGCAAAGAACTCCTTTTTGCTGATAAGGCTATCATCTTCAGTGATGGGCACAATCTTGAAACTGCCTGTGCGGGACGTCAAAATTACGCTCTCCCCACCGGCGGCCAGTCCAAGATACTTGCTTTGATTTGCTCTGAAATCACGTATGCTAACAACAGTCATAATTACATCTTTTTTGCAAATATAATGAATACCATTTTGGTATCCAAATTTTTCTAAATAAATGACTGTAGATGATAATTTAGGCCTTCCTTCCAGAAGGGGTACTCGAAAAAGGTGACCAAAAGTGACCAAAAAGTAGAGAAGGTGTCATTTCCTGATTTAGGTTGACTCCGACAAGAGCCTTTCCCCAAAAACCATATAATTCTTGTCACCTTTTCGCAATATTGACAAGAATTTTAAACTTCGCTTCAAGCTGATGTTTACACCATGCTGGAACTCAAGGACCGCTTTGCACTGATGTGCGCCGCTTTTGGGGAAGAGCAGTATAAGGTTGGCGAGGATTTTGAATACTTGCAATAAATTCATTTGGGCTAAACTGCGAAAAGTTTTATCGGTTTAGCCCAAATGAATAATAAAATCACTATCTTTGGGGAAAGTTAAAGAAACTATGCAGATTATTGGAAGAAACGAAGAAATTGCCGAATTAAAGCGGTATATGGCATCAGACAGAGCCGAATTCATCGCAGTCTATGGCCGTCGTAGAGTTGGGAAAACCTTTCTCGTCAGCACTTACTTTAATAATTCGTTCGCGTTTTCAGCAACAGGTATCCTTGGCGGAAAGTTTAAGGATGAGATAGAGGCTTTTGGAGATGCATTAATAGATTATGGATTCGTGGGAGATGCCCCAAAGAATTGGCGAGAAGCATTTCGCGACCTGAAATCTCTATTGTCAAGTAAATTATCGGTAGGGACACGCTGCGTAATCTTTCTTGATGAACTGCCATGTTTCGCCACGCGTAATTCAGGTTTTGTAAAGCAGTTGGACCATTTTTGGAATGATTGGGCTTCCAAACATCCCGAGATTCTCCTTATTGTTTGCGGCAGCGCCACATCATGGATTGTCAGAAATTTGATTGACAACAAAGGTGGTTTGCACGATAGGATAACGCATGAAATGCACCTCTACCCATTTACTCTCGCTGATACAATGGAGTACCTAAAATCAGTAGGCGCGGAATGGGATGCCCTTACCGTAGTTCAGACATATATGATTCTTGGCGGAATTCCATACTATCTCAGTTTGTTAAATCCGGAATTAAGCCTCGCCCAGAATATCGATGCTCTTTTTTTCTCTCGTAAAGCTGAGTTAAAGAAAGAGTATAAACGATTATATAAGTCTCTATTTGCCAATCCGGAGAAATATATGGATATTATCAAGGCTCTAGCAAATACACGAAAAGGGCTTACAAGGTCTGAGATAGCTGAAAAACTAAAAATAGAAAATAATGGCCATTTGTCAGATATGCTGGAAGACTTGGTGAATTGTGATTTTATCCGTCTCTATAATATCAAGGTCAAAAAAATAAGCGCTACCGGGGGGATTTATTGCCTCACAGACTTTTATTCAATTTTCTACCATGAGTTTGGGAAAGCGAGAACTACGGACGCGCAATACTGGACTAAAACACTGGAATCTCAGGTTCAAAGCACATGGTGGGGACTTGCTTATGAAAGGGTGTGTCAAGCTCACATGCCGCAGATATTGTCTGCTCTCGGTGTGCCGTCTGTCCGGACAGAATATTATTCTTGGCGCGGGAAAAAAGATTCTGATTCAAAAGAACGGAATGTACAGGTGGATATTATCATTGAACGGGCCGATCGAATCATTAATCTTTGCGAAGTAAAATACACATCTGAAGATGAATATGAATTGACAGCGGAGGATAAAGACAAAATCCAAAAGAGAGTTTCCAAGTTCAGGAAGGAGACTGGGACCAAGTATGGAATTGTACCAACTCTTCTGACCACGTATGGACTTAAGCCCGGAATAAACAGCGGAGCAGTCAAGCGTACCATCACAATGTTTGACTTGTTTAAATAGTCATTTGGGCTAAAACGATGATTTTAGCGTCGGTTTAGCCCAATTGAAACAAAGGTTTACGTTAACAGTATAAATACAAGTATTATCACTCAATGACATACGAAGAATTACAGGCTGAAAACCGTCGCTTGCGAGCACGCATTCATGAACTGGAGCAGGAGAATGCCCGCTTGAAAGGTTATGGTTCTTCGTTGTTGTGCGAACCTGAGCTACCCAAATACGGCAGCGGAACGATGCTGCCAGAACGGAATAGGGAGGCGGAAATTCAACGCCGGTTGGACATTTTTCGAGGTTTGTTCCGAGGCCGGGAAGCTGTTTTCGCTCAGCGCTTTGTTTCTTCTAAAACGGGCAAGTCTGGATATCAACCTGTCTGCAAGAACAGGTGGTCGGATGGGTGTATAGAGCACAAGCGCAAGTGTGAGGGCTGCCCATTCAGGGAGTTTGTTCCCCTCGACGAAGCAGTTATTCGGAGGCATCTGGATAAGGATGCGAAGGAGACAGATGTCATTGGCATTTACCCTATTCTTGAGGACAACACCGTTTACTTCCTCTGCGCCGATTTCGATGACAAGAATTGCGAGCACGGCTATCAGGACGATGTCCTTTCGTATGTCCATGTCTGCAGAGAATGGGACATTCCCGCATACATCGAGCGTTCGCGTTCCGGCAAAGGCGCGCACGTATGGATATTCTTCGAAGGTCCGGTCTTGGCTACTGACGCCCGTAGATTAGGCTTCGCCATCATCGGCGCAGCCATGGAAAGCAATTTCCGGCTGGAGATGAAGTCCTATGACCGATTCCTGCCGAACCAGGATTTCCTTCCCAAGGGTGGATTTGGAAATTTGATTGCGCTTCCTCTGCAAGGATTGGCCCGAAAAAACGGTAACAGTGTATTCGTAGACGAGGGTTTTGTCGCCTGCCAGGACCAATGGTCGCTGTTATCATCGGCAAGGAAACTCTCTGTGTCTAAACTTAAATCCATCCTGGCAGTTCACCCGTATCAGATAGAGTTATCTTCGTCATCGGAGACAAAACCTTGGGAAACGCCAAAGCCAGACCGAATCTCATTTGAGGATTTCCACGGCCCTGTCAGACTCGTCCGGGCGAATGGCTTGTATGTGCCGATTAGTAGTGTTTCCGGAAAGGTGCTCAGGCATTTGAAAGGCCTTGCTTCCTTCCGGAATCCTAAATATTATGAACTGCTTAACGCCAGAAAGCCTCTTTATCATACACCGTCTCTTGTGAGTTGTTATGAGATGACGGAGGATTACCTCAAACTGCCAAGAGGATGCGAGGATGCAGTGATAGAACTGCTTCAGAGCAATTTTTCGGCGTGGGAGGAGGATGACCAAACCAATGCGGGAAGAACGATTGACGTCTCTTTCTCCGGAGAGCTGCGGCCGGAGCAAGAGACGGCTGTCCAAAGGCTGTTTGCATACAATAATGGAGTACTTGCTGCAACTACGGCTTTTGGTAAGACGGTTGCTGCCATTGGAATGATTGCCAGGCGAAGAGTAAACACACTGATACTCGTCCATTCCAAGGCTCTACTTGAGCAATGGAAAGAAGAGATAGAAAAGTTCCTCATCATCAATGAACCGATTCCAGAGGCCGAAAAGAAAGGTCGTGGAAGAAAAAAAGCGTTTTCTCCCATCGGCCTTTTGGACGGTGGCAGAAATACGCTGCACGGTATCATCGATATCGCCGTGTTTAATTCTGCTTTGTCGGAGGACGACGTCAAGCCGTTTGTCCGGAACTACGGAATGGTGATTGCCGATGAATGCCATCACTCCGGAGCCATCGGCTATGAGCGTGTGCTGAAGTATGTCAATGCCCGATATGTGTACGGCCTCTCGGCCACTCCCACCCGTCAGGACGGAATGACGCCCATTGTTTTCATGCAGTGTGGACCTATTCGATATAAGTCTGATGCGAAAGCGCAGATGGCCAGACAGTCGTTCAGCAGAATATTGATTCCACGATTTACGCCTTTCCGAGCGATTGAAGAGAAAAGCGCCTTGCAATATCTTGGCGACCTGACTAAAGACCGTGCCAGGAATGAACTGATTGTGCAGGATGTCGTGTCAGAACTCAACGAAGGCCGGACACCGATTATCCTGACCAAGCGGAAAGACCACATCTCCATCCTTGCCGATATGCTAGCTCCCTATTGCCGGAATGTGATTCAGCTGATTGGCACGGCATCGACCAGAGAGAAACGAGAGGCGATGGACCGGCTAAAGAGCATCCCGGATACGGAGCCTTTGATTGTCATCGCTACAGGAAAGTATGTGGGCGAGGGCTTCAATTATCCCAGGCTGGATACGCTCTTCATTGCCCTCCCAATTGCCTATCCGAATATTGTCCAGCAATATACGGGGCGTCTCCATAGGGATTATGAAGGCAAAACCGAAGTTCGTGTGTACGATTATATTGACATCCATGTGCCGGTCATTGCCAACATGTATGGCAAGCGCCTGAGATGTTATGCTCCCATCGGTTATGCCCGGCAAGCGACTGAGGCTCTGGAGCAGAATCCCCAAAATATCGTGCTTGGTCCGGACGCTTTTCTGCCCATATTGACAGGCGACATTGAAGCGGCGCAGTCCTTGGTTGTCCTCTCTTGCGAGTCACTGCAGTACATGAAGGGGACATTGGCGAAAGCGCTGCAGTCGCTGGGTATCCGTGGTGTAGAATGCTGTATTATCATCAGAAAGCCGTCATCAAGGGATGAGGTTTTTATCCAAGCGGGAGTGAAACTTGTCCAGACGGAAGAACAGATCATTCGTGCAGCTGTTATCGACCGGTCCTTGCTCTGGTTCGGCAGCATTGACCTGGCAGGCACCCATCACCGCGAGGAGGATAATGTCATGCGAGTCCTGGCTCCAGTGATTGCATCAGAGATGCTGGGGTATATCATGTAATGATAGACATGACATAATCTGACGCGGAATCGGAGTTATTATTCCTGCTGAGACCAAATGCCAGTACTTCTGATTTCCCGCCTCCTCGGCCGGGACAACGTCATCCTCATCTCCGTCCACGCCAACGCCGCCGGCCGGGGCGACCGCTGGTACGATGCTACCGGCTGGTGCGCCTACACCACCAGGGGAGACACCCGGGCCGATGCCCTCGCCACCTGCCTCTACGAAGCTGCCAAATTCCACCTCCCCGGTCAGCGCCTCCGCACCGACTACACCGACGGCGACCCCGACCTGGAGGCCGACTTCTACCTTCTCCGAAGGACCCTTCCTCCGGCCGTCCTCGTGGAAAATTTCTTCATGGATTCTCGCCGCGACTGCGCTTTCCTCCTCACAACAGAACAAGGCGGCTTTCCAAAGGCAGATAAACTAGTGGATTGCTGATGCTGCGAAAGCCATTTCCGACTTCGCCAAAGAATATCAAAAGAGCATCTTCTCCAGGGAGGATGAGAGCGTTATCGGCACCGGTGTCATCGCAGAGGCTTTCATCTGCGGTCTGGATCCGACGGATAAAGGACAGCGGAACCAGGCAACCGAAAGCCTGCTGGGCAAGGTCAACTGGAAGGGAACTACCCCCTTTATGAGCGACCTGGCGGCAACCCGTACAATGCAACTCAGTGGAGAAATGAGTGTCCCTCAAAGGATAGTAAATGATCTCATGCTTGCAGTCGGAGGCTATGGAATCACCACTGGCGGTGGAGGAGGCTCCGACAACGCCCTGACCAACTGGGCTGGAACGAAAAGAAAGAATGGGCTGAGTGTGTAATATGCTATTAACCCTCTATTGTACCAATTTTGCCTTTAGCCGCTGACGGGCTTTGGTGACGGATGCGGGCGAGATGCCAAGGAGGATGGCCTGCTCGGATACGGAGAATTGCAGGTGCGAGAGGATATAGGCACGGATATCGCCCTTTGTCAGGTCCGGATGCGCTTCCCGGAGAGATTCTGGGGTAAGGTTGAAGGAATTACGGAGCACGCGTTCCAGTTCCGCCCACTCTTTGTCCTGGATGTACCGGGGAGCGGCATGAAGCTGTTCCAGCAGATGATTCTGTCCCGCCAGCGATTGCATCATGATATAGGAGTCCACGTCACCTCCCGGACCGATGCCCGCCTGGGGGATGAATTTTTCCCGTTCGTCGGCTCCGGCATGAATCACCATCAGGAAAGCCCGTACATTCTTCCCGAGAATTTCAGAGACTTGCGGGATGCAGAGGGGGCTTCCGCCCCGTGTACACGCCTGTGCCAGTCCGAGTACAATCAGTACCATCTGATAATAGAGCATTTCTGCGTCTCGCCCCCCAAGACCGAAAGAAGCGGCAATGGCGGCAAGGCTCTCCTGCTTGAAGCCCACGTATGTATCTGCGTAGTTTTCAAATGATTCGGCCGGAGAGTCGGCATCCATGGCAAGCGAGTAAAGTTGAGGTTCGTCCATGGCGAACCACAGGATTGTCATCCCGAAACCCTTAAAGGGCGGATTCAGGGAAAACCCGGCGCCGACCCTTCTCCGGTACAGCGCCCGGGCCTCCTTTTTGACGGCGTCCCGAACGCCTTGAATGGAGCCGAAAGACGAAAAGATTGCGTTGGCGCCGCATCCGAGTGAGGCGCATAGATTGCGTGCGGTAAGGGCCGTGGGGCCTCCGGAACGGATCAGTTCCAGAGATGCGGAAAGGATTTTTTCCTTTGTAACAGTAAGGGGTCTTGCCATAATTGATGTTCCGAAACAGTTCCGTACAAAAATAGAAAAAGAAGCGGTGGTGTCCAAGGGTTATGGGTGGAAAAGGCCGGAATTGTCCACATATTTGTCCATATCGATTTTTATTTCGGAACGCCGGATACACTAACTTTGCAACAGAAACAATGTGGACAAACAATGAAACGACTGCTTTTATTATTTGTGTTTGCGACGATTGCATTTCCTGTCCTGGCCAAAGAAGACTGGAAAGGAAAAGTGGTGGATGAAAAGGGAGAGCCGGTAGCATACGCCAATGTGGCCGTCCTTTCCAAGGCCGATTCCACTGTGGTATGCGGCACCGTCACCGAAGAGGACGGATCCTTCCATATCGTAACGGGCGAAACCGACGGAATCATGATGGTGGCCATGATGGGCTACCGGACGGTGTATCTGGCCCCGACGGATGGCGCGAAAATTACACTGACGGCCGATACCGCCATGTTGGAGGGGGCCGCTGTAACGGCGGTGATGCCTAAAACAAAACTCACGGGCGAAGGCTTGCAGACCAGTGTCCGGGGATCGGTGCTGGAAAATGCCGGAACAGCCAAGGACGTGCTTGCGAAAACGCCCGGTATGATCAAAGGGCAGAACGGTCTGGAGGTCATCGGCAAAGGATCCCCGCTTATCTATATCAACGGGCGGAGGGTGACGGACAGCAGTGAACTGGACCGCCTGCAGAGCAATGAAATCCAGAGCGTCGAGGTAATTACCAATCCCGGAGCCCAATATGACGCTACGGTAAAGAGTGTGGTCCGCATCCGCACCATCCGCCGGCAGGGCGACGGCTTCGGCTTCAACCTCTATGCGCAGGATGCCCAGTCGCTGCGCTGGAATAAGGGGAATGACCCTTTCGGCGCCCTTAACGCTAACTACCGTACCGGCGGGGTGGATATCTTTGCCGGAGTGAACTACGCCCGCAACACTTCCCGCCAGCAAAGTGAGTTGGAAAAGAAAACTTTCGGGACAGGCTTCTTGCTGGAGAACAAGGGAGACCTTGTCAACGAATACTTCGGCCAGAGCCTCTATGGCAATGCCGGGGTGAACTGGCAGATGGCCGACAATCATTTTCTGGGCGGCAAGGTTGAATGGGGCAAGACGCTGCAATATGACGTGCATACGGTGGTGAACGACAACGTATCCCTGGATGGTGTCCTGACGGACAAACTGTCCACTGTTTCCGACGACACGCTCCGGCCGGACGGCATGTGGAATCTGGGGGCGAATGTCTATTACAACGGCCTCGTTGCCGGAAAACTGGGCATTGACGTGAACCTGGACTACTATGGCAACACAAGTAATACGGACTCTGAATCGGCCGAAGCCAGTTCCATGACGGCCGACCGCCGAATCTCCTCCGACAGCCGCTCGGACGGAAAACTCTACGCCGCCAAAGCAGTGCTGTCTTATCCCGTTTGGGCGGGGCAGTTGCAGGCCGGAACGGAGGAAACTTTCTCCCGCCGCAAGGACGACTATGCCATCCGCGGAATCGACATAGCGGCTTCCCAGGCCTCTGTGGCAGAGAACACTTATGCCGGGTTCCTCAGTTACGCCTTCATGCTTCCGAAGGTGGGGCAGATGAGCGCAGGCGTCCGCTACGAGTATGTGCATTATGCCTACAGGGATGCCGTTACTCCGGCTAATGACATTACCCGGAATTACGGCAACTGGTTTCCTACCCTTTCTTATGCCAACGCCTTCGGCCCGGTTCAGTTGATGCTGAATTACAGCGCCAGGACCCGCAGGCCCAATTACGCCAACCTGTCCAGTGCAGTCCGCTACAACAGCCGGTACATCTGGCAGAGCGGCAATGCCGGTTTGCAGCCGGAACTCTCACACAATGTGGGGCTTGCGGCCATCTGGAAGTTTGTCACGCTGTCTGTCAATTATTCCCGGACCCAGGATGCCATCATCACTTGGTCGGCCCCTGTGGGGGATGAGGGCGTGGTGTTGGTGAAGCCCCGCAACCTGGAAACGCCTCTCCGGAATATGGCTGCGTTTGTGAACCTGACGCCCACCATCGGCCCTTGGACCATGAATTATACCATCGGCATCCAGCCGCAGTGGCTTACCATCAATGCTCCGGATCCCCGCGAGGCTTCCGGCATCCGGGTGACCACATTCAGCGACAGGCCCATGGCGTTTGCCCAGCTTTTCAATACTTTTACGGTAAAAGGAGGTTGGCAGTTCGAATTGGGCGGGACTGTGATGACGCCCGGATATACGCAGAATCTGTACATCCGCAACTGGTACTGCGACATCACTGCCGCCGTGCAGAAAACCCTCCTGAAGGATGGTTCGCTGGTTCTCCGGCTGGAGGGCTCGGACCTTACGGGAACGGCTCATTACGATGTCAACTCCGACTTCGGCAGCCACACCATCATGCAGACCAACCGGATGGATACGCAGAAGATTCGTTTCTCTGTCCGCTACAACTTCAACGCCGCCCAGAGCAAGTACCGCGGCACCGGCGCCGGGACTGACAGTAAGGCCAGAATGTAAAAACTTCGTAATTTTGACTTTATGACTATCAGACTTGAAACCCCTGCCGACTACCGCGAGGTGGAAAACCTCACGCGGGAGGCATTTTGGAATGTATATCGCCCCGGCTGCACGGAGCACTATGTG
>Ga0247608_10007211_pt1 | contig 11443 bp, 7 predicted proteins | sample 176DNAGHGlowgp2_FD_193490 | JGI IMG/M metagenome (GOLD analysis project Ga0247608, IMG submission 193490) | Sheep rumen microbial communities from Palmerston North, Manawatu-Wanganui, New Zealand - 1766 DNA GHGlow gp2 | ecosystem: Host-associated > Mammals > Digestive system > Stomach > Rumen ... | reverse complement strand
GGTTAAAGCCACCGCCCTGACCGTTGTTATTGTAGCCACCGCGGTTGTAGCCACTACTCTGGCCGTTATTGTTGTAACCACCACGGTTGTAACCGCCGCCCTGGCCGTTGTTATAGCCACCGCGGTTGTAACCACCGCCCTGACCGTTGTTGTAGCCGCCACGGTTATAGCCACCGCCCTGGCCGTTGTTGTAGCCACCGCGGTTGTAGCCGCCGCCCTGACCGCCATTGTTTCTGTCGCGCTCACGGTTCTGGTAGCCTTCGCGAGCCTGTGTACCGGTAAAGCCACCGTTACCACGCCCGTAGTTATTGTAGCGTCCGCGTGAAGGACCGCTCAAGTTTCCGGCCTTTACGTTTGGACGGGCACTTGCAATTTCAAAAGTTGTGCGCTGGGGACGCTGCTGGACCGGCTTCTGCTCCTCGCTTTCTTTCTTTGCGGATGCAGCAGGAACTTCTGCCGGAACTTGAGGAGTCTTAGGCTTTTGCTCTTCGGTTGAAGGCAATTTTTCCTTCTGGATTTCGGAAGAAGGGGTTTCCTTCTTCTGTTCTTTTACAGCAGCCGGGCTGGATGGGCTTGCGGGAGACTTACGCTTTACCACAAAAACCCTCTTTTTGGGCTGTGCCGGTTTTGAGTCGCTGTTCTTCTCTTTCTTAATCAATACTGCTTTGGGCTTGTTCTCTTCTTCAGCCATATAATCCTTTTTCCTTACTCCTGTTCCTTTTCAAGTTCCTTCCGGCTACGCCTTAGCGTCCAGAAACTTACTGCTCCCCGTCAGAAGAAGATTCATCTGGTTCAGCGCCATCCCCATCTGCAGAATCAGCGTTATCTTCATATTCATCAACAAATTCTACATTCTCGTTGATGATCCTGTTGATTTCTTCTATTTCTTCGGCAGAAACACCTTCTACCTTGCTTGCAGAACCGTCATCATAGGCAGCCATGAACTGCTCAATGTCTTCTATACCGGCAGCGGCAAGTTTTTCCGCAACGGTCTTGTCCACACCAGGAAGCTGGACAATAGTAGAAATTTCTTCGTATTCCTCTTCCGGAGCAGATTCCTGTCCACCGCCAAAGAGCTGTTCGGCAGCCTTTCTTGTGTCAGTTTCGGTAAGGTCCATTTCTGCAGCCTGCTCTTCTGTCTTAACGTCAATGCTCCAGTCGCAAAGGCGGTTTGCAAGACGGACGTTCTGTCCCTGCTTTCCGATTGCAACGGAGAACTGGCTTTCGTCTACAATGGCAAGAGCCTCTTTCTTTTCTGCATCCAAAATAACGACACGCTTTACTTCCGCAGGTGAAAGTGCGTTCTTGATAAAGACGTGAGGATCATCGTCATAGCGGAGGATGTCTATCTTTTCGCCGCCAAGCTCACGAATTACGTTCTGGATGCGCATACCCTTAAGGCCTACGCATGCGCCAACAGGATCCACGTCTGCCTTGGTGGAAGTAACCGCAATCTTTGTCCTGTAGCCAGCTTCGCGGACAACTTTGTATATAGAAACAATTCCGTCGCTAACTTCGGAAACTTCAACTTCTATGATTCTCTTTACGAATTCCGGGTCTGTACGGCTAAGTATAAGCTGGATTCCGGTAGAATTCTTACGGATTTCCTTTACATAAGACCTGATTCTTTCGTTCTTTTCGTAGCTTTCGTGAGGAGCCTGGTACTTCTGGGGAAGAACACCTTCAACCTTTCCGAGGTCCACATAGATGTTGCCGTTGCGCTCCCTCTGGTAGTAGCCGATGATTACCTGGCCAACCTTATCCCTGTATTCATTGTAGAGGTTGTCCTTAAAGCTTTCGTTAAGGGCCTGGTGTGCATTCTGCTTTCCAACGGATACGGATGCTCGGACGAAATTCTTTGGGTCCACCAAAACTTTCATTGTGTCGCCGACAGCAGCATCATCTGCAACCTTACGGGCCTCTTCCAGTTCTATTTCCGTAGCAGGGTCATAAACACCGTCAACAACGGTCTTCATGGCATAGACAGTGACATCGCTCATGTCATCTGCAAATTCAACGACGCAGTTATCGCCAGCGGCAGGATAAGTTTTCCTGTAAGCCGCCTTAATCATGTTCTCAATTGTCTGCCTGATTGAATCCTCGCTGATTCCTTTCTCTGCAGAAAGCGCACGGATTGCATCTGCCATTTCTGACATATCAAGCCTCCCTTTTAATGTAAAAATTTTGCCTTTGCAATATCTGAATAAGGAATGTCTTTTGAACCTTCCTTTGTTTTTAACACAAGATGTTCTGTATCAGAACTTTCGATGGTTCCAGGAACCCAGTCGCCAACCTGCCTGTCCCAAACCTTAACTTCCCTTCCTGTAAAGAATGAAAATTCAGCGGCATTGCGAATCGTACGCTCAAGCCCCGGAGAACAGACGCTCATGTAAACATTGTCCTCGCTTTTGCCAAGGAAAGCAATTAAAGCCGGCATAAGGGCACGCTGAACCTTTGAACAGTCCGACACGCCAATATCTTTTTTAGGGTCAAGCGACGCTATTACGGCGGTAACATTCACATTGCCCCCCTGGGGAACAACCTGAAGTTCAATCAGACGGCAGCCCGCTTCTTCTACAATGCGCGAGCTTTCCGTAAAATAAGGAATGGAGTCTGCAGCAATATATTCCAAATCGAAAAAATACCCCTGCCCCGAAAATAAACCGGAGCCTTATAATAAAAAAGGAGCCGTTTGCGAGGCTCCATCTTAAAGAATATTAAAATGTTATATTACATTAGCATTTTTTAGCAAATGTGTCAAGTAAATATAGGAAAAATCCACGGAGGGATTTTTTGCACTTTCTTGCCCACCCGTAAAGAGCGCACGGATGCGCGACTTAGCAGCACGAAGAATTGCGAAACAATTCTTCGATACTCAAAAAAATCCACGGATGGATTTTTTTTGAGTCCTACGCCGCCATGGAGGGGCCCGCGCTAGCGGGTTGCGAAGCAATGGAGCCGAAAGGCGGAACCCCGGAACGGCGGTGACGAAATGAATTGTTCGGTCGAGTTAGTCAAGAGGCGGATGGTAGAGCGTGGAAGGCTACCGTCCTATAAATAAAAGAAGAAAGAATAGATTAGAAGAAGCAATATGCCAAGCAGTATTGCACCGCCAATGTCTGTAAGCCAGTTTAGGCCGCAAAGGGTACAGCTAATGATTCCTGCCAGCATAAGGAACATGCATATAGCGATAAGTATGCGCCTTAGCTTTGTTTTTTCGTCAAATATGTCTGCAATATGAAAAGACGTACTTCCCCAGGCAACTACGGATAAAAGTACGTAGAAGGCAGGATATGACGGGGAAGGCTTTGTTTTTCCGGGCAAAAGGACTGGGCTGTAGTTTACCACCAAGTAATGGAAAATAACCAAAGCAATGGCTGCAAGCACATACAAGAAGAAGCTCGCCGCAAGGTTTTTGTCTGTACCAGCACCGTCAAAGCCACCCGAAAGAATCATGTCGCGCACGAAAAGACCAGCCCATAAGGCACAAGCTGCCATAGACAAGTATCCAAAGATACGGGTTAAATTGTACCAGAAGGGTGAATAGCCAACTTCTTTACTGTAATGGAAGAGGTTTCTGAACCAGATGTTCACACGGGAAAGGCCAACTTCTGCTGCATCCGGCCCTACTTCCGCCACGTTGCAAATCTTTAAGGCAAAAGTAAGCACAAGGAACCAGAGGAAGGCGTTTTTTAAGAGGAAGCCCCTTCCTTCGTCGCTTATCGTTAGCCGTCCGTCGTCAATATAGATTTCCTTAAAAATATTCATGGTTTGCTCCTATTACAGCACTATTGCAGTCTGTAACTTTAATGCGCTCATCTTTATTTTTCTAATGAACATTAATTATATGAACATTATAACACAAAATTTTGTGAAAACCACCCTTCTGTTACACCGCAAGCACTTGCTGCACAGCCCCCACTTGCTAGGGTGTATGGGCTTGCACTGGCAGCAGAAAAGGGGGTGTTGGCAAAAGTTTATTGGCAAAAACTAATTGGCAAAAAGTTCAAATTAGTTTGATTTTTTTGGAGTCTGTAATATAATGATTTATAATGATTTAAGACGCGTTTTTAGACGGAGGTGCATCCTATGAACCGCAGAATTTTCTTGGCACTTTTCTTCCTTTTCTTTTCCGGAGCTTTGTTTGCAAGCGAATCACTTTTCTTCCAGTGGAGGTTCCGAAAGCTGATTCAGGACGATTTGGGCGACACATACGAGGTCTTTCTCTACGAGTCTGCAAATGACGAAGAGCACCACCTGCTCTCGCTTCCAAAATACCTTGTGCCTATGGTAAGCGACTCAACTTCATATTCAAAGGATGGGGAAAGTTCCATCTCCGACGTTTACTCTTGGTATGCAGGCGGCGGAATTGGATTTGCGCTATTTTACACCGATGGAAAGCTTGAAGTTCACAAAGTTTATTTTGAGGAATCAGAAGAAGACAATTCGCCTTTTATGGAAAAAAAGCCGCTTGCGGTTATACACGTTGGAAATGTGGACAGGGCCATACAAAAACAGGCCGAATATGTTGACATTCCAGAATTTTCGCGGACGCTAAAAGTTGAAAAAAAGCATGTTTTTGGCGACGACGTTTTTTACCTGCAAAGCATGCTGGTGAACTTTTTTGGGCAAAAGATAGACATTGACGGTTACTTTGGAAAGCAGACGGAAGATGCGGTTAAGAAGGTTCAAAAGAAGCTGGGACTACCCCAGACTGGTGTTGTAACAAAAGAATTCTGGCAGCTTTTGGAGGACGCTTCTTCTGATTATTCAGCGGAGTACTAGTAGCATGACAAAAAAAATAATCTCAAAGTTATTTTGGATATTAGCTCTAATTTTGTTTTTCTTTTCTGTTTTGATCAACATTTTCTTTTTCATTTTTATTCATCGATTTAGAATTTCTGAAGACAGATTTTATTTACAGAATTCAGAAATAGGGCATTGTTTATCAATTTTCTTTGATTTAAATGATTATGATTTTAGATTTTTTGATAATGACGAAAGCAAGTGGAATGTATATTGGAATGATGGAATCATCTTTTCAGAGGGAAAGTTAAATCGAAAAAATATCAAATCTGTCAGGTATCAGTATGGTGATAATACTGTTTTAATTGAAAATGGTGAAATCCAGAAGAAATTTTATTTCTATAAATATAACAATTGGAGTTTTTATAAGTTCAAAATTGTTGCAGGTAAAGATAATGTAAATTTTTATATAGATGAAAATGAAGCCGAAATATGTATTTATTAGTCACCATCAATAACAATTGATATAAATTAAAGTGAGGATAAAAGGAATCTGGTTGATGGAACAGAAAATCCATCTGTTGCAAGGCAAACGTATAGCACAGTTTTCAAAGTCGGCAAACTGTCATGCCGTTTGAGGTTTAAAACAATGTTATGTGGACGCCAGCACTGTGGCGCAGATGGAATAAACGACCGTTGGGTAAAAATTGAATATAAAAAAGACAAATATGGATGGGGCTTTGTCGGAGGGATTTTTTGCTCTTTCTTGCCAACCTGTAAAGAGCCATGGATGGCGGCTTAGCAACATGCAGAAGCGTAGCTTCTGCAATCCACGGAAAATCCAGGAGGGATTTTTCGTGGCGACGTACGCCGCCATGGAGGGGCGCGCAGCGTTCCGAAGGAATGGAGCGATAGCGGAACCCCGGAACGGCGGTGACGAAAGGCACAGGCGGTCGAGTTAGCCAGGCATCTAAATGGTAGAGCATAAAGAGGTACCGTCCAGAAGAACATCATTAAAAAAAACATTTTCTTGCGGTAGGTAAATCCCTATGCTAGAATTAAACAAACGGAGGTGCCGATGGCCAGTAAAAAGTCAGGACGAATTTTTAAGGTTCTTTCGCTCGCGATAGCGGTTACCCTTGCGGGAAGCTCTCTTTCTGCAGGCGGAACAAAAGACCAGGACAAGACTAGTTCAAACAGCACCGTTGCATCATCAGTTTCACAAAGGGTACAGTCTTCATATATTGGTACAAAAGCTCCAAGTGCAGAACGAAAAATTGGCGACATAGTTTTTACGGACGGAAGTTCTATTCCCTATGCAAGCAACATACAGCTTACCCCTGCACAGAAAAATGCGGCGGTTGCAGTTGTCTGCTACGTTGGAAAAGACTGCTCCGACGACGGAAAAAGGCGGGTTCTGGGCATAGGGCTTTGCCAGTCAAAGGGAAAGCTCAAGCTTTGCACGCAAGATGCCACCCTTGCATACCGCTACGTTCCATCTCTTTTGGAAGACAAGTTGCGTTCAGGAAGCGGTGCCTTTGCAAAGATAGGAGAAAGTTTCAGGAACAATGGCGACTGGGACGACACGGATGACGAAGCAAAATACCCGGCATTTGCAATGGCAAAGAATTACGCAAACCTTGCAGAAAGCCATGCGGCAGGAAGCGGATACGCTACAGGCTGGTACATTCCCACAAAAATGGAAGACTCACGCATAAGAAGCTATTCTGTCCTTTCCACGGTGAATGCGGCACTGGAAGCATGCGAGGGATCAAAACTAGAGGGCGGCTCATGGTGGACTGTTAGCAACATAAACGAGGAAAACGGTCTTTTAACAACAAAGGCCACCGACTCACGCCAGGCATACTTTATCCGCGAATTTGCAGAAGGAAGCCCGGCTAAAGCAGAAGAAGCAAAAAAGGCAGAGGCCAAATACACACCTGCAAAGGGACGCTACATAGGCTCCAAGGCCCCAACGGAAAAGCGCAAAGTTGGAGACATTGTCTTTAACGACGGCAGCGCTGAACCCTACGCAAAGAACCTGCAACTTTCCGACTCACAAAAAAAATCTGCGGTTGCAGTCATTTTCTACGTTGGAAAAGAATGTTCAGATGACGGCAAAGAACGCGCACTCGGAATTGCAGCCTGCGGGGAATGGGCAAACGTGGGCAAGAACGACCGCAAAATGATGCCTTGGTTCTACACACAGGGCAAGGACACAAACGTTGCATTCTGGCAGAACGTTGCATCTTTGCAGCCATCACGTACAAAAGACGGAAGCCAGGGGGTGCAAAAGCTCTACGACTTTATAAAAGAAAACGTCATTACAGCTGAAAGCGGAATAATACAGATTGGCGGTGCCAAAGTGGTAGAAAACCAGGACTGGTTTGAATTCTACAAGACAGTATTCCCAGTCTTTGAATCCGCTGAATATTTTGCCCAATACAGAAAGCTTCCTGTTTACGGAACAGAATACGAGGCCAATTGGTATGCCCCAACAATAGCGGAACTCAAGAAAGTCTACGAGGCAAGGGCCACGGTAGAAGCAGCTCTCTCCCTTTGCGGAGGAACAAGACTTTGCGGAAAGTATTGGTCAATCTCCCAGTGCGAAAAGAAAGACTGGTGCGCCTACGCCTATGACTTTAGCTGGAATTCCGGCCTTGTGGAAGAAAACAAGAGCTGGCAAAATTCAAAGGTAATAGCCATTAGGGAATTTGCAGCAAAGGCACCAAGCAAGACCGCAGACAAAAAGCTCCTAAAAATAAGCGGCCTTTCAAACGTCAGCGGCTCAGATCCAAAGACACTCCCAATCCCAAGCGTAAAAAGCAGGGCAACAAAACTTTCCCCGTCAAAATCCTACATTGGAACAAAAGCCCCGACTGCACCAAAAGCAGTTGGAGACATAGTGTTTACAGACGGAAGCGCCAAGCCCTACAAAAAGGGAACAAAGCTTTCCGCAGAAGAAGCAAGCTCAGCCATAGCCGTAATCTTCTACAAGGGAAAAGACTGCTCATACGACGGAAAGGAACGCACCCTTGGCATAGGCCTAAAAAACGCAAGAACGGTCGGAACCCTAATCACCCGCGACGCAAAAGGCCCAAAAATCATAAAGTCAGCAGGCAATATATGCTGGTGCACAGAAGACGCATCCGCAGCCCATGTGGACATGCTACCGCTAAAATATGGCCACCACAAAGACGGCTCTTACGCACTCGAGCAAATATCAGCCTGGCTTAAAAAATACGGCAAAAAAGACGACACATCTGACCCTGCAAAATACCCGCTCTTCTACTGGGCAAAAAATTACGCAGGCGTAGAAGGAAGCAATGTCGGGTCAACCCCATTCGCAGACGGTTGGTATGTTCCTTCATCAAACGAAATGCTAAAGCTAAAGGAAGCAATGCAGACCGTGGACGAAGCAAGAACTCTTTGCGGCGGAGACAGCCTAAGGCAGGAAATCTTCTTTACATCATCCACCCAAAGGGCAGAAGAATGGGATTGCGTTGTAATATTCGGCAAAGACGGAATCTACGCACCATCAAAGTGGACAGCAGGCGGAAACAGCCAAACCGTGTGCGCTATCCGCGAGTTTGATTAGGATTTTTTTCTTTTTACGGAGCGCAGGCCATTTCAAACTGTGTCCGGCACTCCGTGACCGGCCAGACCTCCGCGGCATTTTATCTGTAAAACAAGCAGCGCCAAGGACGGCGCGTCATTTGTTAGCAGAAGAAACTGGCAAGTTTTCGCCAGAAAACTTGCGGGATAAAATGCCACGGAGGGCATTTTATCCCGCTTTCCAGGGTTCCGGCTTCCGCCTCCATTGCCTTCGGCAACCCGCCTGCGGCGGGCCCTTCCAATCGGGGCTAGGCTGGTGGGCAAGAACGTTGCAAACGAGTAAAGTCTTTTTAGGAGACAAGGCTTGTCGCAGAAGAAACAACTTTTATTTATGAAAGAGGCTTAATTTCAATACCTAGCCTTTGTGTCCCTACAATAAAGCTTTGCATGTTGTCAGGCTTCCATTGCGTAGAAACAGCAATGCGTGTTCCGTCAGAAAGAAAAATCGGATGCTTGTTAAAGCGGCTTCCAGACCATTCATTTGGTGTAACTTCTTCCCACCTGCGAACCATCTTGCCAAAGCCGGGTTTTGCCATATTGTCCGGGAATGCATTTTGCAGTTCACCAAAAGAAATGCCGGAATGCGATTCAACATAATACTTTACGGCCGCATATACAGTTGGCCCCTTTCCGCCAGCAGGACTACCGTTTACCATAAATTGAGTCGCATCTTTTGAACCAAAGCTTGGTGACTGCATGTAGGAATAATTTTGCCTTTGGGTTGGCAAATCGGCAGGTGTGCTTCCAAAACTTCTTGTTGTCGGTGAACTGTTCAATTTTACCATATTGAATAATTCAAGCATTTTCACACTCCGCAAGAACAATTCCGAAGAATCAGAATCAGCCAAAGTCGCTTGAATTGTGGGAACTAAAATTTCTTTTTCAAAATCATCATTTGCAATGTATTTGAATTCAACTTTTTCATCATCAGAAAAATCCTTGTTCAAAACAGAAAAATAATCCCGAATAGTTTCATCTGTGGCAGGATTCACTTTTGGAGACGCAAAAATAACTTCATATTTGTAGTTTGGAAAGTAAGCAAGACCTATTAAATATGCCCGCAAAAGCTTTTTGCAAACCCTGTCTTTAGTCTCCAAGCGGCCACCATATTGCAAACCATTTTCATGAAAAGCAACTTCAATCATATAAAGCTTTTCATTACTCGTTCCAACAACATCCAGCTCTGCCTGCTTTAACGCCTGTTCCAGTGAACTCTTTTTAAACACATCAGAAAAATCGTTATGATTTTGAATCCTGTTGAACAGGTATTCTGCCTTCTCAAAATTAGATTTTTCAGTTTTCCACGAAGCCGCAGTCTTCCAGTTTGTTTGGGTAAGAATGCACTCTTTTACATTCTTTAAATACGACTGCAGCAAAGATTCTCCAATTTCAATTTTCATATTTTTACCCCATCACTTGACTCATTTTATTCCATTAAGTCTTTCTAAAGCTGCTTTAGCAGGTTCCACACCTTGCAGAGAAGCCATCTCGTAATATTCTATGGCTTTTTTTATATTTTTTCTTACCCCATCACCATTTTCGTACATGACACCTAGGTTATATTGTGCCTCAGAGTCCCCATGTTCTGCAGCCCTTGTGAACAATTCAACAGCTTTTTTGTCGTCCTGCTCCACTCCTTGACCGTTGGCATACATGACCCCAAGGTTGTATTGTGCATCGGCGTCTCCCTGTTCGGCTGCCTTTGTGTACCATTCGATTGCCTTTTCGTAGTCCTGCGACACTCCTTGACCGTTGGCACACATGATTCCAAGGATGAACTGTGCATAAGAATCCTCCTGTTCGGCTGCCTTTGAGAACCATGCGAATGACTTCTTGTAATCCTGTGTCACGCCTAGACCATTTGCATACATGCCCCCAAGGGCATTTTGTGCATCGGCATCTCCTTGTTCTGCGGCCTTTGTGTACCATTCGATTGCCTTTTCGTAGTCCTGCGACACTCCTTGACCGTTGGCATACATGCGCCCAAGGTTGTATTGTGCACCGGAGTCTCCCTGTTCGGCAGCCTTTGTGTACCATTCGATTGCCTTTTCGTAGTCCTGCTCCACTCCTTCGCCTTTTTTGTACATGACCCCAAGGTTGTATTGTGCAGAGGCGACTCCCTGTTCCGCAGCCCTTGTATACCATTCGATTGCCTTTTCGTAGTCCTGCGACACTCCTTGACCGTTGGCATACATGCTTCCAAGGTTGTATTGTGCACCCACATGATTTTGTTCCGCAGCCTTTGTATACCATTCGATTGCCTTTTCGTAGTCCTGCTCCACTCCTTGACCGTTGTCATACATGCTTCCAAGGTTGTATTGTGCACCCACATGATTTTGTTCCGCAGCCTTTGTACACCATTCGATTGCCTTATTATAATCTTTCTCTACACCATTTCCGTAATAATACATGCCCCAAAGGTTAAATTGTGCATAAGAGTTTCCCTGTTCGGCTGCCTTTGTGTACAATTCAAGAGCCTTCTTGTAATCATGCGCTACACCTTGACCGTTGTAATACATGACCCCAAGGTTGTTTTGTGCACCCACATGATTTTGTTCCGCAGCCTTTGTACACCATTCGATAGCTTTCGTGTAGTCCTGTTCCACACCTTGACCGTTGGCATACATGCCACCAAGGTTGTATTGTGCATCAGCATATCCCTGCCCCGCAGCTTTCGTGAACCATTCGATAGCTTTCGTGTAGTCCTGTTCCACACCTTGACCATTGGCATACATGCACCCAAGGTTGCATTGTGCATCGGCATATCCCTGCCCTGCAGCCTTCGTGAACCATTCGATTGCCTTCTTGTAATCCTGCTCTACACCGTGACCGTTGTAATACATAACCCCTAGGTTGTATTGGGCATTGGAATTCCCTTGCTCTGCAGCCTTCGTGTACCATTCGATTGCCTTCTTGTAGTCCTGAGACACACCTTTGCCTATTCTATACATATTTCCAAGGTTGCATTGTGCATCGGCATATCCCTGCCCTGCAGCCTTCGTGAACCATTCGATTGCCTTCTTGTAATCCTGCTCTACACCGTGACCGTTGTAATACATAACCCCTAGGTTGTATTGGGCAT
>Ga0247608_10007207_pt1 | contig 11446 bp, 9 predicted proteins | sample 176DNAGHGlowgp2_FD_193490 | JGI IMG/M metagenome (GOLD analysis project Ga0247608, IMG submission 193490) | Sheep rumen microbial communities from Palmerston North, Manawatu-Wanganui, New Zealand - 1766 DNA GHGlow gp2 | ecosystem: Host-associated > Mammals > Digestive system > Stomach > Rumen ... | reverse complement strand
TAGAGAAGTAAAAATGATAGAAGATATGGTTTCTATTATTGATACAAATGATTTAGCATCTTTAAAAGAATATCTAGAAAGTGGAAAAACAAACATATATGATTATTCTACATCTATAGAATATAGATATAATATTGAGCCACAAATATATTTAAATGATAAAGGAACATATAGATTAGTAAATCCAAATGAATCATTTAATTCAATGGGATTTTCAGCTAATAGTTTTATGTTTTCAACATCTGCTACATCTTTAAATGTGTTTTATAAATTACCAGATAATAAAGATTTATATGAAAATGAATATGAATTAAAATATGGGCATTGGCCAACTAAATCCAATGAATGTATTTTAGTTACAACTTCAACTGGTAGTGTTTCTGACTTTTTAATTTACACCATGGGATTAAGAGACTATAAACAATTAGATGAGATGATAAAGAATCTTTCAGAAGGAAAAAATAGTACAGTTAGTACTGATACTACAGAATGGAAATATGATGATTTTGTTGGTGTAAAATTTAAAGTATTAAATGGATACAAAAAATATACTTATGATTCAAATCAAGGTATTTACATTGATAGAAGTGAAGATAAAGAATATATTAATAGAGTAGCTGCAGAAGGAAAAGATTTAGAAATAGTAGGTGTAGTATCTTTAAAAGATGATGCTGAACTATCTATGCTAAGCATGGGAATTTATTATGATAAATCTTTAATTGATGAATTGAGAGCTGAAGCAAAGAATAGTGAAATAGCAAAAGCTCAACTTGCAACTCCAAAAGTAAATGTTTTAACTGGAAAACCATTTGGAGAAGAAAATGATAATAAAGGTTCTAATTTCAGTAATTTATTTACAGTTGATAGTAATGCTTTATCTAATGCTTTTAAGATTGATCCATCAAAAATGACAATTGATACATCATCACTTCAAAATGTTGGTGATTTAACTAATTATTTAAATGATTTTGGTGATATGGATGTTGATATGAATGAACTTGCAAAAGCTATTGCTAAAGCATCTTCAGAATTATCTGAAGGTTTTATGAAATACTCAAGTAAAGATGCATCAACTGATTATAGTAAGCTTTCAGATTCAATGACTCAATATTTACAATCTGATGAGGCCAAAGAAATTATTTCTGAAGAATTAACAAAGTTAATATCAGAAAATGGATCTAGTACAATAAATGCTGAAACAATACAAGCCATGACTCGCGAAATAATGACTGGATATGTAGAGTTTTGCCAAAGCAAAGGCTATACAGATGTTGAAAACATAAATGGGCATCTAGAAGAATACTTATCTAGTGATTTTGCTAAAAATATTATTGATAAAGAAACAAAAAAATTATTGCAAAATGTTATAGATAATATGGATATTACAACAGAACAAGTTACTAGACTTGCAAAAAAGATTGCTGAAAACTATGATTCATATGCAAAAGAACATGGTATGCCAGAACTTACAAAGATGGCAGCATCTTTTGAAGAGTATTTAGGAACTGATGAAGCTAAAAAAATAATTGAAGATAATTTGAAATCTGTTGTTGATGTTAATGAATTAATAGGAGGACTTACAGGAGTAGTAGGAAAATATATTGCTCAAAACATGACAAAGGTAATGTATAATACTATGGCTAGTCTTCCAAATGCAATAAAGATTGATGCTGAAAGTTTTGCTAGGGCATTTAAAATTAATATGTCAGAAGATGAGATAGAGTCAATGATGGCTGCTATGATGTCTTCAACATCTAGTTCATTGAAAAATAATTTAAGAAACTTTGGATATGCTGAAGATGAACAATTAAGTAGTATTGTTATTTATCCAAAAGATTTTGAAGCTAAAGCATCTATTACAGATATTTTAGATGACTATAATGATAAAATGGAAAAAGCAGGCGAAGAAGATAAAGTTATTTCTTATACAGATATAGTTGGAATAATGATGAAATCTGTTACTAGAATAGTAAATGCTATAAGTTATGTTTTAATTGCATTTACTGCTATATCGCTAATAGTATCATCTATTATGATAAGTGTTATAACTTATATTAGTGTTTTGGAAAGACGTAAAGAAATAGGAATACTTAGAGCTTTAGGTGCATCTAAACATAATATTACTCAAGTATTTAATAGTGAAACTTTGATAACAGGTTTCATAGCAGGACTTTTGGGAGTAGAAGTTAGTAGACTTATAATGCTTCCAGCCAACTTAATTATTCATTCAATAACAGGAATATCTAATTTAAGTGCTTATCTATCTTTATCATCAGGTATTATCTTAATTGCTTTAAGTGTAGTAATTACTTTGATCGCAGGCCTTATACCGTCACATAGTGCTGCAAAACAAGATCCAGTAATTGCACTAAGAACTGAATAAGAGGAAATAATGAAATTATTAATGCATACTTGCTGTGCACCTTGTAGTGTGTATTGCATAGATACTTTAAGAAAAGAGGGAATAGAGCCAACTTTGTTTTGGTATAACCCTAATATACATCCTTTTTCTGAATATGTTGCAAGAAGAGATTGCTTAAAAGCATATTCAGAAAAGATTAATGTTAAAGCCATATTTATTGATGAATATGGCTTTGATGCGTTTTGTAAAAATACAATAAATAGTATATCGAGTAGATGTGTAAATTATTGTTACCCATTAAGACTTGAAGCAACTTTTAAATATGCAAAAGAAAATGGATATGATACAGTTACAACAACTCTTTTATATAGTATTTATCAAAACCATGAATTCATAAAAAAGGAATGCGAAAGACTAAGTGAAAAATATGGAATAGTTTTTTTATATCGTGACTTTAGAGTAGGTTATTATGTTGGACATCAAAAAGCATATGAAGAAGGGTTATATCTTCAAAAATATTGTGGATGTATTTTTAGTGAAGAAGATTCACTTTTAAAACATGAAAATAATAAACCTAAAATATCAAGTGATTATAAATTCTTGCCTGTTGAAAAAAGTATAATAATAAAGAAAAATAGAGATAATCCCGAACAATATATTAAGCTTTTACTAGAGGCAGACCCAAGTGAAAGACTTGTAAGAGACTACTTAAAAGAAGGGGAATTATTTACCCTTTATTATAAAAATGATTTAGCTTGTATTGCAGTAGTTATAAAACTAGATGAAGAAATAGTTGAATTAAAGAATCTAGTTACTGTTGAAAAATATAGAGGCCAAGGATTAGCTAAAAAAATGATTAAGTATCTATTTGATAACTATAAGACAGCATATAAAAAAATGATAGTTGGAACATCAGAGAATAATATTCCATTCTATGTAAAACAAGGCTTTGATAAATATGAAAAGACAATAAAAAACTTTTTCATAGACAATTATGAAGAAGAAATATGGGATGAAAACTTACAATGCATAGATATGTATTATTATACTAAAGATTTAAGAAAGTAGAGGAAGTAAAAGATGTCAATATTGTCAACAATAGCATTTTTAACACTAGTGCCAATAATAATGGTTACCTCAAAAAGGCTACATGCTAATCTTGGTGAAAAAAGTCAAGGAGAGGGAATTTTAAGAATTATAGTTTGCGCTAATACTTTGTTAGTTTGTGTACTTCCTGATTTCGTATATGAAGAAAAAAGTGTTTTATTATTAGGAATAATACTATATGGATTAATTAATTTAGCAATGTTAATATTTGGCGCTAAAATGCCAGATAAAATGAGAGTATTAGAAATAGTAGTTGTTATCTATTTTGTTTTAATGCTTTTTATTCCTTTTTATTCATCGGATGATTATTCATATGCAGATAGCACTACATTTTTTGGATATAGCTATTCTACTAAGTACTATAATTGTTATCATATAAAATTATTTGAGAGTGACTTTGAACTAGGCCCATCTTTTGATTATAATGATTAAGGAGCTTTCTATGAGAAAACTAAATATAATAGTAGTATTTAATAAAAAAATGGATAGAGTTCTATTTTGCATTAGAGCTAAAGAACCTTATAAAGGTATGTACAACTTTGTCGGAGGCAAAGTAGAAGAGGGAGAAAGTAATGATGATGCAGCATATAGAGAACTTTTTGAGGAAACAGGTATTTCCCATGATGATATAGAACTTGATCATTTTATGGACTTAAATTATTTTAAATATGAAAACAATTTACAAGTTTATTATGGAATTTTAAAACATAAAGTAAATTTAGTTGAAGAAAAAAACAAATTAGAATGGTTGGATATAGATGATAATCTACTAGACAATTCAAAATTTGCTGGAAATTATAATATTCCTCATATAATTAGACAAATTAAGGTTTATTTACAAAACGATTATTAGAATATAAAACTATATAAAAATGATAATAAAAACATAAAACATAAAACATAAAACATAAAACATAAAACAGAGGTCCGAATTAATGGAAGAAATAAATAGATTTAGTGGAGTAACTTTAAATAATGAACAAATAGAAAGAAATAAAAAAGTAATTAAAGTTAGTATTGTAGGAATTATTGCCAATATTTTTCTTGCTATATTTAAAGCTGTTATCGGAATTATGACAGGTTCTATTGCCATAGTTTTAGATGCAGTAAACAATACTTCAGATGTTGCTTCAAGTGTTATTACAATTGTTGGTACAAAACTTGCAAATAAAGCGCCTGATAAGAAACATCCTTTTGGACATGGAAGAATAGAATATTTAACTGCTATGATAATTGCTGTTATTATAATGTATGCAGGTATTTCAGCATTAATAGAATCTGTTAAAAAGATAATAAATCCAACTACACCTGAATATAACACAATTTCTCTAGTAATAATTGTTATCGCAATTATTGTGAAAATTGTTTTAGGAAAATTTGTTACAAAAAAGGGAAAAGAATTAAACTCTTCATCTTTAGAAAATTCAGGGCATGATGCAATTTTTGATTCTATAATTTCTACTTCTACATTAATTGCTGCAATTATTTTTATAGTAACTAGCTTTTCACTTGAAGCTTATTTGGGAATTATCATTTCATTATTTATTATAAGATCTGGTATTGAAATGTTAAGAGAAGCAATCTCATCTTTACTTGGAGAAAGAGTGGATGTTGAACTTGTAAAAGATATTACAAAAATAATTCTTAATTTTGATGAGGTAAAAGGGGCTTATGATTTAATTATTAATAATTATGGACCTAATACATTTACTGCATCTGTTCATATAGAAGTAGATGAAAGTCTGACAGCAAAAGAATTAGATGAACTAATAAGAAAGATTTCGAATAAAGTATATGCAGAAAAGAATGTTTTAATTACAGCAGTTGGTATTTATGCAATTAAATATGACAAAAAAACTATTGAAATGAGAAAAGAAATAAAAAGCATTCTTAATAAATATGAAGGTGTATTACAATTTCATGCATTCTATGTGGATGAAGAAACAAAAACTATTAGATTTGATGTAGTATTAGATTTTGATGTTAAGAACAGAAATGAATTGTTAGAAAATCTTTATAAAGAATTATCTAAAAAATATAAAGATTATAATTTGGCAATTGTTCCAGATGTAGATTTTAGTGTATCTAATTAACATTTTAATAGATAGCAATAATATAAGTGAAAAAAAAGAAAAAGGTAAAATAATAAATAATAAATAAAAAAATAAAGCCATTCTTATGGGAATGGCTTTTTAGTTTATAATTCAGGACCATCATCTTTATCTGGTGCACTTGCTGTTGATATAGCTTGCTCTTCTAATTCAGATGTAGCAGGAACATATGCTGTTTTTTCTGTTTCTTTATCTTTTGTTTCTTCATTATATTCGAAGTCAAAGGTAGGCAAAGGATCAAACCAATGAGTTTTAACAGTTACTTTAGTATTTGCAACTTGATCTGCTATATTATTATTATCCATAATCATTTCTATTGTAGTATCAATATGTGATTTGTCATTAGATTTATCATCTATTTTTTCTCTTTGACCTTGGATATATTCTGTTACATCAAAAAAGTTTTTAATTGCTTCATCAAAACCATTATCTTTGAAATAATCGTGTCCTATATATACATAACCTTTATTAAATAATCCAGAATCAGAATATTCAGTTGACGCTAATCCACGGCAATCAGCATCTCCTTGATAAAAATTTATATCTCCTGGATCAGGAAGTAGAATAAGTCTTAAATCTTTATCACTATTTGTTTGATTGTGCTGATATAACAAGTTTGCAACTTGATTTTTTGTATATCTGCCTAGCAATTGATTAGATGCTTCTAATGCTTTTAACATTTGTTCTTCAGTATAGTTTTCAGGATGTATTTGGAAACTAGCAAAGAAAGGAAGTAAACCTTCTTGAAACTCTTGAAATGTTTTTAGATATTCTTCTGAATGTTCGCTTATTTCTTGAGCTTTCTTAGATTCAGAAGCAGTGTAAATATGTTCTGGATGAGCTGAAACATCGAAAGATTCTATATATTCTAATAATTGATCTCCATTTAAATTGTCGATTAATGATTTTTGTTCATCAGTTAAATATTCATAGCTTACTTGTGGATCAGTGTTAGCATTTGATGAATTAATAATTCCTTGTGCACCTAAAGTAAGACCTAAGGTAACTACTGCTGTGATAAATGCGACTTTTGCTTTAGTTAAGAATTGTTTACGGTTTTTTTCATATTTTCTTACAGCCATTTTATGAATTACTTCAGGAGATTCTTCTGGATATCTTCTTTTAAATTCTCTCTCAAAAGCCTTAATTTTGGCTTTTTTCATTTCTTCAACTTTGCCTAATAAAATCATTTTAATTCAATCCTTTGAAATTTATTATATCCATCTTATTATATATAGGAATAATACTAATATCAATTGATATAATTGTATTGTAACTGAAATGAAAAGAAGTGGAAAAAATTTAAATATTTTTCAATTTTAAAGTATTGATATAAAAAAATCGGTATGCTATACTTTTATTTGTAAGATATAGAGAGGATACAAAAGAAGAATGGATTCAGAGATAGATTTAAAACAAATCTGGTTGATGATATGGAATAAGAAATGGATAATTTTAATAGTAGTGCTAGTTTTTTTAATGTTGGGTAGTGTCTATACCTTTTATTTTGTGACTCCCGAATATACCGCTAGTACTACTTTAATTTTGGTTAAAAGTCAAAGTGATACTGAGGTTACGACTTCAGATGTTACCTTAAATGACAAATTAATCTCAACATATCGTGAGATGGCCAAAAGTGATAAAATAATAAATTTGGTGCTTCAAGAATATAATATTAAAGATATTTCTGCTGGTGAATTGAAGAACAAAATTGCAGTAACAACAGTTTCAGATACACAAATGCTAAAAATCTCAATTACAGATGAAGATCCCAAAATTGCTACTAATATTGCTAATGCTTTAGCTGAAGTTTTCATTGATCAAGTACCAGAATATTTCAATTTAAATAATGCTAAAGTATATCAAGAAGCTGTAATGCCAACATCTCCAAGTAATGTTAATCATGTTAGAGATATAGCTATAGCAGGAATTGCAGGATTTGCTGTTTCAGTATTGGTTATAGTACTTATAAGCATTATAGATGACACTATTAAGACTAGCAAAGATATTGAAGATGGAGTTGGATTAACTGTACTTGCAGAATTGCCAGACATTGATTTTGACAAATAAGGAGAACAAATGAATAAAGAATTAATTATCAATAATGATCCTAAATCACCTGTTTCTGAAGCTTTTAGATCATTAAGAACTAATATGCAATATTTAAAAAATGATAGTGATACACAAACTATAGTTACTACAAGTACTGTTCAAGGAGAAGGAAAAACTTGGATAACTACCAATTTAGCAGTAGCTTTTGCGCAACTTGGGAAGAAAACTTTATTGATAGATTCAGATATGCGAGTTCCAAGAGTTCATAAGATATTTGAAATGGATCAATATCCTGGGCTTTCAAATTATCTTTCTAAGATTTCACAAACTGGTAGAAATGAAGAATATACTTTAGATAGTGTTATAAAATATTCTGAAATTAAAAATTTAGCTTTGATATTGGCAGGAAGCATTCCACCAAACCCTTCAGAGCTATTATCTTCAAATCGTTTGCAAGAATTAATTGATGAAGCCAAAGAAAAATTTGATGTAATTATTTTTGATGGTACTCCTTGTTTATTGGTAACTGATGCTATTATTATTTCAAGATTAGTAGATTCAACTATTATTGTTACTTCTAATAGGAAGACAAAATTAGATGATTTAAAAGAAGTTAAAAAAAGAGTTGAGAATGCTGGAGGTCATATAGCTGGAGTTGTACTTAATAGAGTAAAAGAATCATCAAAGAAGTATGAGAGCAAGTATTATTATTCTTCTGACAAATCTGGAAGAAAACGTCATTCTAATCATTCTAGCAATTATGGTAAGCACTCATTTGAGAGCGATATTTTTGAAGAAAAAGAAGAGATTAAAGCTGCTTTAAATAATGAATTTAACAATGAAGAAAAAGTAGAAGATAATAGAATAGAAGAAAAAATTTCACAATCAATGAGTGATGCTAGAACTAATCGATTTGAAGATATCATTCAAGATGAAAATCTTATTGATATTGATAGCATGGATGCTCGTGGTAAAAAAAGCGGTAAACGCTTTTCAGAAGATACTAGTGTTATAGATTTTGCTGAGAAGCAAACAGAGCCAGTAAAAGTTGTCAAAGAAGAACCAGAAGATATGCCAACAACAAAAAAGCCACCTACAAGGAAAAGCTCCTCCTCAAAAAAAAAAATACAGGAATCCGAAGAGGGAAATCTAGAGAAGAAGGTGGACCCAGTCGAAGCAGATTTAGAAGTTAAAGAAGACAAGCTTGAAGCGATTGAGGAAAAAATAAAAAAAGAGAAAGCAAAAAAGAAAACAAAAGAAGAAAAGGAAATAATAAAAAAAGAAAAGAAGGCTGAAAAGGAAACTAAGAAAAAAGAAGCAACCAAGAAAAAGGAAACAACAAAAAAGACAGCAACGAAGCCTAAAGGAATAGTAAAAACGACTAAGGCAAAAACTTCTACTACTAAAAAAGAAGAGAAAAAAGTTACACCTAGAAAAACTAGAGCAAAAACAGTAACGAAAGTTGATGCTGAAGAAGTTAAAGTTAGAAATACATTAAGGGAAAAGATATTAGATTTATTTACAGAAGAAGTAGATGATGAAGAATAATCAAAATAAATGAAGGTAAACTAATATGATTGATATTCATACACATATTCTTCCAGGAATTGACGATGGATCTAGAGACTTTGATCAAAGCCTTATAATGGCAGGAGAAGCATATAATGCGGGGTTTACAGAAATAATAACTACCTCGCATTATATGACAAATGTTTATGAAGCAGATAAACAAGCAAGAGTAAAACTAATTAAGAAGTATCAAAAATTACTGGATGATAATAATATTGATATTAAACTTCACAATGGAGCAGAAATATATTTTTCGGAAGACTTTCCTGAACTAGTAAAGTCAGGTGTTATTCCGACATTAGCAAATAGTCAATATGTATTATTCGAACTACCATTGCGTAGTAGAATATTACATATTGATTCTTGTATTTTTAGGCTAAAACAAATGGGATATATTCCTGTTCTAGCTCATCCTGAAAGATATGCAATTGTTCAAAATGATATTCACTTAGCAGAAGAATGGGTTGAATATGGAGCTTTGTTACAATGTAATTATGGAAGTGCTATAGGTTTTTATGGAAGAAGTGCTAAGAGTACTTTTTATAAGCTTTTAAAAAAGGATATGGTTACATTTTTTGGATCTGATAACCACAGAATAGATCAAATATATGCTAGTATGCCTACTATTATTAAAAAAATAAAAAGAAAAATAGGCGAAGAAAAATTTTATGAATTAACTGAAAAAAATCCAAAAATGATAATTGAACATAAGAGCTTGATATGATATAATCAAAAACCGAAGTAATATAGAAAAGAGGTATTATTTATGAAACAATTTTTAGAAATTGAAGATGTTTATGCAAGAGAAGTCCTTGACTCAAGAGGAAATCCAACAGTAGAAGTAGAAGTTGTACTTGAAGATGGTTCTTCTGGCAGAGCAATAGTTCCATCAGGAGCTTCTACAGGAGCTTTTGAAGCAGTAGAGTTACGAGATGGAGATAAATCTAGATATAAAGGCAAAGGTGTAACAAAAGCAGTTGATAATGTAAATAATATTATTTGTCCTAAAATTAGAGGAATGAATGCCTTAGATCAAGTATTATTAGATAAAACATTGATTGAATTAGATGGAACTCCAAATAAAGGAAAACTTGGAGCTAATGCAATGCTTGGAGTATCTCTAGCAGTTGCAAGAGCTGCAGCAGATTCTGTTGATTTACCATTATATCAATATTTAGGTGGAGTAAATGGTAAAGTATTACCAGTTCCAATGATGAATATAATGAATGGTGGAAAACATGCTGATTCAAGCTTGAATATTCAAGAATTTATGATAATGCCAGTTGGTGCACCATCATTTAGAGAAGCACTTCGTTGGAGTGCTGAAGTATTCCATACTTTAAAAGAAATATTAAAAGAAAAAGGATTAGCTACAGCAGTTGGAGATGAAGGTGGATTTGCTCCTATGGTTGATTCTGATGAAGATGCTTTAAAACTTATAGTTGAAGCTATTAAAAAAGCAGGATATAAATCATATGATGACTTCATGATTTGTACTGATGTTGCTGCTACTGAAATGTACGATGCAGCTGCAAAGAATGGACAAGAAGGAAACTATTTATTCTGGAAAACAGGACAAGTATATACTGCTGATGAATTAATAGATTATTATGAAGATTTAATAAAGAAATATCCAATCATTTCAATTGAAGATGGTTTAGCTGAAGAAGATTGGGAAGGCTGGAAGAGACTTACTGATAGACTTGGCGATAAAGTTCAATTAGTTGGTGATGACTTATATGTTACTAATACTGAAAGAATACAAAAAGGTGTTGATTTAGGAGTTACAAATTCTGTTCTTATTAAATTAAATCAAATAGGAACATTAACAGAAACTTTAGATGCTATTCAAATGGCAAATAGAGCTGGTTTTACAGCAGTAGTTTCACACAGATCTGGAGAAACTGAAGATACTACAATTTCAGATTTAGTTGTTGGACTAAATGCAGGACAAATTAAAACTGGTGCTCCTTCAAGAACAGACAGAGTTGCAAAATATAATCAATTACTTCGTATTGAAGATGAATTAGGAGCAGCTGGTCAATATTTAGGAAAGAAAGCATTCTTTAATCTTAAGAATTTAAACAAATAGAATAATTATTTAAGGGATGATAATTTATATTATCATCCTATTTTAATAGGAGATTATGATTATAATGAGTAAAAGAATATTGAAGATTTCTTTAATTACATTCTTTTTTATAATTGTTTTATGCATTTATAATGTCGTAAATGCTAATGAAAT
>Ga0247608_10007204_pt1 | contig 11451 bp, 11 predicted proteins | sample 176DNAGHGlowgp2_FD_193490 | JGI IMG/M metagenome (GOLD analysis project Ga0247608, IMG submission 193490) | Sheep rumen microbial communities from Palmerston North, Manawatu-Wanganui, New Zealand - 1766 DNA GHGlow gp2 | ecosystem: Host-associated > Mammals > Digestive system > Stomach > Rumen ... | reverse complement strand
TAGTTTCCTGTATCTGTAAATGGTATCACGTATAGAAAAGCATAATCGAGATCTGGTAGTTTACCAGGACCCGGAACAGGATTATCATAATTAATAGAATCTTTTGTTAATCGGAATAATCCTGAAGTTGTAATCTTGTTAACATCTTTTACTATTTTATAAATATCAGCTGTATTCTGATTTAGATTAGAATATTGAAATCTAGCAGCTCTTCTCATATCTAAGAGATGATGTTTCAGAACAAGAATATGCATTCTTTGTTCAGTCATAGCTGATATCGGAATTTTTTGTTCAAAATTTAAACTATCTGACATCAAATAACCTCATTAGATGTTACGATACGTTCGCATCATAAAATGGCAGAAATTCTTTTCTGAGAGCTTATATATTTTATTGATATTTAATATACAAATGAAAGGAAACCATTATGGATCAAATACCATGTATTAGATTAAATGTTGATGTTGCATGTATTCAGAATGAAAAGCAATTGTTTGCTTTTAAATATGGTGAAGTACACATTGATGAAACTAGATGTGCTATTAGGCTGGTAGATACTCACGATAAAGATTTAAAAGAATCATTATCTAAAAAAGGTATTAATATTAACGATGATCAGTTTTTAATTCCATTAAAAAGAAATAAAAAGCAAAACTGGATACCTTCCTATTTACCTTTTGATATGCTTCCTAATGATGGTGAAAATTTATTATGTTATCATACTGAATATATAGGTAATGAAAACAATTATGTTGTTCTCAAAGTTTTAGGTAATCCGTTAGAATGTATTACAAATTTTACAAAGGAGAAAAATAATGGGTAATATATTTGCTGCTGCTATTAGTGCAATTGCAATGACTGTATCTATTCCTAAACAACTCGAATCTTTACATATTAACAGCAGTGTTGTTATAATAACAAATTTTGAATTAGATACAAATAGAAAAATTGTCGATTATTCGGATCCTACTGCTCATTCTTATTGGGAAGGGGTAAAAAGCAACGGTGATATTGATTTAACAAATATGAAATTTATTCCTGTTAAATATAGTACATTTAATATGCTATTTCCTGCATATATTCCAGAATTCTTATTTGTAAATCCTATACCTCAATGTAAAGATACTCTGTCTCCAATCGAAATTAAAGTAGGTGACGAATATATTCTTTACTTAGATTGTAAGTGTTATGATGAAGAACTTTTAAAACAAATGAAATAATTGTATGAACTACTGGGATTATCCCAGTAGTTCATATTGTTTTACATATATATTACTAGATTGGATTAACACCAATCTAATATAAGGAGACTTATAATGTTCAAAAGTGCAAATTTGAAAAGCATCCTTATGGATGCGTATAACAACGCGTCTGAATTACGCAATACGTTTGAATTGCACAAATCTGATGTTTACATTTGTGATGCGAATGGGGAGTTCTCTCAGCCACCTGTCAAAGATGAATTCTACCTTTCTCACAAGTTTGAAAAATACTTGTCGGATAAGGGACCTGAGTACATTATTTCAAGGTGTGCTTCTAATATGGAATATGCTTTTACTGGCTGTGTTCCTGTTATTGGCGGATTCGCTTTTACTTTTACAGATGTCACCGGAGAAGAAACTGGATGGCAACTCCTCAGACATCCAAAACCTGGAGCTATTTATCATGTCGATAATGTTCTGGGTGAGCTTTCTGTTTGTGGAAGAAATGTAATCTTAACAACAGAAAGAACCTGTAATATCACTTTTGTGTTGAGTCCTGTACAAATCAATAGCAAGTGGGTTCATATTCTTTATGATTTGTACCCAGGTAATCCTATGCTCAAACAGAATTTGTCTGATCTTTCTGATGGAGATATTCTTACATACGACGATTGTGTCAAGAGAGGAATCACTTATATCAGATGGACTTGTTCAGACGAGCAGTAATATGAAAATCTCACTAGTCTGCGGTAATCCGCAGACTAGTGAGAGTATTAACATATTTTATTTTGCTTCTTCGATTGTACCATTAGCAATAAGCTTTTGATTGATATCTTTCATCAGTTCAAACATATTGAGATAAGCTTCAAGAGGCATAATGACTCTACCAGTAATAACAGCATTTATTTTTTCATTTCCTGCAGGGATATGAGTGAATAATTCGATCTTGACCATGTCATTCATGACATGCACCTGAGCAGCTCCATCTGCATACATCTGAGGAGCTTCATTTCCAATATTACTGATTGGGATTTGTACTGGTTGATTGTTGGCCATAATAATTACCTTTCTTATTGAATGTTAATTACAGCATCGTCATATTTTTGTGCTGGAATTGTAATTTCTTTATTTGACGAAGTATTTGTTTCGATAGCAATTCCCTTAGGCATAGGAATGTTTTCTTTCAGATAAGGATTGATTTCTTCTGTATGCTCAGCATCGTATTTTTTCTTCATTTCCTGATAAGCAGGAATTCTAGAAATAACATTAAGCACATGCTCAGGAGTAATCATCTTAGAACATTCATAAGCTCTAGGTGTGTTCTTATACTTTGGACACCACATGTAATCATAGTGATCAAAATCACATGTTTCATCATTCCAGCATCCGTGGCATGCGAACGGGTTGATTACACGATATGGTGTGTAGTATTCATTGAAGGGATTTGTAAATCCTGAAATCATAACAACAGGACATTTAGCACACCATGCCAGCCAAGATAATCCTGAACTTACACAAATAAAGAAATCACAATCTTTAAGTAAGTTAAGACGTTCTTGTAATGGCTTGCTTCCTGTGTCATCTTCTACACCCCAAGGTATATGATTAATTACAACACCATTACCAACAGTTTTATCTCTATCAATGCAAATGACACGATATCCGATTTTTTTCAGATGTTCAATTACCGTCTGCCATCCGATAGGATGTGTCCACATCTTACAATATGCACTACCATTAGTAGCAATAACAACATAGGGCTCTTTAATCTTACGAGGAGCACTAAGATCTACACGAGGAGCAATGTCAGTATCATCTACATCAAGAATTTTACTAACAGTACGTCCATTACCAATATAACGGAAGTCATATGGCTGCTGTGTTGTATTGGCTTTAAAGAAAAGTCCCATGTTGTATGCAGCATACGGCTTATAATTTCTTGTATCTTTTGCTTCAATAAACTTAATATTAGGATACTGTTTTTCAAATAAGCAATAGATATGAGGATTCATAACACAGATCAATTTACACTGTGTCTTTTCCTGGAAACGTTCCATGTATGAGAACCAGCCGATACTATCTCCGATTGTACAAACAGGGAATTGAACAAATACTTCTTTATCTTTTGGATCAAAGCTATGATGGAAAGTATGATTCTCGTTAACATATTTTAACAAATCGCGAATAGCTTGTGCGTATCTAGATCTATCATAATCTGAAATAGCGAAGCATTTTTGGAAGACATCATCCTCTGCCATTTTTTGTGTTATTTCAGGTAAGCAGCATGTTTCATAAATCATCTGAACATGAATAGGAGTCAGATTATAATGATGCTGAATTTCATTAGCTAAATTCTGAGGAAGATCAACTAGTCTAACAATAGTAAATCCAAAATGAGTAAAATACTTTTGAATTGTTGAAATAATTTTCAGTTCATTGGATGAAACAATTTCGTTGCAAACGACCGTTCCTAATTCTTTATCTTTCATAACGAGATGATATTTACGAATCGGTTCATTTTGCGCTGTTTGAGGAAACATGATACGCAATCCATCACAATAATCAAACACAACATTATCTATAGCTGGAATCGTTGGTATTTGGGGAACTACACCAAATATCAATTCACCTCTATCCAGTTTCATATTGTATTCATCCATAGTGAGAGATTTGTTTCTAGCTTCTAACGGAACATCTGCCATACCAAACACATTATTTGTTGTTGATGAGTTGGAATTTTGAACAGGCGGATTATCTGCCGAAACAGCTGGTCCAGCATTACTCTGAGGCTGAACCTGTTGCTGATTACCTGTATGAAGTACAGGTTTGCTGTTTTTTGGTTTTACTTGTAGAGCCATATTGAATCCTTTCATTTAACTCTATTTAAAATATCAAATACTGACATATAAGGTTTATCTTCTTTTTTGTATGACCAATAACTACGACTATTTAAAATCTCCTGTTTTAAATCTTTATTCTTATCTGACATTAAGTAGTCAAATAAATTTAAAGGATCTTTGTTTAAGTCGTATGGGAGTTTATTTACATATGAGTTCTTAATAAAGCAAAAATGTGCTGTAATTTCCAGGGCTCTACGAACATGTTCATTAGCTTCAGCTAACTGTCTGATAGTACCTCTTGATAAGGTTACATCAGGAAGAAGTTTTAATTGCTGTTTCTGTTTACTACCATTGCATCCGTAGTATTCGTTATTACGAATGAAGTTGTAATAGGTAGCAGCATTTAATAAACCTGTAGACTGACTACAGACAAACGGAGTGCAGGTGCCTGCTTGCATACTCTTACAGCGATCAATATACATATCTACTTCAAAAATATCTTTTGGTGCAGTTGCTCCATTTGGATACAATGCTTCTTTATTTGCATCAATGAGAAGTTGTGCTTCTGTTCTAGCATAGATAGAAGATAAGAATTTGAATTTACTTCCTACCCCTTTTACAACCCAATCCTGTTTCCCAAAGACCGTTTCTTTTGGATTAGGATGATACATATCCATTGCCATCTTCTGGTCATAATGGCCAGTAATAACGAGAACAATACCATATTGTTCACATCTTCTTCTCATAACTCTAGTCCATAAAGTCTTTTTATTTCCATCTTTCATGTAGATAGTGTTACTTGCACTATCTCCCATTCCGGATTTACCAGACTTCATGTCATTTAGCATTTCGTCTTCTTTATCACAATAAGCTTCAGTGAAACTATCAACTAATAAAAAAGTAGGAATAACTTGTTTGATTGGTTGATTATTGCGATCTAAGAATGGAGTTTCAATTGTAAAATCTTTAATTCTTTCACTTTTATTTTGACAATGCTGAAGAATAAGTTCATCTAATTCTTCTAAACTATATTGTGAAGAAGAAATCCAAACAATATCTTCTGGATTTAAACGACTTCTCAATTCTTCTGGCATTGCTTCAATGCGTTCTTTATCTTGACTAATACTATTTTCAGTATCATAAATCATCAATCCACTATCTTGATAAATTGCAGCAGCTCTTGTAATTAAACCTGCAGCAATTGTAGATTTGAAGTTTCCGTTCTTACCAACGATAGAATTAAACTGACAACCTAATCCACCAGTAAGATAGAGATGACCATCTTTTCCTTGATCAAATCCACCAGTAGCTAAATCAAATAATGTACCAGTATTAAACGCTACAGTATTGTACTGCTGCGTAGCTGGCATGGTTTCAGATAATAAGCTCATATTGCGTCTCCATATTTTGTATGTTAACTACATGTAATGTTCTATAGCCTATAAAAATAACATAGCTGTATTTTGTTCATTTTATACATAGAACAATCAGCGGAGTATTATACAAATGTCGTATCCTGAAAACGTCAACATTTCGTATACTAAAAACGGATTTTTATATCAATTTGATGCCATTTATGATATATTAATAGATGACTGGATTGTATCCTTTTTAGTTTATCACATGAATGATAACCAAATTTATTTAGGTGAATACTCTTATTTTCGTAAACAAATTTTACGAAGATTAGAAAGTATGGATGACTTAGAAAAAGAAAACAAGTCAAAAATTATATCAGAATTAGATTTTAAATATGTTAAGATTATTTCATCTTACATATATCAATATACTTCTAGGATTAGAAGAAATAAGCCGCAAAATATTTCTCTGTTTGATTATAGTAAACAGATGATTGAAAAATTGATGGAACTTATTATTCAACTTAATATTAGTGATCTAAATATAGTAAAGCTAGATCAAAAATATACAATTACTTTTCATTTTGTTTGGAAAGGAATTATAACAGCATCGTACTGCTTATATAAGCAAAATGATCATGACAAATTTTTTAGTGAGTTTTAATCCAGTAGGTGTGGCCTGTAGCCACACCTACTATTAATTTTCATTTTAATCTTGGTTATATATAACTATATTGACATAGCCTCATTCAAAATTAAGGAGAAACAATTATGAATGAACTTGAAGAAAAACTTAACAAAATGATTGATGCCCAAAAAGATTTTTATCAATCTCTTATTCAATCTCTTTTCTCTAAAACAGACGTTGATTGCAGAGATAAAATCTATTGCGATACTTCAACATTAAAACAGGCAAGAATAACTTCAGCAAATTCTTTAACTGTTTCTATGATTGAAGAAATAGATAGAACAGCACAACGTATTATGAAAGAACATCCTACTTGGTGTAAATGCCAGATTACAGGTGCGGTTGCCAATGAACTCGGATACCCTTATGGAGATAAAACTTATAGGGATAATATCAACTGGAGTTCATTTAATCCTCAGAATACATTCGATCGCAATTATAATCACCCAAGAACTAAAACAGAAAAGGATGATGCTGTTTGCTTGATTCAGTTAGGTTTTCCGATTTCTTATGTAGCAGCAGCTACAGGAATTTATGCATCCTCTGTTATTAGTTATAACAGAAAAAATACTGAAAAGTATTCTCAAAAAGAAAAGGAGAGTGCTTATAAAAGACATAAAAAATATTTAGATAATGTGGCAGCCTTACTTGGTATAAATATTGAGAACAACAATATACAAAAATCTGTAGTACATACAAACGGGTTTGTTGATCAGAATATGCAAGAAAAAATGGCTCAATATATTAAGGAATGTATTATAGATCAAAATCAGGTTATGTCTAGAGCAGAGATAACACATGCTTTAGTTAAACGATTTAAAGTACCATTGGCTACATCTAGTATTCTTCACATTATTGATAAATATAAACTTGATGTTCCTATTTGCCATAGATCACATGTTAGTGATCATACTGTCGTTTTAGCAGCACTTAAAATGGGGTTTCCTGTTAGAATTGCAGCAGTTATTTCTTCTACTCAAGAAGATTGGGTACGTAAAATTATAAAAAGAGAAAAATCAAACGAAATAACTGATGATATTTTAGCTGAAACATATGACAAATATAAAGATGTTATTGATGTTTATGCAAAATGGTGTAATGAACACACTATTGAATTAAATATCCCCCAAACTAATTAATCCACATAAGGAGAAAACAATGATTACAATCACAGGGAAATGGTCGGTAAAACGTCTCGAAAAGTACATGGTCAGAAATGGGCTTCTGAGCATTGTACACGAAGACATTCTTATTCCGAAGGACTGCTCGCTCACTATTCGTGGTAGAACTCATCGTCCAAAATCTATCACAATTGAACCTGGCGGAAAATTCGTCGGAATCGGCTGTCGGATTCATGATATCTCAAATTCTGGCGTTTGTATCCTGAGAAACTTTTCGGATGCAACCACAATCTACAACGATGGCCAGCTTATTGTTAGCGGAGAAAGTCGCATTAATGATGTTGACAATCAGCGTATGATTTTGCTGTCTAACAAATCGTATGCAGCCAATGTCACTTCTGCTCCTGGTGCTGCTATGAAGTTTACGTCGAGCTTCTTGGCTACATCTACTTCTGATCCGCACACTTCGATTTCCGCATCTCCGAAGAGCGTATTCGTTGGACATACGGGAAATAATACTGTGAATTCTCTCCCTGGATCCGGATCGGCTGGGTATGTGAGAAAGGTTCCGGCTGATCAGAAACTGTTTATTGAAGCAATCGAATATAATTCCGGTTGCACTCACAATGGGGCCAATAGAAAGCCCACGCCTCAGCTTGCTAATATCATCAAGCTGTTGAGAAGGAATCCTAATGTTGTCCTTCCTCGCGTTCTTGCAGAAAGACTTCTGTACAGTGGTACGTTTAGTCCTGCTGATACTGATCGTCTTTGCAGAATGATTGATGAGAACATTGAGATCTAACAACAATCGAACTAGGGACTTTAAGTCCCTAGTTCTTTTTTTCATTTTTTAATTGTATATATATAACTCAATAAATAACCTAACCAAACTCGTAACATAAGGAGAATAAATTATGAGTGAAAACAAAACTATTTCAGAATTTCTGAAGAACGTCGTCGTTGATGAGGAAATCATCAGAGAACTCGGAATCGCTGTTCTCAATGTTCTGAGAAAGCATCAGAAAAATGAACCTGAAATGGCTTATAGTGATGTAAGTCTTTCTATTAATGGATCTTTGAAATCTGTTGGTATGAAAGTGAATAGCATTGATGATACAGTCATTACTAATAACCCAAAAGCTGAAATAGAGGTTACACCTGTAAAAGTACCAAGTGTTTCTTCTGCGCAAATTGTTTTGCATAAAGTAACAAAAGGTGCTTCTCATTCTAAGTTTACAATTAAAGAATTTGCTTACATACTCGATAAAGCAAACGAATTGACGAAAGAAAAAGCAGGATTAACTCGCGGTGAATTCTGCTATCATCTTTGCAAGAAATGCGGATTTCTTATGCCGTATCCAACTTTTGACCTTAGGATTCGTACAGCAATAAATTACGAATTTGCTTCTGCTATAGGAAAGAACAAATATAATCATCCTAATTCGCCATCTAATAATACAAACAATGCGCGTGCATTAGTCCACTGTGGCATGAAAGCCCAGTATGCTATATCGTTGTGCTCTCTGGCCGGTCATGATATCAGCAATCACAAGATGAGTCATGAAGAAATCACGAAGCGTGTTAATTCTGTATATGCTGAAAATAAACAATTGATGGATGCGTATATGGAAAGATTCCCTGGTGAGTTTCATATGCCCACAGATCTTCCTACACAGGAACCTCAGGTAGAACATACAGTTATCAGTAATGATACTGAACCGAAGGTTACTAAAGGTCCTAGGTATTTTCGTAGATTGAATCCGTGGCCTTTTTCTAGGGCTAATTCAACTCTGAAGGGCTTGAGTAATAAAACATATGAAGCTATTCAAGAGATTGCACAGACGCCAGATCTGACCAGATCAGAATTCATGTATAGATTATGCCATAAGCTTGGTGTTCTCATAGGTTATGAAACCTGGGGTAGACTCACAAGACTTTGCATAATTTACAAATTCAAAGAAACAAAAGATTATAAAACAATCAGCGATAGAACAGCTGATTGTGCATCACTTGTTTGTGCAGGTATGTCTGTTGATGCATCAAGGTGTATTTCAAAATGTACTACATCTACTCGTGAAATCTATGCTGGTAAAATCGAAGTTTCCGAAGAAAGAGTTCGTAGGCTTTATGCTGATAATAAGGAATTATTTGAATATTATGCTAAGAAAAATCCTAAGTTCAAACTTCCTGATTTAAACGGCATTAGCTTAAAGAAAGAAGAGGTGAATCAGCAGGAACCTGTTATTGAAGAAAACCCTTTGCCTGTCAGTGACCCGTGTGAAAATTTTAAGCAATCAATCGAACACAAGAGAAAAGTTAGATTAGATTGTGAGAATATTTCTCCAGAAGTTGTTAAGCAACTCTGTGCTGCATATGACAAAACTGGTAAAGATACTCTCGTGGAAGGTGATGCTCTTCTCAAACTCACTGCTAAAAAAGCAGGATATCCCAAAATGAGTAGAGATAATCTCAAGAAGCTGATCTTCGGTCATCAGTTTATGGGAGAAATATATAAAAGCATCCCTGTTCCGGCTCTGAGAGAGAAAAAGGTATCTACACTCGATCTTGGTATAATTAACTTTGTTGAAAAAGTGAAATACCTTAGATTGAACAAGATTCCTCTTTCTAGAATCATCTCAATCCTTAAGGATGAAGATCACACGTCTCTCATGATTGAGAAAATCTATTACGAAATTACGTTTACACAGATCGGAAAGTATCCGAGTGACTCTGTAAAAGCGTGGGCAGATTCTCGTTACAGTAAAGAGTACAGAAATTAACAATGAAGTCGCTAGGATAATCCTAGCGACTTCTTTTTTTGTGTCAATGATATTTTTTCAATTATATATTGCTATATTGAGATTAACTATTAACCTTTATAAGGAGTCTTGCATATGAAGTATCTCAATAACGTTTTTTCCAGTGGTATGATTCATTTCAACATGGATCTTGAAGTTCGCGTTGTCGATCTTGACGAATTCAAACTGGTTGCAAAGGACGCAATCAGTACAGTCGGTCATGAGGATACTGCCAATCTCTTGGCAAATATCCTTGAACGTCCTGTCGAATTCAATCGTGTTTCGACGAAGCTTGAACCTGGCGATATCGTCTGCGTGGCCCAGTACGATGGTCCTCGTCTTCCGTTGGGAGCAACCAGTCTCCCTGAGGGAGCTGGATTCCGCTGGATGATCTTTCGTGTTCGCTAATTAAGTAACTACAAATAAGAGATGTAAAACTATGAACCATCTCTTATTTTTTGTCTATCATATATTTTTAAGTATATATTTCGACAGTGATGTTAACTATTAACCATTTACTTTAGGAGGTCATTATGACTGACAAAGAACAACAAGAAATTCATGAAGACATTCTTCTTGAACTTGGCATGAAATTAAACTAAACCAGCAACAAACAATTTAATAGGAGTGTAATCATGAACAACAATCCTACACTGACCGAAGCAATCTCGGAATTTAAAGAGGCAATCAAGCAGATCACTTTTAAAGAATTCTGCCAAGTTGTTCTCAATGTTCGGTTCTGGACTGAATTGCTGCCGAATCATATTCTGGCAACAGTAAGTCCGAATCATCCCGCAGCGATCATGGCATTTGTCATCGTATTCACAAGATGTAAGCTCCAGCATATGCATATGCTGTCGAGGGTCGTGAAGTAAGATCACTAGGCGCTTAGCGCCTAGTGATCTCATTTATTTTTTATTCAAAATATTCTTTTAGAATATCTTGCTCAACTTTCTCTAAACATCTATTAGCAATACCTGTTAATACAGGACTATTAATAAGACGTTTACAAATACCAACAGCACTAAAGAGAGCATCACAGTGGACACTACCATCTTCTGACATCCAACCGTCAGGTTCAATAGCAGAGCAAACAGATTTAAGACTGCTATCAAATTCGATTTTGTCGCCACCTGAGCAACTGGCTTCTTGTTGAATATAGAATCTGATAATTAATGTATCTTCTTCAATAACAACTTTACCAATACGAGTGGATTGTGTTACACTAGTGGATGGATAGAAGTCTTTTCCTGTATCAGTGCCTTTTGCTGATTGATATTTCAATGCTTTAATATGATTAATATGATTAACCAATTTTTTAGCAGATTCAGACATATCATTTGTTGAACCCATGTAATAAGCATCAATTCTTACGACTTTTCCAGTAAACTTAGCCTTTGGTGTTTGTCTATTAACATCGCCAAGTAATACTGCTGTTTCTTCA
>Ga0247608_10007202_pt1 | contig 11453 bp, 23 predicted proteins | sample 176DNAGHGlowgp2_FD_193490 | JGI IMG/M metagenome (GOLD analysis project Ga0247608, IMG submission 193490) | Sheep rumen microbial communities from Palmerston North, Manawatu-Wanganui, New Zealand - 1766 DNA GHGlow gp2 | ecosystem: Host-associated > Mammals > Digestive system > Stomach > Rumen ... | reverse complement strand
ATAATGGAATGATACAATTTAGAATGGGTAAAGATTGGGGTGGTTTCTCAATAGGCATAGTTCAAGTGGTATGTGAAGATTATACAGATAGTCTAGCATATCACGAACTAGGTCATTCCTATCAAAATGCTATCTTTGGAATATTTATGCCTTTCCTTGTATCAATTCCTTCTATGATTAGATATTGGTATAGAGAATTAAAATATTATCGTAAAGGTAAAGAACCTAAAACTGAATATGACAATTTTTGGGTAGAGGGGTCAGCCACAGAAATAGGAAAATATATTTATGAAACAAAAAGAGGTGAAAACGATGTACACTGAGAAGCTTAAAAAAATTATAGACGAGGCTATCATAGCTAAAGACTTACCTGAGAGCGAACAAGATAATATTGCTATCAATGAGTTGTATCTTATAAACAGTAATGAAACATATAAAGGAGCTTTCTATTCAGAAGATGAAGAAGAGCATTATAATCACATACTAATTATTGGTTATTCAATAAAAACTAAAAAATATTATTTCCTTTCAGACACATGGTCTGATGTATTAACACTTCAAAGCTTTGGTTCTGATAGAATTAGCATGGATATCCCTGTGGAATTAAATTGTTTTCGACTTTTCGGTTTTCATAAACCATATACTATCAAGTTGATTCAAAGTACAATATGGCTATCTAACGAAGAAAGAGAAGAGAAAGAGGTGGAATAATGATTACAATCCCAATTTGGTTATTAACATTATTAATAATTTTAGCTGCTCCTGTTGCACTTTTTGCAATTGCAATATCTTTATGTCTTATCACAGCTCCATTGTTTGCTCTTAGAGCAGCAGCGCTAGCAGACAGACACATGGAAGAAAAAAGGAGTGAAAAAGAAAATGGATAAAGATAAAATAGAAGATCAAGTTAATCATCCTGCTCATTATACAGACGGCAATATAGAAGTTATAGACTATATTGAAGATAAAGGATTAATAGAAGGGTTCTGTAAAGGAAATGTTATAAAATATGTTTCCAGGGCAGGAAAGAAAGAATCTGCTTCTCTAGAACTCCTAGATAAAGAAATTCAGGATCTAGAAAAAGCTCGTTGGTACTTAGATAGATTGATTACATATTATAAAAAACAAAGAAAGGAAAATTAAAACTATGATACTTAAAATCAGTTTATTTGTTTTATTAGCAATAATTATTTTATCTGTTACAGCAGGTATATTCATTGGTTATAGTTTAGATTTTTTAATTAGAAAAAGAAACGAAGCTGATGATGAAGAGGAATCTGAGGAGGACGATGAATAATGAATGTTTTTGCTTGGGTTTTATGGTGGGTTTACACTGTGTTTTTAGGTCTCGCAATTATAGGTGTAGTAACTACTATTATAATTTATAGAACTAGAAGATCTGGAAAAATATCTATTAAAATAGATGGAACAATAATTTTAACTATAACTACTTATATTTTTATTACCATGCTTGTTTTTGGTAATTATCTATAAGAAAAGCTTGCATTAATAAAAAACAATGATATAATAAAGGTGAGGTAAAAAAATGTTTTATAAATTATTATTATATAAGAAAAAAAATATCACTAAACACTGTGACACGGTTAGTTATTATATCGATGTGAAAGTCGGAGAATTAGCTTTTTTAGATAAAGAAGTGGCAGAATCAACCATGCAACAATTATTAGGACAAAATCTTTTCAGTAAGATAGAAATAGTTAAAGAATAGCAGTGTATGAATGGAGATGGTTAAATGAACTTAGAAGAAGCAATCAGACACTTGGAAGAAGAATTAGAAATTAAAGAGGATTGGTCTTGTGTGGCATGCAAAGAAGATCATCAACAGCTTCTTGAGTGGTTAAAAGAATTACAAGCGATTAAAAATGCTAATCCTAGCGAAGCATTAAAGTATGTAAATGGTAAAATTGCCGATTTAGAAGATGATTTACAACATTATACTATGGTTGAAAAAGATAAGTGTAAAGAGTTTTTTATAAGAGAAGATTTAAAGCAATTTACAAACATTAAACAAACTTTATTAAATGCACAAGAGCAAGAGAAAGAGAATGATATACTAAAGGAAATTATTAAGAGCCTATTTGATAGGGGTTGTCCTTTACACCAATATGTTGATAAAGATTGGGGATTAACAATTGAAGTTGATGATGAATGTTCAATTATGCACTTAGGTAAATATAGAGGTGTTGATTTGGATGAGAAATTAAAAGAGGTGCTAAAAAAATGAGTAAAGAATTAGAAATGCTAAAAGATTTAATAGTTGATTTTGATGAGATGGGATATGAGCCATCAATAACATTATGTCCAAATAGAATAGAAGAAATTAATAGTTTTGGAAGAAGATTAAAAAATGTCTTACTTACTTTTCAAGAGCAAGAAAAGGTTATTAAAATCTTAGCTAAAAAGCAAATTTACTTAGGTTTTATTCATTGGTATAACACTTATGAGGAATATAATAGTAATCGAGCATATTGCGGCGTAACTTGTGATGAATTAACCGAAGAAGAGTTTAACTTGCTAAAGAAGTGGTTAAAATAAGGAGAAATAAGTTATGAACAAATTTACTAAAATTAACGAGTTAATTAAAACTCTATATAATTATGTAAGCGGAGTTCTTATTGCAAATTTTATAGTTATAACCGCAGAGCTTGTAAGAATAATTCTTAACTCTTGCGGCGTAATTTCAAATACGGCTAATCTTTATTGGGCAATAGGTTCAATGAGTATTGCACTTTTCTTATTACTTTTTCTCATTGTCATCTGTTGCACAATTACATTTAGAGTAGTAGTGTTATTAAAAGACCAAGTTGAAGAATTAACAAAGAAAATTGAAGAAAAACAAGAAGATAAGGAATAGGAGGTTTTTATGACAGACATTGTATCAGTAGATGAATTAGACGATGAATTCCAAGCCAATTTGATAGATTTTATTAAAAAGAATTGTAAAAAAGATTTTTATGTTGAAGTCTGTTTTGTAGGAGGTAGTGTTATTATATCAAAACCTGTAAACAAACTAGCAATTCATAAGCATTGTTCTAATATTGATAAGAATTTAGTAGAGATGTGCAATTTTGACCGCACTTTGTATCAAATTGAGCTTGAGGACAATATTGCGGCAGAACTTGACGACATAAGAGATTTAGTATAGAGGTGAAAGAAAATGACGGTTTTTGGTTGGATATTATTTAGTTTATCATTATTTAATTTTGGTTTAAGTATATGTCTTTTTGTTGGTAAAGTAATTGCGATTTCTAGTGGCAGCAATGAAACAGTATCAATACGAATTGATTTATTTGATTTAATTTTAAATACAGGTTTCTTTGTATTTGTCTGTATGTATTTATTCTAATCAAATAAATAAAATTATAAGAGTAATAGGTATTATTACTCTTTTTTCTTGACAAAGATAAATTTTTATATTATATTATATAGTAAAGAGGTGATAAAATGTTTATTGAAGTAACTCCAATAGATGATGAAATGGAAAATAAAATAATAAAACTTGGTGGTCAATTAAGCAAAGAAAGTAAAGACAAAACTTATTTTATTGATGTTAAGGGACAAGATATATTAAGTGTACTAAGAGAAATTTTCTCAATTGACAGCAATGATGATGTATTAAAATTCCAAGATTTACATTTGAAAGAATATTACTACAATAGAGAAATCAATAACTTTATCACTAAGTATGAGTAGATAAGGAGATGAGAATATGCAAGTTTTACAAGTTAGAGTACCTAGAGCCGCAGAGAAAGAAAGAGTAAAGTTTACTGCGCATTTAGTTGCAATTGCTTCAAAATATGCTAGTGATATGTATATAACTAGCGAAAGATTAAATGTTGATTTGAAATCTGTTATGGGTATGATGACAATAGTAATCAATGATGGAAAAGAATTTACTATTGAAATTAACGGAATTGACGAACAAGAAGCAAAAAATGCTATTTCAAATTATTTTGCTAGTGAAAAGATTTAATGCGGGTTAATTATATGAAGAATAATGATAAAGTAGTTACAAAGTGTATGGTTTGCAATGATATGATAGAAATTGATAATAGCGAATTAAATAGTTATTATCAAAAACTAATTCTTTGTGATAGATGCAGGCAAAGCTTGTTATTTATTAAAGATAATTATGAAATCATTAATAAAATTGTAAAGTCATATGAAAAACCATCAATTAGTGATGAAAAGATTGAAATAGAAGACTCTATTGCCGCATCGGGTAATGATATTTACAATGTAAGAGAAATATTCAAATAATTCTTAAAATTGACAAGAGATAATAAAAGTATTATAATAATAATGCAGTGGTAGAGTGATTTGTGAGTCGTAGTAGACTTAAGCAACTTAGGCTCGCGGAAAACCTTCACAAGTCGGGGGAGACTAGTGATGAGTTTTTAATTTAGGCACAGGGGTGTAACGCTGTTGCTTTGTTCCGTCCTCAAGCGGATGGCGCTGTAGGGACTATGTCCCTTTATTTTTTATGGTGGTGATAAAATGGCTAGAAAAAAATATAAGGCAAGAACTGATTTTTTCGAGATACCTGAACAAGGAACAGGTGTTGGCTATATTTATTTAATGTATACTGATAGAGCAAAAAGTAACTTATGTTATGTTGGTCAGTCAACAGCTAATGGAATTAGTCGTTTAAAAAAACATTTTACTAATACATACACGGAATCGGGTAGTTCAGACCCATCAACTCAAATAATAAGACAATGACCACTAAAGTTTATTAATTTTGATTGTTATTTTTGCAAGGGTGGTCGATATTATGGCTTTTCTAGAGAAGCCTATGTTGAATTTTTTAGTAAGTTTAGAAAAAAAGGTGGAGCGAGAATCAATCCTGAACATTCAGCTACTACTATTAAAGAAAGTGTTAGTTTAATAAAAATAAAATTAGATTATCTAAAAGATAAAAATGGCAATGATTATTATGTTACTACGGGAGATCTTTTAAACGTAGCTGAAATCTTATGAGCTTGTAAAATGAGATTGCTTGGCTATCAAATGTTAAACCAAGATATGGGTGGTCAACAAAATGTTTGAGAATATCAGGATTTAAATGGTCAATGAATTCCTATTACAGCTATTACAACAAATATTGACCAGTTTATAAAAATTATTTTATCTACTAATTTAAGCGACATTGATAGAAAAATGCTTTTATCAGTAAAAAATAAAATTGACCCATTATTAGAAAAAATGCTAGATGAAAATTTAGCAGATATATTAACTTACGCTATAATTGATACAATAAAGAATTGTAAAAATTTAATGTCAGAAGAATCTTCTATTTATTTAAGAGATGTAGTAAAAAATGTTATTGTTGCAATGTTTTCTGGAGGACGAAAACGACTAAAAAAACTTAGCGGCAAAACTATGCAAGCGTTTGAAAAATTCAAACAAGACCTAAATGCGGTGTTAACTCCAGATGAAAAAATGTATGTAGGACTTATTGATATAGAAGAACAAGTTGCTATAGAACAACCTATTATAGAAGATTTTATGAATAGTTTAATTTTAGATATTGCTGGTAAATTAACAACAAGTTTTTTACAATTAAATAAAAATTTAACAAAAATAAGTGAATTAGATTGAAAATTTTATATAAAAGACCATTTAATATCTGTTAAAGGAAAAAATGGAGTAAATAAAGAAAATAATATTAGAAAATCTTTCACTGCCTCAATTGAACAGTATTTAAAACTTCCAACAGTTGAAGACCTTTCAAATACAGGAAACTTATTGAGTGGAGGTTTTCCAGTTCCAGATGCTACAATAACTAATGAAGAAAAATGAAATTGAACTATAGAAAGATTTGATATAATCATAAAAGATGTTCTTGATAGTAATAAAAGTTTGGTAGGTTTAGCAACAGCACCAGATGCCGCATCTCATTTCTTTCTTTACGATGATGAGCATGCATTATTAAGTTCTTCCAAATTGAAAACATCAACAGATACTTTAAGTTATCAAGTAAGAAAAGAATATTTTAAATGATTATCTCCTTTGAATAGAATTTTAACAGAATGACGAGATTTCTTTTCTACTCTTTATGCTTTAGGAGATGCTAGATGGGATACTGAAGAAACAAGTGATGGTCAAATAGCAATATTAAAAGAAAAATATAAAGTTGAGGGAGTATCAGAAGACCCTGTAAAAATTGGTTTTTTCTTAAAAGAGCCAGGTACTTTCTTTACACATACAGATAAGAATATGAGTGTTAAAACCGTAACATTCTAGAAAGGAAAAAATAAATGTATAAGATATTATGGAAAAAATTACAGGATAATGCTATTATCCCTTCAAAGACAAAGGAAAACATTGGATATGATATTTATCATACAAACACCGAAGACTTTGAGATTGCGCCGCACGAGACAGTTATGGTTCCAACAGGACTTGCAGCCGCAATAGTAGAAGAAGAATTTTATAGTGTAGAACCTAAGTCTAGTAATAGATTCGCTTTAATTGCGAAGGATCGCGGCAGCACTGGTAGCATAGGCTTGCATACTCACTGCGGCGTAATTGATGCAGGATACAGAGGCGAAATTTTTATCGCACTTAGCAACACAAACAATGCTCCAATCATTTTCACTTCAAAAGTAAAGAAAACTCAAAGAGTATGCGTTGGAGATGAAGTACTTAAAATCTTATATCCTCTTGATAAAGCAATTGCGCAATTAATTGTGGTTGAAAGTTATGACCTTATCAGTGAAGAAATAACTAACGATGAAACTTGGATTAAATTATGTAATACAGAAAGAGGAGAAGGCAAGCTAGGTTCTAGCCAGAAATAATGCGGAACATGGCGCTGATTTCCATTTAGACCACATAAATTTTTGGATAAATTTAAAAAACTTCTTGACTTTTTCTCAAAAAAATTATATAATATTATTGTAATAAAAAGGAAGTGATAACATATGAAAGCAAAAAATCTAATAAAGATTTTAAATAGAGAAAAGAACGCAGAAATAACAATTTGCGGCAAAACTATTGAAGGCTTTAATATCACTTACTCATGCGATTCAAATGGCAATTGGTTTATGAATTTAGAACCAAAAACTGTTAGTAACAAACCAAAAAATATTGAAAATTAATCAAAATTTTCTTGACATTGCTTAAAAAATTTTATATAATATAAATGTAAAAAGAAAATAAATATTTTGACCTAGGCAAGTCGTAAAACTGCTAGATATTATCATACTCACGAAGCCTCTGATATTATTGAGAAAATAGTAGTCGTTCTTAAAAGTCTACTGCGTACGCAAAATTCGGAAAAGCATAGTGATACTACTATGATAACCAAACAAAAAAAATCAAAAAATAAATTAAGAAAAGGATGTATTTACAAATGGAAAACGAAGTAAAAGTAACAAAATCAAATAAGGCAACTGAATTAAAGTATACTGACGGTGAATTAGCAGCTATCGCTAAGTTACAAGAAGAAGCAGTTGGTGCTGAAAATGCTAAGACTTACTCTGAATTAGGATTAACTTCTGCAGTTTTAACTTCATTAGTTAAGAAAGCTAACGATGAAAGACCAATGGCTGAAGGATTCACTAGAGTTAATGTTTGCAAGATTGATGTAGAAAGAACAATCACTGAAGTTAAGACTTTCAAGGGTTATTACATTGACTAATTATTAGTCGCAAACAAAAAAATTGTTTTATATTAAATAGATAGTAAGAGTTGGTTAATTCCAACTCTTCAAAAATCTATAAAAATTTTTAGTTGCAAGGGAGATAAGATGGAAGAAGTAAAACAATCACTTGCTTTTAAAGATTTCTTACATAAGTTAGAAAATGAGCCATTAGAAATAAAAGAAAAGGCTAATGGTACAGCAACAATTCAACAGACAACACGAAATCAACTTCGCGAAGAAGGTGTTGCCGCATTACTTGGTGATTTAACAACACTATACGGTGATGAGTTTGATATTGTAGAAACTGCGGATGGGATCTGTTTCGTTGCGGAAAACGAAGATAGTGATATTACAATAACATGAGAACTTAAATCAACAATCAAATCTATTGATTATGACCCTTTTTTAGAGGCAGATAGATATGACCAAATGCGAGCTGAAAAGAATGCGAAAAAAGAAGCCAGAGAAAAAGAAAAGGCTAATAAAGAAGAGCTTGTAAGAATAAAAAGAGCGCAAAAGTTGGCTGAAATTGAAGCAAAGAAAAATAATTAAAAATATACTCGCATACCGATGTATGCGGGTTTTTTGTTAGAACATTTATCTAATTTTTGAAAATAAATAGAGAATATACTATATTATAATTATAGAAGAAAGGAAATTATAGGCATACAACTCCAGCATTATTATTCGTATACCAAGTTTTTAGTTGGCTACATAAAATCCTTTCTTCTTTTTTTATAAAAAATATATACATATATTTCTTGGAGTGATAACACGTGGCAAAGAGCAGTAAAACTGAAATAAAATTTGATTTCAATAAAGAACAAAAAGAATTATCAAGAATGATTTTAGAAAGAAACGATAAGGGTAATATCGTTATATGCGAAGGAAGAGCGGGAACAGGCAAGAATTTTACCGCAATTTGGAGTTGCATAAAGAAAAAAGAAGATTTGCAACACACTGAACTATATTACACTCGTGCGGTTGTCGGCGTAGATGATGAGAAGTTGGGCTTCTTGCCAGGCGAAGTAGGAGATAAATTTTGTCAATACACTTATCCTTTAATTGATAATTTAAATGCAATAGAAAGAATATCAAATGGAGCTTATAACGCAAACAGTTTAAAAAGTAATTGGAAAACTGCACCTACAACATTTTTAAGAGGAAGAACTTTTGACCAAACAATGTTTATTATTGATGAATGTCAAAATTTAAGTTATATGCAGTTGAAAACAATTTTAACAAGAATAGGTCAGTATAGTACTTTTATATTATTAGGCGACTCTGGTCAGATTGATAGTATAAAACAACAAAGACTAAAAAAGAAACGTGGCTATTGTGATTTCGAAATGGTTATGGATTTTTTAGGCAAAAAAGGTATTAAAACAATACATATGATAGAAGTAAAAAGAAGTGGTATGGCTGGTCAATTAAATGATTGGTTTGAAGAGCTAGAAAAAAGCGACTTGTTTACTGAAAATGAATAGGTGAAATAAATAATAAACAAAAAGTGTAATTTTTCTTGACAAAAGGAAAAGAATGGTTTATAATATAAATATAGTAAGAAAGGAAAAAGAATAAAATGGAATTAAAAAATTTATTAGAATATGTTGAAAGTTTAGGTTCAAATTTAGATAAGATTGAAGTTAAAATTTCAGTTCAAGATGGTTTTAAATTCGTCACTGAAACAAAAGAAACTTTTGTATATGAAGATGAAGTAGATGCTAATGAAAAAGTTGATGAAGTTCGTCAAAATCGCGGTTTCAAGGGCGTTGATAAGAAAGACAAAGAAGCCAAGTATAATAAAAATGGCGAAATGACTAAACCAGAAAGTCATACTGTTGTAGCAAAACTATTACACTAATTAAAGAGGTGATAACAATGGCATATGGTAGTTCTGGTATCTATTGTATCACAAATAGTAAAACAGGAAAAAAGTATATAGGGCAAACAAATAATTTAGCAAAGCGTAAAGTGCAGCATTTATCCGCATTAAGAACTCATGTTCATGATAATCGACTAATGCAAGCGGACTGAGATGCGGATGAAGATGCGGAAAAACATTTTAAGTTTGAAATTATAGAAAAATGTCCGCAATCAAAAATGAATGAACGAGAAAATTATTGAATTCAAGAATTAGAAACTTGAGCTCCTAATGGTTATAATATAAATTGGAAACCGGTGAATCGTGAAAAAATTAGAGAAGCGAAAAAGAAAAAAGGATATCATAAAACTCGTTAATTTAATCAAAAACTATATATAAGCGTGAGTTTTACTCCGCTTACTTAGGGGTATGAGAGGTAACGGTAACCGTAGAGTCTTCAAAACTTATGATCCCTGTTCGAATCGGGGTACCCCTGCCATTATAAAGAATAACAACAACATCATTAGAGCATAAAATTGACTTTATGCTCTTTTTTTTCTATAATATAATTGGGTAAGAGAAGAAACAAATTCAGCTTTGAGGTAAAACACATGGCTAAAGAGTTTAAAAAGTGGTTAGATGAGTTTGTAGCCGCAGGACAAAACCCTGTAGATGTTCCAAACTGGCCTCGAGGCGGTGGTACTGGAGGAAACATCGAATACCACACAACTGAATATTATAACATAGAACACAAAACAGAAATTTATCCCGCAGGTACAATATTAATCTATAGCGATTACAAAACAGACGCACAAGGTAAATTAGTACCGGGAGTAAAAGTCTCAGATGGTTTAGCTTATGTGATTGATTTACCGTTCATCACAGAGACCGAAGAAGCGGCGCTAGAAATAGCAGATGAGGCTTTAGAACAATCAACAGAAGCTCTCGAAGCCGTAAATGCGGTTCAAACATTGATTGATGAGAAAGAAACATCATGAGACAACAAAATTACGTGCTCAGATGAACCAGTTCAGAACGAAACCTTAATCTTTACACGTAACTAAAGCGGTGCAACTTTGGCTTAAAATTGCAGTAAAATTAATTTATAATTAATCAATTTTCCCCGCAACTTTTATGTAAACCAATTTTACATCGCAACAAATATTATTTTATACGAGGTGCAATAAAATGCCAAAAGCTTATATTAGTCAAATTACACTTCCTAGTGGTAGTACTTATATATTAAAGGATGCCGAATTAAGAGCAGCCGTAGGTATTCAGGATTATGACACAGGTGTAGCATATTCTAAAGGTGATTATTTATTTTATGACGGTAAATTATATATTGTAAATGCTGATATTACTGATAGTGCTAATACAAAATTCTCAGATGTTAATACAACTCCAACAACAGTTAACGACGACATTAATAAAAAATATAATGAATTAAAAGAATTAATTGATGGTGGTGTTCATTATAGAGGTGTCACAACTACAGCATTAACTGATGGTTCTATGACTAATCCTATCACAATTAATGGAGAATCATACACAGCAGAAGTTGGTGACTTAGTTATTTATCGAGAAACCGGTAAAGCAGATAGAGAATTCATTTTCAATGGAACATCTTGGGATGAATTTGGTGTAGGTATTAGTACTTTAGGAGCATTAGCATTTAAGAATAGTGCAACTGGTCCTTATGTAAAACCTACAGGTTTAGGTACAGTAAATATTCCTAATACATTCAAATTTACAGGCACACAAGACCAACAAATTTCAGTTCAATCAGGAACATTTAATAGAATTACAGCATTAAATGAAACTACTAAATATGTTAAAGCAACTGCATCAGGAACAGCATTAAGTGAAGTTACACAACCTACAATTACTCTTGCTTCAAATTCTGAAACAGGTGCTGGT
>Ga0247608_10007200_pt1 | contig 11454 bp, 10 predicted proteins | sample 176DNAGHGlowgp2_FD_193490 | JGI IMG/M metagenome (GOLD analysis project Ga0247608, IMG submission 193490) | Sheep rumen microbial communities from Palmerston North, Manawatu-Wanganui, New Zealand - 1766 DNA GHGlow gp2 | ecosystem: Host-associated > Mammals > Digestive system > Stomach > Rumen ... | reverse complement strand
CAGGTCCTTTCCGTAGACGGCGGAATGCATATGTAATCCAGGTGCTTTTGGGGAGCACCACGAAAATATAAACTAACGGAGAATTAAGTAAATGGCAAACAGAGTCGTAGTAACCGGTATGGGTGCAATCACACCTCTTGGTAACAGCGTAGAGACTTTCTGGGAAGGTCTTAAGAAAGGAAAGGCAGCTACCGCGCCGATTACAAAGTTTGATGCAAGCGGTTTCAAAGTAAAGCTCGCATGCGAAGTAAAGGATTTTGATCCTCAGAACTACATGGATTTCAAGACAATGAAGCGTATGGAACCTTTCGCTCACTACGCTTTGGCAGCTGCAAAGGAAGCTATCGAGCAGGCTGGTCTTGATATGGAGAAGGAAGACCCTTACAGAGTAGGTGTCATCGTAAGCTCCGGTATCGGATCAATGCAGGCTCACGAGAGGGAGCAGATCAGATTCGAGAAGTCCGGCAAGATCGCACCTATGTACATTCCTATGATGATCGCTAATATGGCATCAGCAAACATCGCTATCCAGTACGGAATGAAGGGTATCAACACATGTGTTGTTACAGCATGTGCTACAGGTCTTCATTCTATCGGTGATGCTTTTAAGGCAGTTAAGTACGGTGATGCAGACGTCATGATCGCAGGTGGATGCGAAGCAGCTGTATGCAAGACAGGTATTCAGGGATTCGCAGCTCTTACAGCTCTTTCAACAAACGAAGATCCCGAGACAGCTTCAAGACCGTTCGACAAGGACAGAGATGGCTTTGTAATCGGTGAAGGTTCAGGCGTAATCGTTATCGAGTCTTATGAGCACGCCAAGGCAAGAGGTGCAAACATTCTTGCAGAGATCGTCGGATACGGTGCAACATGCGACGCATACCACATCACATCACCTGCTGAAGACGGTTCAGGTGCAGGCATGGCAATGATCATCGCAATGCAGGAAGCAGGCATCACACCTTCCCAGATGGATTACATCAATGCTCACGGTACATCAACTCACCACAACGATCTTTTCGAGACACGTGCAATGAAGTATGCCTTCAAGGAAGACATCAAGAATGTATCCATCAACTCCACAAAGTCTATGATCGGTCACGCTCTGGGCGGTGCAGGCGGCATCGAGCTCATCACTTGCATTAAGGCAATCCAGGATTCTTATGTACACGTTACGGCAGGTTCCAAGGAATCTGAAGGCGAGATGGATCTCGATTACACATTTATCGAACCTAAGAATCGTGATATAACATACGCTATGACAAACAACTTGGGATTCGGCGGTCACAACGCTTCCATGATAGTCAAGAAGTTTGCTGAATAATTACGGAGGATCCACATTATGGCAAATGCACTTACCACAACAGAGATCATGAAGATCATCCCCCACAGACATCCTTTCCTTCTCATCGACAGGGTTGAGGATTATGAGCCGGGTAAATTCTGCATCGCTTATAAGAACTTCACTTATGATGAGTATTTTTTCAGAGGACACTTCCCTGAGATGCCTATTGTTCCAGGTGTTCTCACAGTTGAAGCTCTTGCCCAGGCAGGTGCTGTTGCGATCCTCTCCCAGGAAGAGTTCAAGGGCAAGATCGCTGTTTTCGCAGGCATCGACAAGTGCAAGTTCAAGCAGCCTATCGTTCCGGGCGACACAGCAAGACTTGAGACAAAGATCACTGCCGTAAAGGGCCCCGTAGGTCTTGGCGAAGCTGTTGCAACAGTCAATGGTAAGGTCGCAGTTCAGGCAACACTCAAGTTTGCTATCCTTACAAATTCATAAGTTAAATATTTATCAGTCAATCGCAAAGGGCTGTCTCTTGATCAGGAGGCGGCCCTTTTTGATTGTGTGCATTTTTTCGGTTTAACTGCGATGTACATTTTTCGTGATTTTCGACTCGAAAATTGCACAAAATGGCTGGTTTATGCAATTTCTGACCATTTTTTAAGCCGAAAATTGCACACCGGTTATATCTCATATTCCGGAACATTGGAAAAGCTATGTTATAGTTAAATCATGTTGAGTTAGGCAGTGATAAGACTTAATGAGGCGGAATATGAATACAAAGAAATTTCTTAAAGCCATGACCGTTGAAGACAAAGCCAGACTCCTTTGCGGATCGTCTGATTTCATTATCGGAGGGTTCCAGTCTGCCGCCGGATATGTTCCTGAGCTGAGTATGCAAGACGGCGGCACGGGCATTAACCACCAGCACTTTTTCCAGAGACTTTTCAGAGAGCCGCCGAAGGATGAAGACCCTGTTGCCGGCATGCATGTCTTTTTCAATTTCTATGAGCCCGAAAAGTTTACGAAAAAAGAGAAAGCCATAAGAGACAGGATCAACGCTGCCATGGCCGAATACAGGTGCGGTATCGATGCCGCGCCGGGTTCATATCCTCCCGGAATCCTTCTTGCATCCACATGGGATAAAAAGACTGTTTATGAGACGGGCAAGGCACTTGCTATGGAAGCGGCCGTCTACCGCATCGGAGTCCTTCTGGGCACGCCAAACTGCAATATCTTAAGAGAACCCAGGAACGGCAGATTCTTTGAAGGTTATTCAGAAGATCCGTTCCTTGCGAAAACGCTTGCACCGGAGATGTGTAAAGGTGTTGAGTCACAGGGCATTGCTTCCAATGTTAAGCACTTCGCGTGCAACAATCTTGAGATCAACAGAACCAATATAGATGAGCTCGTAAGCATGAGAGCGCTCCGCGAAGTGTATTTCCCTGCATTTGAAGCTTGCAGCAAGGTCGCAACTACTCTCATGAGTGCATATAACTCTGTAAACGGAACTCATTGCCATGAAAATTCCTGGCTTCTTAAGGATGTCCTTAGGAAAGAATGGGGCTATAAGGGCGTTACCATGACTGACTGGGGCGCCTGCCGTGAAAGAGCAGGAGATGCCGAAGCTGCAGGACAGGATCTGTTTATGCCCGGTCCTTTTGATCCTTCGGATATTGTTAAGGCGGTCAAGGACGGAAGACTGAAGATCAAAGATCTTGATGAGGCTGCACTAAGACTCCTTGAGCTGATCGACAGATTCGGCAGCGTAAAAGCACCGGAAGGCCTGACGACTTCCAAGTATGTGAAGACAGGCGACAAGGCAGCTTACAAGGCAGCATGCGAAGGTATTGTTATGCTCAAGAATAACGGAAGCCTGCCGCTTAAGAAGAATGCGAAAGTCGTATTCTTCGGCCCTGACCGTTTCCAGGATTCAGGTTGGGGAAGTGCCGAAGTAAAGACTGACAGAACGACGTTCCTGTCCAAAGAACTGGCTGCTATATTAGGCGGAAAGAATGTCCTTAAAGACGATATCGAAGCTTTCAGAAAAGGCGCCACGGCGATAGTAATTGAGACGGTCAATTCGGGTGAGAGTTCCGACAGGCCTGACCTGAAGATGAATAAGAAGACGGTATCCGTGATAAAGAAGCTCGCTAAGAACAAGGGCAGGGGAAAGATCTGCCTGATCCTAAACGTGCCGGGTCCCGTTGAACTTGAGGGACTGGAGAAGGTTGTTGACTCCGTTTTCGCGGTGTTCTATCCGGGCATGATGGGATCTAAGGCAATGGCGGATATCCTTACGGGCAAGGTAAATCCTTCGGGCGCGCTGCCCTGCACATTCCCTGTCAGATATGAGGATACGCCCTCGTATCTTTGCTATCCGGATAACATTACATGCAATTACGGCGAAGGCATCTACGTGGGTTACAAGGGTTATCTTAAGCGGAATATCAAGCCGCTTTTTCCGTTCGGATACGGGCTTTCGTATTCGAAGTTTGAGGCAGGAGATATTTTCGGTAAGCGGAAAGGAAATAAGTTCAGCGTCACGTTCAGCCTTAAAAACAAGAGTGACATGGACGGCAAGGCTGTAGTACAGCTCTATGTTTCTAAAACAAAGCCCAGAACAGCAAGGGCACCTCTTGAACTTGCCGGATTTGCAAAGCCAATGGTTAAGGCAAAGAGTGAAACTGAGGTGACCATTTCCTTCGATAAGAATGAACTGGCATATTTCGATGAGGAACTTAACAAATTCCTGGTCGAGGGTGGCAATTATGACCTGTTCCTGAGCCTTAAGGGGTGTGAGGATCTGATCCCGGCAGGAAGCATTTACATAGCCGACTGTTCGGAGGAGCTGAAGTGCGGCCCTATGTGGAAGCTCAATCAGATAATGGGACAGAAAGTTCTTACTGACGCGATCGCGAAGGACTGCGAAGCCCTGGGCGAGCCATATATGGGCTTTGCGATGATGGCAAAGTGGTATCCGCACCAGACGTTTGCAGAGACGGTTAAGACACCTGAAAAATATACGGAATTCCTCAAAGCCGCAAGTGAGTTCAGGGAGGAATAAACCGCTCATTTTAGGCAATCCCGGCAAAATAGTGTATTATTATCACGACTTTAGGAACGGGAGGCTTTCTGATGAGCGAATATGATTTCCTAATTGTAGGAGCAGGACTTTACGGCGCGACCTTTGCGCGTCTTGCAACTGATGACGGTTATAAGTGCCTTGTTATCGACAGAAGGCCCAATGTTGCGGGCAATGTCTATACCGAGGACGTTCACGGCATAAATGTCCACAAATACGGCGCTCATATTTTCCACACGAGCGATAAGGAAGTGTGGGAATTTGCGAATAAGTTTGCCGATTTCAACCGCTATACCAACATGGTCGTTGCAAACTACAAGGGCGAACTCTATTCGATGCCTTTCAACATGTATACATTCAACAAGATGTGGGGTGTCGTAACTCCTGCAGAAGCTAGGGCAAAGCTCGACGAGCAGATTGCCATGGGCAAGGTTGACGAGCCTAAAAACCTTGAAGAACAGGCGATATCGCTTATCGGTCCCGACATCTATAATAAGCTCGTAAAGGGTTATACCGAGAAGCAGTGGGGCAGGAAAGCCACCGAGCTTCCGGCGTTCATTATCAAGAGACTTCCCGTAAGACTTACTTACGATAACAACTATTTCAACGATAATTACCAGGGCATTCCGATCGGCGGATACACAAAGTGGATCGAGAATATGCTTGACGGAATTGAGGTAAGATTGGGCACAGATTTCCTTAAAGAGAGGGATTCTTTAGGCAATATTGCCTCGAAAATCATCTATACGGGAATGATAGATGAGTATTATAATTACACCCTGGGCAAGCTCGAGTACAGAAGTCTTAGGTTTGAGACGGAATATCTGCCTGATACTGACGACTTCCAGGGCAATGCGGTAGTCAACTATACCGATGCCGAGACGCCGTTCACGAGGATCTTGGAGCACAAGCATTTCGAGTTCGGAAAAGGCAAGGGAACGGTTATTACCCATGAGTATCCTGCTGACTGGAAACCGGGTGACGAACCCTACTATCCGCTCAATAATGACAGGAACAATGAGCTTTACAAGAAGTACGAAGAACTCTCCGAAGCTGACGGCAACGTTATATTCGGCGGAAGACTCGGTAAATACAAGTACTATGACATGGATGACACGATCGCTGCATGCATGCAAGACTACAAAAGGATAACAACTACATGAAGATGAAAAAAACCGGAACATTAATCCTCACGGCAGCTGTTGCAGCTTCCCTATTTGCAGGATGCTCACAGCCTGCTGAAGAAACAACGGTTATCGTTTCCGATCCAACTGCATTAACAACTGCACCCGCAGAGACTGCGCCGGCTGAAACTGCACCTGCAGAAACAGAGCCTGAGATTCCTGAGTCAATGGAAGATGTTTACGGTAATCAGATCACGAATTATCTTGACCATCAGTATTACTTCAATGGCGAGCCTGTTCCCATGTGGGAATCCAACTACTATTTCATGGAGACTTTCAACGTATTAGGCGAGTCTGCAGGTTACAACGGCGCCCCGCTAACCACCTATGGATTTGTTGATCTTGCGGCTGAATATCCCGGTGAAGAATTTGCAACTTATGGTGATTTTTTAGTCAGACAGGCTGAGGAAACCATTCAGAGCAAATGCATTTTGTGCATGCGTGCCGAAGCTGAAGGAATCACTCTTACAGATGAATCTTATGCACAGATCGATAAGCTTGTTGAAGATTACAGAAATTATGTGGCTCAGCTCAATATATCTCTCGAAGACTATCTCAAGATCAGCCTGGGTCCCGACATTGATGAGGCTTCTTTCAAGAAGATCTGGGAGATAGATTATCTTTCAAATGAATATGCAAATCAGTACTGCTCGAATTATGATGCGACTCTCCCGCAGATAAGATACGTCTTTTTCCCTGCGACCGAAGCAGATGCGCAGGAGATCAGAGATGCCGCTTCCGATGCAGCTTCACAGCTGAAGGATGCATGTGAGAACGACATTGAAAAGCTTTTCACACTTGCTGAAGAGGCCAAGGCAGCCGGCACCAATCTGGATTACGGCGATCTTGCTATCCCTCTTGAACAGTTTCCTGTAAATATTGAGGAATGGGCATGGTCAGAAAGCCGTTCAGCAGGTGATATCGATATCGTCGTTGAACCCGATTTAGGTTACTTTGTTGTCGGTTACCTCGGCACAACTCCGGACAGGGAGAAAGCGACTGAGGCTCTTATAGGTGAGATCAGAGCTGACATCGAAGCAAATACATACGATTTCCATACCGATGAGCCTTTCGGCGCAGCTCCTGCAGCTCCCACGGCTACACCCGTACCGGAAACTGCCCAGACTGAACCTTCAGCACAGGTCTCATTTGATCCCAATGCGACAAGCCCCACGACTCCGTCGGGCAACACTGCTCCGCTTAGCAATGCAAAAACAAATGATGTTATCGCTGTAGTATTGTATACACTTGCGGGTGTAGCGATTGCGGCTGTTGTAGTCATTCTCATTGCTGCGGCAGTGAAGAAGAGCAAGAATGCTCCTGATAAATCCGAAGCGTTTGACGATGAAGAAGATGATGAGTCTGAGACAGATGCATCAGAGTCTGATGAAGACGAAGAAGACGAAGAAGACGATGAAGATGACGGCGAGTAACCGTATTTAACAAGGAATTCACGTAATTACAGAGGCTGTCTCCCGGTTGAGGCAGCCTTTCGAAAATAAAAGATAACAGGAAAAACTAAATGAATATAAGAAAAACAGGATCGATAATCCTTTTAGGCATATTTGCCGCGTCCGTGTTTTCGGGATGCGGAAAAACAATATCTGAAACCGGCAACACGATCGTTGCCAGTGAGACATCAGCAGAAATCACTTTACCTTCTGAAACGTTAGCGCAAGATCCCGTCACTTCTGTGGAACCGAAAACTTTTGAGGAGGTTTATGGCAACCAGCTGATGGGCTATCTTAACCATCAGTATTACTTTGATGGTGAGCCGGTCTCTTTGCAGGAATCGAACTTCTATTTCATTAATGCTTTCCTTGAACTCAGCAGCGATGCAAATATGGGTTATTATCCGGTGACACCTTCCGGAGGCATTGATCTGGCTGCCGAGCTCGAGGTCGAGATCGATGACTACGGCACTTACGGTGACTACTTCGTCAAATATGCGGAAAATGCCCTCGAGATGTCTTTGACACTGTGCTCCTATGCCCGGGCAAATGACATACCGCTTTCAGAGGATACCAAGCTTGCGATCGATAACATGCTGGACAATATCAGGTATGGAAGTGCTGCAAATGCCGGGATGTCACTCGACGATTATCTGCAGCTTTACTATGGTCCGGGAACTGATGAGGCAACATTCAGAAAGATCCTGGAAAGGTATTATCTTGCCGATGCGTATTCCGATAAATACTGCAAGGAGTATCCGTTCTCTGACGATCAGATCCGCACTCCCTACATCAGATATGCTCTTTTCTATGCCCCCGTATCAGCTGATCAGGATACCAAAGATCAGGCATACCAGTCCGCAATGGATATGAAGGATTCATGCAATAACCTTTCTGAGCTTAAATCACTGGCGCAGTCTGCTTATGAGAACGGTATTGTCCGCGAGCAGGGCGACAGTGCGGCTTTTACAAGCGAACTCAGTGAATATCCGGGGCTTTGGGACTGGACTTTTGAAGAAGAAAGGAAAGAGGGCGATATTGAAGTAATCTACGAGCCTTCTGTAGGTTACTATGTAATCGGCTATCTCGGAATAAAAGATCAGATTACTTATGTGCCCTATGTGAGATATGCTCTTTTCCAGCCTAAAGATACTGACCAGGTCTCTTTGACGGATGCTTATACTGCCGCAAAAGCCATGAAAGATGCCTGCGGAAGCATCAGCGATCTTACAGGCCTTGCCGAGACTGCTTATAAGAACGGCGAAGTTCTTGATTATGGCGATATTCTCGTCACCAAGGGCCAGCTCGATAAGAATTTTGAGGATTGGGCATATGATGAAAACAGGACTGACGGCGAGCTTGACATCATTTATTCGCCTGATTTCGGATATTTCGTTATAGGCTATATCAGAACGGAAAAGCAGATATCCGGTCTTCTTACTGACATTGCAATGAAGGACCTTACCAACATTGCCCTCGAAGAGTCAAACAGCGGAGTCCACGATTTCCACACTGATGATGAATACCTTCCGGCTCCTGCAGCACCTACTGCAACTCCGGTACCGGAGATCGAGCTGACTGACGATGGTACAGAAGAGACTGTTATGAATACTGAAGCTACCGAAGCATCTGCTCCTGTTGCCCAGCCACAGCAGAATGGTTCAACGAAGACAGCAGATGTTCTGGTAGTAGTCTTCTTTACGCTGGCAGGTGTTGCAATAGCTGCGATCATTGCCGTGCTCATTTATTCGGCAGTGAACAACCGCATTAAATCTTCGGGTGTATCACGTAAAGATCCTGATGATGATCCGGATGACAATGCGGATGAGACCAAAAAAGACAGCGGGGAAGATCGTGTAGACGGATCTGAAGAAGATGATGAATCTGAAGAAGATGGCGATGAAGACGATGAGGACAATGAAGACTGATCTTTGTGTCCGTTTTCGCGCTATTGATGACTTTCTATGTGTTGATGTAGTAGACTATACCAATATTTCACATGAGGACAAAGGAAAATTAAAATGAAAAAAATCGGTGCATTTATCCTACTTACAGTTATGATCCTGGCTGTATTTTCAGGTTGCAGCAATACCGCAACCGTATCAGTCGCTTCAGCAACATACCAGCCGTTAATAGACAATTACGGTGAGCAGCTGCCCCAGTATCTCGATAAACAGTATTACTTTGACGATAAGCCGATATCCATACAGGAATCCAATTTCTACTTTATAAATGCTTATCTCGATCTCAGTACATATGCCATGTATGGTTATTTCCCTGCAAATGCAAAGGGATACCTTGACCTTTCAGCTGCTTGCACCGAACCCGGTTATGCTACTTATGGTGATTATTTCATCGAGTATGCGGAAAACTCTCTCGAGAGCACATGCATCTTGCTGGCACGTGCCGAGGCAGAGGGCGTGACTGTTACTGATGAAATAAAGGCAACAATCGACACTTCGCTTAATGATATGAATACAAATTATGCGGCACCTGCAGGCCAGACTCTTGACGATTATCTTCAGGCTTATTACGGACCCGGAAATACTGAAGCCGCATTCAGAACGATCCTTGAGAGATACTATCTTGCTGATGCATATTCCAAAGTTTATTGCGAGAATTATGTATTCTCTGATGAGGAAAAGTTCGTTCCTTATTTGAGATATGCACTTTTCTATGCGCCCGAGACATCAGATCAGGCGACAAAAGACAAGGCTCTTGAGACTGCTACAGCTATGAAGAATGCATGTTCCACCATTGACGACCTCACAGGTCTTGCCCAGAATGCACAGCAGGCAGGTACTGTTTATGATCAGGGTGATATTCTCGTTCCAAGAGGCAGAATGGTTCCCAAGTTTGAAGAGTGGGCATACGAAGAAGGAAGAACGGTTGGCGAGCTCGATATTATCTATGCTCCTGAATACGGCTACTTCGTTGTAGGTTATCTCGGAACACAGGAGCAGGAAAAAGCCGATCTGGACCAGATCGCTCTGCAGAAGCTCAGCCAGTCACTTCTCGACGAGATCAATGCGGGAACCCACAATCTTCATTCAACTGATGTTAAGGTCAGTTCCATGACCACTACGGAAGTCCTGATTGTCGTATTCTTTACTCTTGCAGGAGTTGCCATCGCAGCAGTGATCGTCATTCTGATCGTAAATGCGATGAAGAAGAACAAGGATACCGGTTCACGCGGAAAATCTTCTTCAAAGAATTCTTCCAAGCCTTCAAATTCAAAGAATAAGGCAGCTGATAAGCCCAAGTCTTCGAAAAAGCGTTATGAGGAAGACGACGAGGACGATGAAGAAGAATATGATGAAGACGAGGATGAAGACGAAGACGACGAGTAATCGTTAAAACCCTTAGTGTTTTAAGGAGCTGTTTCACAAAAGTGGGGCAGCTCTTTTATTTACTTAAAAATATAGGCATGTTAAAATTCTATGATTGAGCATCTATCTAAAATGAAGCAGGAGTGTAATTTCATGGAGATTACCAAGGATCTGGTTCAGTATCTCGAGAATCTCGGAAGACTCGAACTGAGCCCTGAAGATGAAGAAAAGACACAGAAAGCCTTAGGTGACATCTTAGGTTATTTCGACCAGTTAAATGAGCTTGATACTGAAGGCGTTGAGCCTTTAAGCCATGCTGCAGGCGTATCGAACGTAACCCGTGAAGACGTCATCACAAATGAAGATATGAGGGATGCGGTCTTAAGCAACGCACCCGAGACAAAGGACGGTACGATCCTCGTGCCGAAGACCTTTGATTAAGGGGTGTGCATATGACTGATATTGAGATCCGTAAATTAGGAGCCCTTGAGATAGGCTCAGCGATCAAGGAAGGAAAGATCACCTCTTACCAGGCGACAAAGGCTTTCCTCGACGCAATCGAAAAAATAGACGGTGAATACAAGACATATATCACCGTGATACGTGATGAAGCTCTCGCAAAGGCCCAAAAGGCTGACGAAGCCATCAAGGCGGGAACGCTTACAGGCCCTCTTGCAGGTGTTCCGATCGCGATAAAAGACAATATCTGCACGAAGGGGATCAAGACGACCTGCGCATCCAAGATGCTCGGCAATTTTGTTCCTCCCTACGATGCTGAAGTCATCCGCAAGATCGAAGATGCAGGAATGGTCATCCTCGGCAAGACAAACATGGACGAATTCGCCATGGGTTCCACAACAGAGACGAGTTATTTCGGCGCCACATCCAATCCGTGGGATAAGGACAGGGTACCGGGCGGTTCATCAGGCGGTTCTGCTGCCTGCGTAGCTGCAGCTCTTGCACCTGTTGCACTCGGTTCTGATACAGGCGGTTCCATCAGACAGCCCGCTTCATTCTGCGGTGTTACAGGCCTTAAGCCTACATACGGTTCCGTATCCAGATACGGTCTTGTTGCTTTCGCTTCTTCTCTGGACCAGATCGGACCGGTCGCTCGATAAGC
>Ga0247608_10007196_pt1 | contig 11464 bp, 8 predicted proteins | sample 176DNAGHGlowgp2_FD_193490 | JGI IMG/M metagenome (GOLD analysis project Ga0247608, IMG submission 193490) | Sheep rumen microbial communities from Palmerston North, Manawatu-Wanganui, New Zealand - 1766 DNA GHGlow gp2 | ecosystem: Host-associated > Mammals > Digestive system > Stomach > Rumen ... | reverse complement strand
ACGGCCACGGGTGCTGAGGAGCAATGGGTCTGCACCAGCAACTTCCCGGTCGAATTTGGCGGCAGCACCTTCACCGAGGAGGGCGTCTATCCCGTCGTCTTCCACCGCGAGGGTCTCTGCGACAGCGTCGTGACCTTCACGCTACACGAAGCGGCGGAGTACCTGTTCACTGAAACCGACGCGACCTGCGAGCACGAGCTGCCCTACCTCTGGCGCAACCGCGAGCTCACGGAAAGCGGCATCTATTACGACACTTTGACCACCCAATACGGCTGCGACAGTGTCTATCAGCTGACGTTGACCGTGAATCCGACCGTGGTGGTCACCGACAACCCCATCGTGCTGTGCGCGGGCGAGAGCGAGAGTTGGCGCGGCATGACGCTCAACGAGACGGGCATCTATCGCGACACCGTGAGCAGTGTGGCCACGGGTTGCTATGAAATCCACGAGGTGACCGTCACCGTGAACCCGACGTACCTCTTCCACGACACCGTCACCATTTGTAGCGACGAGCTGCCGTACAGCTGGCGCGGCATGACGCTGACCAGCGCGGGCGAGCGCGAGGACTACCACCAGACGGTCCACTATTGCGACAGCATTTACCGCCTCACGCTGTACGTCAACCCGTCGTATCACCTCACCGAGACCGTTTCGGCGTGCGACTATGACCTGCCGTACCTGTGGCATGGACAGTCGCTGACTGCAAGCGGCACCTACTACGACACGCTGACCACTACCAGCGGCTGCGACAGCACCTACACGCTGAACTTCACGGTGAACGCCTCTAGCTACGTGGTTGAGGCGGACACCGTGTGCGACACCGAGCTGCCCTACGCTTGGCGCGGACATCAGCTTACCACCACCGGCATCTATTACGACACAATTCCGAACAGCTTCGGATGCAACGATGTCTATGAGCTACAACTCACGGTGAACCAGAGCAATGCCGTGACGATTAACGACACCATCTGCCAAGGCGGTCAATACACGGCGAACGGTTTCGACACGCTTGCGACGCAACCCGGCACGATTTATAGCCAGCTCACGCTCACCAACGCCAACGGCTGCGACAGCACCGTCACGCTCGTCCTGCAAGTGATGCCGACCTATCTGACCGAGACGGAAGCGGCCACCTGCGAGAACGTGCCTTACGAGTGGCGCGGCGGCGAGTACAGCGTGGCAGGCGACTACTACGACTCGCTGACCACCCAGTACGGTTGCGACAGCGTCTTCGTGCTGCACCTGACCCTCAACCCGACGTACGATATCTATGTGGAGGATTCGACCGATATGGGACAGGAGTACTCCTACGACAGCTTCGTCATCACCCCGACTGACAGCGGCACGTTCCATTACGATATCCAGAACTACACGCTGGTCGGCTGCGACAGCATCGTGCACCTGACCCTCTACGTCGCCTTTGTGGACGGCATCGAGGAGTTCACGATGACACCGGAGCTCACTTTCTACCCGAACCCGACAACGGCATCCTTGAACATCCGCGGCGAGCGTATGCGCAGCGTAGAGATCCTGGACATCAACGGCAGACTCATCTACCGCACCGATGCCGAAACGCCGGAGTTCACCCGTATCGACGTAACCCCCTACCCCACCGGCCACTACCTCGTGAAAGTGACTTTCGATGACGGAAGAACGGCGACGGGAAAGATTATCGTAAGCAAACGATAGGACAAGGGACAATGACTGTTATTACGAGCCATCCGAACGAACTGAGCGGTGGCGGAGCACCCTTCATCGGGGTGAACCGCCACCGCATCGGTGTTGATGGCGAGGGGGTGACCACATTGGCGGCCTTCCACGGATGCTCGCTACGGTGTCGTTACTGTCTGAATCCCAGCTGCTTGGATGCGGATGCCCGCGTGCATGAGTTCACGCCAGAAAGCCTCTACCAGCAGCTGCAGATTGACGACCTCTACTTTGTGGCCACGGGCGGCGGGGTCTGTTTCGGCGGCGGGGAGCCGTTGTTGCGCCCCGAGTTCATCCGCCAGTTCCACGCCCTCTGCTCCGAACGCTGGAAAATCACCCTCGAGACTTCTCTCAACGTGCCGCTGAAATCCCTGCAGACGGTCACACCGCTCGTCAACGACTTCATCATCGACATCAAGGACGCCAACGGCGAGATTTACAAGGCATACACGGGAAAATCGAACGCTCAAGTATGGGAGAACCTGGCGTGGCTCGCCGCGAACTACGACCGCGAGCACGTCTTCCTCCGCGTGCCGCTGATCCCGGAGTTCAACACCGATGAGGACAGAGAGCGGAGTGTGGAACGGCTCTCAAAGTTAGGGTTCGGGAACTTCGACCGGTTCACGTACAGGGTCACAACTCTCTAACTCTGGTCCAACTCTTGTGTAAGTCTTGTGTAAGTCTTGTGTAAGTCTTGTGTAAGTCTTGTGTAAGTCTTGTCAAGTCTTGTCAAGTCTTGTCAGCCCCTGCCGAGACGATATCAGTCGTACTGCACGAGTTCCTTCCAGAAGTCAAGGGGCAGATGGACGTTGGGGAGGCTGATGGCTCGAGTGAAGAGCGGGGCGATGTCACGGGCGGTGAAGCCGGCGATGCCGCAGCCGATCGGGGTGACCAGGAAGGTGAGGTCCGGATGCTGGTCCGCGAAACGGATGAACTCGTCCACATACGGGGCGATGGTTTCCACGCCGCCCTGCATAGTGGGAATGGCGTAGCTCTGTCCCTGGAGCCCGACGCCCTCTCCCATCACGGCACCGAATTTCCGCTCCGCCGTCCGGGCCGCACCGCCGGCGTGCATTCCGGCCAGGTTGCTGCCGAAGACGAACACCTCGCCCGGTTTCAGCGTGTCGATGAACTCCGGCGTGACACGGTCGCGGAACTCATCAAGATGACGGTAGTTGCGTTCCTCCCGGTTACGTTTCGCACGGAAGGATTTCTTCTCACGAATGCTCATGGCGGGAGCGCAGGCCATCATTTGCGCATCTTCGTCCATCCGGCTGTACATGCTCTGCTTCGCCTTCCGCTCGTTGGCCCATGCCCTAGCCATGCCCGCCGAATCATCCTCAAAATACATCGTGTTGGTGATGGAAATGCTGAGCGCCACCTCATCCACATCCTGGTTTGTGCCGATGTAGGCAAAGTTCCATCCCTCCTGGTCCTTCAGCCTATCGACCAGCGCCTTGATGTCCGCCCCCGAATACTCGTGAGAGGCGTTTTCCAACCCGTCGGTGATGACGGTGACGGCAGCCGTGGCGTTCCCGTCAGACTGGATCTGCCCCAACAGCTTGTTCAGGGATATGCCCATGGCATCAAACAGCGGGGTGCCGCAACAAGGACGGTACTCCCTGGAGGTCAGCTCCTTGACTTCGTTCACGGGCACATTTTCGTAGATGTAGTGTTTGTCGCAGTTACAGAAGACGTACAAAGAGACGTAATGTTCCTGCGTTTCGCGGAAGCGTTCCTGCGCGGAACGGATGCCGCCCACGGTCTCGTTGAAGCCGGAGATGGCGGCATTAGCGATGCTGCTCATAGAGCCGCTCTTGTCCAGAATGACCAGATTATAGACTTTCAGTTTCGAGCCCTGAGGGGCGGGAGTGGAACCCGTCGGCTCCGTCATGCGGTTTTGTTTTTTGAAGTTTTTGAAACGCATAGCTTTAATGTTTTGAATTGATGATAAAATGAATTGATGATAACGTATTGAATTGATGATGTCAAAATTCCAATCTGAAATTGTTCCCCTCCTTGAAGCGGTTGTAATGGTCCTCCAGGAAGGCATATTTGCGACCCTTGCGTCCTGGTTTCTTTCGCGGAGCGCTGGCATCGGCTTGGTTTGGTTCCGGAGCCGGGGAGGCGAACAGCGCGTCAATGTCCATTTTCCGCATCTCCTGACGGCTTCCGTATGTCGGTGCCGGCTCGCAAGCCTGCATACAGGCGTCGAACGTCTCTTCCGGCAGCTCGTACTCCTCCGTCGCCTGTTCCAGGATGCCCGTCTGCAGCATCTTTTTCTCGAAGTTGCGCCGGTCGAAGCGGACACCCAGGATGGACTCATAGAGGCGTTGCAGTTCCGACATCGTGAAGGCAGGGTCGAGCAGGTCGAACCCGACAGGCTCGAAATGGATGTCCTTGCGGAGCTGCTGTTGCGCTTTTCGGAGGATATAGTCGTGGTCGAAAGCGAGCGGCGGGGCATCCTCTATGGGGAACCAGCGGGCGTTGCTCGCGTCGTCGCCGCCGCGCACCTCCGAAGGCCGCACCAGCGCGTAGAAGGCGATGGAGATCACGCGCTCACGCGGGTCGCGGTGCACTCCTGTGAACGCGCCCAACTGCTTGAGCGACTGGATTTGCAAGCCCGTTTCCTCCGCCAGCTCGCGCCGTGCGCAGGCCTCGGCCGTCTCGTCTATTTGAAGGAAGCCACCCGGGAACGCCCACGCGCCCTTGAACGGCTCGATGCCGCGCTCCACCAGCAGGATCTCCAACGACCGCCCGCTGAACCCGAAAACCACACAGTCGGTGGCCACGGCAGGATGAGGATATTCGTATGTGTAACTCATCGTTTTTTTTAATTGCGTAAAAACTACGCAAAAATACAATTTTTATAATACGGAACATTTATTTGCGTATTTTTTACGCAAAAACTTTTACATACTGAATATCAGGAAATTAAATGCTAATATTTCGTCTTATCCTTCGTTTTTTATCCAAAATCCACCGCAATCCACAGGCAAATTTCGGAAAAAAACGCCATACCGCGCGCGAATCTGTTCAAATCACAACTTGAACGTCACCGGCACCTGATACCAGCAGCGCACCGGCTTCCCCATGTTTTTGCCGGGTTTCCACTTCGGCATCGACATCACCCCGCGCACCGCTTCCTTGTCGCATTCGGGGAAGAGCGGGACTTTCACCTTGGCGTTGGTCACACGCCCGTCTTCCTCCACCACGAACTCGACCAGGACCGTGCCTGTGATGCCGTTATTCTTCGCCACCGGTGGATATTGAATTTCTCTCGCCAAGAAAGCTTGCAAGGAATCTGCTCCTCCAGGAAATTCGGGATACTCCTCCACGACACGGGACACCGGCTCCCCGGGCGGCTCCCAAGATGGATACTCGTCGGCATCGTCGACTTCAATAACCCCCGCATAGACGTCAGTACTGTCAAACTCCCAAAAATCGGGTACATCTGTTGAAACACAAAGGCCATCTTCCACGATTCGCAGGATTTCCTCTTTCGGGGAAGGGGCGGACCGGTTGCCGCTGGTGGGTGCGTTTGCCGGTTCGCCGACTGGTTCAGGGGATGATTCAGGGGACGGTTCTGCAGGTTGCGACAGCGTGTTGACGGGGGTGGGCACGGGTTCGCTGCCGGCGGGCGTCGCGGGCGTTTTCGGGCTGTGGCACGCGCCCATCATCATGGCGGAGACGGCGATGCCTGCCACGGTGACGGCCTTGCCGAGCGCCCGGCGTTTGGAGAGTTCCCGCTCCAAGTAGCGCACCTCCGATTCGCAATAGGGACACGTGCCCCGGCAGTCACCCTCGTGCGTGCATTCGCGCTCCGCCAACGGGATGTCATTCTCTTGTGCGATCTTCCGCCGCACATCTTTCAGGATTTCGCAAGTCCGTTTGCCCTTTTTCATGATGGTGGTTGGTGATTAGTGATTGGTGATTAGTGAACAGTGAACAGTGAGCAGTGAACAGTGTCATAAGTCATAAGTCAAATCAGGTCTGCAAAGATATATTTTTTTCGTCAGCAGCCGCCCTTCGGCTGGTTATATCTTCCATTCGGCAATTTAAAAGGGTAGATGAGTTCCCCGCAGGAACAATCGTGGTAGATGTAGCCGTAGATCTGCTCCCCCGATAAAGCAGCACGTTTTTCGTCAAGGCTGCACGGGAGGATTTCGCGGCCGCGCGCATTGACATAGCCCAGCCTGTGGTTCGTGTCGTAAACAGCCCAGCAGGTCTCCGCTGACGAGGAATTGACACCCTCCCAAATGAAGTAGTAGCGGCTCAGGCGCTTGCCCGTCCGACTGTCTGCAATGGCCCACATCCCTTTTTTGTTGGCAACATACAGCACATCCCCCTCCCGGTGGGCGCCCCAGCAGGAGAGCAGCTTCCGGCCCTTGCCGTTAAACACCTCCACCTTCCCGGACGGACAGCGGGCAAGGATGACATCGTCGCCGTCAGCATCGGCCTCCACGTAGCGCAACGGAACCAGCACATTTCCCCACAGATCGACAATGCCGTGGTGCAGCGAATCCGTGGAGACACTCATCAGTGTGGAAGACCAATAATTAGACGCCTCGCTGTAACGCTGCGGGAGTAACTTTCCCGTAGGATCCACCAACCGCCATGCACTATCGACATAAACCAAAGGATATAAGTATGGGAGATTGTCACTGTCAAAATGTATGACCGAATCCATAGAGACAACGTGTCCCGCCGTATCAATGATTTCCACTCGGCCATCCCGCAAAACACCATAAAAATAACCGGAACCGCCCAATTCGCCAAGTTCGTTCAGCTCTGTATAGCGATGTGGGATGAGCATCCGTAAATGCACGTCCATTATCCCCCAGAGGCCAGAGCGATCTCTCACTTTAAACAATCCTTCCGCAGAATATAAGGGCCATCCTTCCTGATATTCGATGGGCAGAACGATACTGCCGTCAGCCGACATCAGACCTTTAAGGTGGGTTCTTCTCTCCTTGATGGACACAAAGTCACCATAGGAGTTGTCGTATATGTACAACGGGCTGAGTGGGCGGATCCATGTCCCCTTGAAATTCATCACCCCCTCGTAATCATTCGTGTCTGTAACGATGATGGCATTATCACAACCACAAAACAGTCTCTTATAGACCGGAGCCAGCACCTCGCGACCGTTCAAGTCCAACAAACCTCTCAGCATCTGTTTCCATTTCGTGCGATTGGATGAGGTTTCGCCACTGTTGGAAGTTTTCTCTACGGAGTAACTGAGCAGCGTCGAGGAGCCGGTTTTTCCGAAGTCGGAGTATCCGAACTCTGAAAGGATAGGATAGCGGAAGGGCACCACCGTGTCGCCTTTGCTGTTGACGACCCCGCCGGGCTTGTCATCTCCGCAGACCACGAAAAGGCCTCCGCTGTTGGAAATCGGTTTCGGTCGCACGTCATAGCGGTAAGGCAGTATCGGCCGCCCGTTCCAGTCCAATATGCCCCATAGTCCATCCCGTTTCGCTATGATATAACCTTCCGGATAGGCTTTGTCGTTGTAGGTGAAAAGTCCCTCGTACTCGCAAGGCAGCACGGTTTTCCCCGAGCCGTCGATGAGTCCGAAAAGGGTGTCCTGCCACACCAGCAGCCGCGGGGGAAGGTCTCTTTGAGCATTCAGCCGTACCTCGCGTCCCTCTGACAACACAAACACCGCGATCTGTCCGTTCTCGATGCCGAAGCGGATGGCGGCGGCGAGGGAGTCCTCGGGGAAGAGGCGGGAACTGTCGAAGTAGTAGAGGCTGTCGGTGGTGTCGAGCCAGCCGCCCACGTAACCGTCGTGGCGGATTGCGTGGCGCACCACCCTGCCGAGCTGTTTGCGGGAGTGGCAGCCCTGCGTGGCGGCGTATGCCACGACAACGCCCTCCGCGGGCTCCGTCATCGTGGTGACATCCATTGTGAAGCCGTCGGGATGTCGGTTGCTGTACGCCCAAAGGCTGTCCGAAACGGCCTTGACACTGCCACCCACCAACTTGCTGCCGCTGTAGCAGGAGCTCAGGAGCAGGGCGCACGACAGGAGCGCCGTCATCGCTATCTTTTTCGGGAACAGAATTCTGTCCATTGTCTATTGTTTGTTTATTAATTTGTCCATAAATCACAGGATTGCGGCCTTACCTTGGGCTACCGAGCTCTTGCCCCTCCGGGGCGGCTCAGAAAAGCGATTTCAATATATGGGGACTTTTCGTTACAACTACTAACTACTAACTGCTAACTCAATATAGAAGCTCACCGGCCGGAAGCCGTCGTTGCAGCTGATCATGGCAGAGTGCGGGTTCTTCATCCAGCCGTCGTAGAAGTTGCCGCGGCCGGCGGCCAGTTCCTGCACGAACCACCGCATCGACTCCCACGCGCTGTCGCACATCCCCTCGGGTTGCGCGCCATCGACCGAAATCCATGTCTGTCCCTCCTGCACGTCGCACGCGTGCTCGATGGGGTTCTCGAACCGCGCCTGCAAATCGCGGTAGTCCGCCTTCCGTATGGCTGTAATCTTGATGTTCATTTTTACGTTTATTCAGGTCGCAAAGATATAAAATTATTCCCGCAGAACTCGCTGATCACCGCAGATATTTTTAGGTGAAAAATTACACCTTAGAAAGTATACTAAACAATCAACTCTTTCGTTTCTAAAAAAAAGTATCTTTGTACCCGATATTCATCATTCTACATTCTACATTATGAAAAAGGGCAAACGAACCTGCGAAATCCTGAAGGACGTGCGGCGGAAGGTCGCGCAAGAGAATGACATCCCGTTGGTGGAGCGTGAATGCACGCACGAGGGGGACTGTCGCGGTACGTGTCCCTACTGCGAGGCCGAAGTGCGCTACTTGGAGCGGGAGCTATCCAAACGCCGTGCTTTAGGCAAGGCCGTCGCAGTGGCGGGCATTGCCGTTTCCTCCATGATGATGGGCGCATGCCACAGTCCGAAGGCGCCCGCGCCGGCCGCTAACAACGAACCCGAGCCCGCCGTGGAGGCCAGCACCCAACAAGTTCCGGAAGCGACAGATGGACAAGAAGTTCCACCGCCTCCCGGACAATCCGATCCGTATGTGGCGGACGGTATCATAGAAGAAGTGGGCGAAATACCAGACATCCCGGAAAATTCGTCCGAGTCCTCCCCGAACCGCTGCACACAAATACCTTCACAGCTGGCTGATCCAGATGGTTGGGAGACTACCGAGGGGATAGTGGTAGGTGACGTCGAAGACGATGTATATTTCGAGAATTCTCCGATGATGTTCGTAGAGGAGATGCCCGAATTCCCCGGAGGAATGGATTCCTTGCAAGCCTTTTTGGTAAGGGAGATTCAATATCCATCAGTGGCGAAGAATAACGGCATCACGGGCACGGTTTTGGTTGAGTTCGTGGTGGAGAAAGACGGGCGTGTGACCAACGCCAAGGTAAAAGTCCCTCTCTTCCCCGAATGCGATAAGGAGGCATGTCGTGCCGTCATGTCCATGCCGAAATGGAAGCCAGGAAAAAATATGGGGAAACCGGTGCAATGCTATTACCAGGTGCCGGTATCGTTCCGACTTTAATCTCCGTGTATTTCTCGTATCTTCACGAAAAAACATCCCCTATTTCATTCCTTAACGTGGAGTATGCACGAGGCAAGAACCACTGTGATCTCCATTTTACGCGCAGATACGCGCGATACGTGGAGAAAGAATACTCATCCAGAAACAGATCAATTGTCAGATTCGTAATACTCAAATTCTGCAATGGTCTTCATCGTAGTGCTTAGTGTCTGATCCGAATTCCAACTGTACATAACACATTCTATCGTATTATCAAAACTGTCGTAGAGATAATCCCATCCATACTCCAGCTTGCCGTCTTTGTCGTAACGCCTAGTGCGAGCCAATCTGTCCTTCTCATCATACTCATAAATCGTTTCTCCGGATAGTTCTCCATTATAATAATGCAAATCCTTCACTCTTTTTGAGCTATCGTCATAGAAAAACAAATCCCTGCTTTCTCCCATTAAAGTGGAACCGTATTCCGTCAGATTCCCATCTTTATCGTATTTGCACCAGTTAACTTGTACGGTGTCTCCGTCCACAATTTCAGCCGTTGCGATGCAATTGCCTACAGAATCATAGGAAAACGGATGTGTCATAATCGTATATCCAAGATCTTCTTCATCAACGGTTGGCGCATATTCATTTCGAACACAGCGGCCCTGCTCGTCGTAATAATATCGTAGCGACGGTTTTGGTGTCCCGTCTGACCGAGTGTAAACACTATAAAGGAACTGTCCAAGACTGTCGTAAACAGCCTCTTGGCGAAATTTGCCATCGGTGGTGTATCTGGAAGTGAAGCGACCCGACGAATCGTATGAGTAACGCTCGATGAGCGTGTCCCCATCCCAATCAAAACTTTCTCCTACAGTCATAGACTCCATCAACTGTCCCTTTCTGTTAAAAGTGAGGAAAGTTTGGGTGGAATAGTGTACAGCCCTATCCTTTGTAATAACAAGCTTCGAATAGGCAATGGATTTCACTGGCCCGTGCAATCCTCTCTCCGACAAGGACTTTGGAAAGTGTTCAACACCATATATGTTGATTTGGGCTGAAATCCGTCCCACCAAACACAACGACAAAAGAAGCAAGAAAGTGGCAATCTTCTTGCAAGTATTATGATGTATGACAACGGGGCGAGACAGCATGACAATTCGATAAAAAATATGAACGCAAAAATACTAAAAAACTGTAACATGTTGAATCATCTGCATCATATATAGAAATAATGACTACTTTTGCAACCGAAATATGGAATCATTATGATGAACCTTCGAACATTGCGACTACTCATACTATTGGCAATCTGCAGTTTATGCATACACCTGAACGCGCAGACGGATTCAGTGTACGATAGGACCGTGCACTATTTCTGGACGGGAGACGGCAATCACGTGCGTTACGGACTGATGGACACTTCCGGAAACGTCATCTGCCAGCCAACCTTTAGCCAAATCGGAGTTCCGTATTTTGAGTACGGGCCTGTTCCCGCGGCAAAAGGACGGAAGTGGGGCTTCATCAATCCGAAAGGCGAATGGGTCGTCCGCCCGCAGTTCGAATACGCAGGTTATTTCCATAATGGACTCGCCAAGGTCATCGTCAAGGGCAAAACCGGCTATATTTGGAAAGACGGCTCCATGGCCATAGAGCCCCGTTTTGACAGTGGAGATAATTTCTACGACACCATCACCTTGGTGCTTGAAAATGAAAAATCCCAATACATAAACACGCATGGAGAAATCCTTTTTGGAGAGAGATTCTGCTATCCATGGACGTTTCAGGACGGAATTGCGGAAGGAAGAACCTGCATGTTTAACGATGGAGAGGAAGAATTATGGGGAGCCATCAATGCAAACGGCGAATATCTTTTCACACCACAATTCAAGTCTCCGCCGGAATTCCTCAACAAAAGCGCAGCTTTGGCAGAAAAGGACAGTCTGTGGGGAATCCTCAACATTGACGGGCTCTGGATTGTGCCGCCGTTATTCGAATCCGCTTTCAAGGCATATTCTGCTGATCTTGCATGGACAAAGCGCGAGGGCAAATGGACTCTGACCACCCACGATGGAAAAACCGTGACAGCGCAACAATTCGACGATGTGGAAATATTCTATGAAGGACTTGCCGCCGTGAAAATCGGCGACCGTTACGACTTCATCGATACAACGGGAACAGTGGTGTTTACGCTGGAGCCAGAATATTATCCCATGCATTTCTCCGACGGG
>Ga0247608_10007195_pt1 | contig 11470 bp, 8 predicted proteins | sample 176DNAGHGlowgp2_FD_193490 | JGI IMG/M metagenome (GOLD analysis project Ga0247608, IMG submission 193490) | Sheep rumen microbial communities from Palmerston North, Manawatu-Wanganui, New Zealand - 1766 DNA GHGlow gp2 | ecosystem: Host-associated > Mammals > Digestive system > Stomach > Rumen ... | reverse complement strand
AGCTTTATCCCTCAGCAGGTTCGCGCCGCAGGTCTTACCATGGCTGATGTACTGGCCGATATCGTAGAGAATCAGTTTCGTTAATCCAAATAGCCTATGGTAAGTGATGAGTTGAAAGCGTTTGATGAAATCCGGCCCTATGAGCCGGATGAGATGAAGCAGGCCTTTGTGGATTTGCTCAACGACCGCCAGTTCTCGTTAGTCTTGAAAGGATTGGTGCCTTGGTTGCCGAAATCGTTGCGCAATGCTCTCCTGCGCCTGTCTTTCATCGGGGTGAAGACACCGCTCGATTTCCAGAAGCGGTTCATGAAGCCTGTCGTCCAATACATTATCAAGCGACATACCGACGGTACTACTTTCGACAGTACCAGCCTGCCGACGGATAAGCGTCAGCGCTTCACCTTTGTCAGTAACCATCGTGATATCGTACTCGATTCAGCTTTCCTTGATCTCTTGCTTATTCAGGCAGGCTATCCAACGACGGTAGAAATAGGCATTGGAGATAATCTGCTCATTTATCCTTGGATAAAACGGCTTGTCAGAATGAATAAGGCCTTCACAGTGCGCCGAGGTCTTAGCCCGAAAGAGACACTCCGTTCCAGTCAGTTGATGAGCCGTTATATTCACTATGCCGTCACAAAGAAAGAAGAGAATATCTGGATAGCTCAGCGTGAAGGAAGAGCCAAGGATTCTAATGACCGTACACAGGATGCTGTGTTAAAAATGCTTGCCATGGGCGCTCCTGAGGAGCAGAAGAATCCTGCCGACAGATTACGTGAACTGAACATTGTGCCGTTGACCATCAGTTATGAGTATGATCCATGTGACTATCTGAAGGCTCAGGAACTGCAGGAACGTCGTGATAATCCTGCCTTTAAAAAGAGTCGTCAGGACGATCTTGACAATATGCGCATCGGTATCTTTGGCTATAAGGGGCATGTTCACTATCATTGTGCTTCGCCAGTGGACCAATGGATCGATGAACTGTCGGATTTGCCTAAGACGGAGTTCTATACAGCGATGGCTCAGCGTATGGATAAGGATATTCATCGTGGATACAGACTCTTTCCAGGCAACTATATCGCAGCTGACGAACTCAGTGGGACTAATGAATTTGCTACGCATTATACCGATGCAGACAAAAAGCGGTTTGACGGCTATCTTGCAGGGCAGCTAGGCAAGATAAAACTTGCAAATAAAGATGAAAGCTTCCTTCGGAATTGTCTGCTGAATATGTACGCCAATCCGTTACGTAATAAAATAGCCGCAGAATGAAACGCGTGTTATTACCAATCGTATTCGTGTTGACTGTCTTCATCTCGTGTGAGCAGGATAACTATGAAAAGGGTGAGGGCAGGTATTCCCTTATGCGAGGCGATTTTGCTGAGTTAAGAATTGATGCGGATTTACGAGCGACAACGATTGTTACCGATGACCTTGAACGACTCTCCCTGAAGGAGCCTTATACGGCGAAATGGATTGCCAGACCAGACACCACTTACCGTTGTCTTTTATATTATAATAAGGTGGATGATAAAGCAGAGGTGATCTCTATGGGGCAAGTTCCTTGTCCTCCCATTGTATCTCTGGGTGAGTTTGAGGAGAAGGTGTGCACCGACCCCGTGAAACTTGAGAGTATCTGGTTGAGTAAGTCTGGCAAGTATTTGAATATGAGTCTTCAGTTGAAGACTGGTCATACCGATGATACCACAGCAGTTCAGCATCTGGCCTTCGTGTCTGATACATTGTTGGTGAATCCCGACAAAACGCAAACGCTTTATATCCGTCTTCACCATGATCAAGGGAATGTGCCGGAATATTATTCTATTCAGTCTTATGTGAGCCTGCCTACTGATAAGATCCCTGCCGATTCAGTGCGGCTAATCGTTAATACGTATTCAGGTCTGATTGTCAGGACTCTCCAACTTCCCAAACGCTGATTTAAGCGATTAGAAGGAAAGCGTTCTTTCCAGTTCATCCAGTTCCTCGTCTGTGGTGGCCCAGCTGGTTACAAAACGGCAGATCGTATGGTGCTTGTCTGACTGTCCGAAATGCGTGAATCCGATTTTTGAGTCTAGACGCCCCACTTGTTCGTTGTCGATGATTACGAACTGCTGATTGGTGGGAGAATCAACAAAAAAATCCAGATGTTTCCTGATGAAGATGTCTTTCATTCGCATGGCCATTTTAATGGCATGACGTGAAAGCTCAAAATAGAGATCATCCGTAAAGAGTGCTTCAAACTGAAGGCCGATAAGTGCGCCTTTTGCGATGACTGCACCATGCTGTTTTTGGATAGAGAAGAAATGTTTATGGGCTTTGCGATTTGTGAATACGACAGCCTCACCGCAGAGAGCTCCAATTTTGGTGCCACCGATATAGAAAACGTCACAATGACGAGCCAGGTAAGGTAAGCTGACATCGCAACCTTCTGCCATCAGACCATAGCCAAGACGGGCTCCGTCAATATAGAGCGGAATGTCGTATCGCTGACAAACCTGATAGATATCGGAAAGTTCCTTTGCAGTATAAAGAGTGCCGAATTCTGTAGGAAAGGTGATATAGACAAGTCCAGGGTGCACCGCATGGTCTTTATTGCCATCATGCATATAGTCATCTAGATATTTGTCGAGCACGGCAGCTTCCATCTTTCCGTCTGTATCAGCGATGGTGATAATCTTATGCTCTGTAAATTCCACGGCACCTGCTTCGTGGACATTGATGTGACCGCTCCCCACGCAGATGACACCTTCATACTGGTAAAGCATGGAGTCGATGGTCGTGGCATTGGTTTGAGTACCGCCTGTCAGGAAGAAAATCTGTGCATCAGGAAGTCCGCATGCTTCACGGATACGATCCTTGGCACGCTCACTGAATTCATCAAATCCGTAGGGCGTAGGGTGGGCGCCGTTAAACTTCACAAGGTTCTCCAACACCTTGGGGTGCGCACCATTGTTGTAGTCACATTCAAATGATACCATAATATGTTTTGTCTTTTTGCCTGCAAAAATACATAAAGTTTTGCGATTTATTTGCATACTTGGGAATTTTTATGTATATTTGCACTTTAATTTCTTCTTTAATAGCAGATATGATTTGGCAAAAGCATATTTTAGTTGGTTCTTTAGTTATATTATTGATCTTGTCGCTTTGCTCATGGAGTGGCGATGATCATGCCGTGATAGGTCCTGTTCCTGTAGCTCCTGACTATACAGACTCTACCCAGTGGTATATCCGTGACAGAGGGGGTGCCGCTGATCTCTTTTATATTGTTTCCACAGAGACTGGCGATCATATGATGGGAACAGATACTTGTCATTTTGCAGATACTAGGGATCCTTATTTGCGTAAGCGTATGAGGCATGAGATGCTAGCTGTAGACTCGTTTTATTCCGGTCGTCTCAATTATTTCTCCCCTTATTACCGTCAGGTTTCCATGCAGTCGTGGACATCAGAGGCAATAGCGATGGCGCGTATTCCATTAGCGATGTCTGATTGTGTCCTTGCTTGGGAGTATTATCTGGAGCACATGAACCAGGGACGTCCGTTTATTCTGGCTGGCTTCAGCCAAGGAGCTCATGCCGTGATGGAAATCATGAAGCGAATGCCCGATAGCGTGGCTAGTCGCATGGTTGCTGTGTACCCTCTTGGTTATAAGGTGACTCGTGAGGATACGGCTGCCTGCCGTCATCTGCGTCAGGCCTCTGGTGCTACCGATACGGGGGTAACCATTAACTTTAACTCAGTGAAGTCGCCGGAATGTGAAATATCAGTGGTGAGTGAGGGTAATCTTTTCTGTATCAACCCTGTCAATTGGCGTACAGATACTTTGTCAACGCCCTTTGTACTATATGGACGGAAAAAGAATGATACGCTTACTGTACGTCTTGACCCCGCGAGTCGTTTACTTTTGGTCGAGGGTTATAATGTCGACAAACCGATGCGCGTTATCGGTAAGCCCGGCAACTATCACCACATGGAATTGAAATTCTATTATCCCTATATACGTCAGAATATGGCAGATAGGGTAGCGGCATTTCTTGGAAAGAAAGAATAGACAGAAGACAACGGATAAAAACCATCAATTATGAAAAGACTATTGACATTGCTCTGCCTGTTGGCGTCTGTAGCGCTAGTTATGGCGGAAACGACAAATGAAGTTGAGTTAAAGGCAAATGGAGTGGTAACGCGGGTGAGCTTTTACACGCCTGAAATCGTCAGGGTTGTGAAATGCCCTGGTGAAACCATTACGCAGAAGCGGAATAGCCTTGTAGTAACGCTGGCGCCCCAGACGGATATTGACATTTCTGTGAAGGAGGCTGCTTCTAAAGTGGTGATGAGTAGTGAGAAACTGTCAGTCATGATAGATAAACGTACAGGGCAGTTGCAATTTATGAGTAAAGGGAAGAACCTGTTGAAAGAAAACTCTTCCGCTTTCGAACAGCGTACAAAAGGCTCGGATGCTGGTGCTTATAGAGTGACACAGTCGTTTGTACTTGACAAGGATGAAGCGATATACGGTCTTGGTACTATTCAGGATGGCAAATTGAATCGGCGGGGCATCCATCAAAGGATGGAACAATCGAATCTGGAAGATTTTCAGAATGTGCTGCAAAGTATTAAAGGGTGGGGCATCTATTGGGATAATTACTCACCGACAGACTTCGATGATGATGCTCTGAAAGGTATGTCTTTCTCGTCAGAGGTAGGCGATGTTATTGATTACTATTTTATGTATGGCGGTTCTGCTGACGGCGTGATCGCTCAGATGCGTCAACTTTCTGGGGATGTTCCGATGTTCCCGCTTTGGACCTATGGCTTCTGGCAATCAAAAGAACGTTATAAGACTGCAGCCGAGACGGAAAGTATCGTTGATAAATATCGTGAATTGCAAGTTCCCCTTGACGGTATCATTCAAGACTGGCAATACTGGGGTTCCAACTATCTGTGGAATGCTATGGACTTCTTGGCAGAAGACTTCGCTACGGGGCAGCAACTCATCAAGAACGTTCATCAGAAGCATGCCCATTTCATGATTAGTATCTGGGCAAGCTTCGGCCCTCAGACCCAGCAGTTCCGTGAGCTGGATGAGAAGGGACTACTTCTGCCCATCGAGACCTGGCCCCAGAGTGGAATCTCGCATATCTGGCCTCCAGTGATGGGATATCCCTCAGGTGTAAAGGTATATGATGCATTTAGCCCTGTGGCAAGAGATATCTATTGGAAGCACCTGAAGCGCCTTTTCGACTATGGTACTGATGCCTGGTGGATGGATTCTACAGATCCGGACTTCTTCAATCCCAAAGAGTCAGACTATGACCACAAGGTTGGTGATGGCACATGGCGCTCATTGCGTAATGCCTTCCCGCTGGAGACTGTCCGTGGTGTCTATGAGGCGCAGCGTAAGGAGTCGTCGGATAAACGTGTCTTTATCATGACGCGGAGCTCGTTTGCAGGGCAACAACATTATGGCTCGAATATGTGGAGTGGTGATGTGGCTTCTTCGTGGGATATGCTTCGTAAGCAAGTGCCTGCAGGTCTGAATTTCTCCTTGACAGGTAATCCTAATTTCAATACCGATATCGGCGGTTTCTTCTGTAATTCCTATAATACGCGGGGCTCTGGTTCTGCTCCGAAAAATCCGCAGTTTCAGGAACTCTATGTACGGTGGATGCAGTACGGCCTGTTCTGTCCTGTCTTCCGCAGTCATGGTGCAGATGCGCCTCGTGAAATATGGCAGTTCGGAAAGAAGGGCGAACCCGTATATGATGCTATCGAGAAGTCGATTCGTCTGCGATATCGCCTAATACCTTATTTATATAGTACAGCTTGGCAGGTGACGAGTCGTCATGAGAGTTATCTGCGTCCATTGTTCAGCGACTTTGCTGCCGATAAGCGTGTCTGGGATATGCCGGATGAGTTTATGTTCGGGCGCTCAATTTTGGCTGCTCCTGTTCTTGAGGCTCAGTACACGGAAGAAAAGATCATCAAGGAAGATGCCATGACGGGCTGGGATAGGAAGGAGATGGCTAACGAGGGTGATGTGAAAGTTGACTTCACGGGAACAAAGTCTGCCAAGAAATATCTGCCAAAAGGAACTGACTGGTATGATTTCTGGTCTGGCAGTCGCATGAAAGGAGGACAGGTTGTGACGATTCCTACGACTTTTGATCGTGTGCCAATGTTTGTCCGTGCAGGCAGCATCCTGCCATTGGGACCAGAAATGCAGTATGTAGGTGAAAAAGCGTGGGATAATCTTGAAATCCGGGTCTATCCAGGAGCTGATGCCACCTTTACGCTTTATGAGGATGAGGGCGATAATTACAACTATGAACAGGGTATTTGTTCTACAATAACCTTTGAATGGAGTGATCGCACCGGCATCTTGACAATCGGACAGCGTAAGGGCAGCTATCCTGGTATGTTACAGTCGCGTAAGTTTACGATTGTCCTGCCCGACGGCACTTCTTCTGTCGTCGAGTATCAGGGAAAGGAAGTTTCATGTAAACTATGAACTTTAGCTGCAAGATTGCAGCTAAAGTCCATCATATGTTATAAAGCCTCAAGCATTCGCTTGATGACTACTGAGCAGCTAATCTCGCGGTTAGCTGCTTCTGGTATGACAATAGAGTTTGGTGATTCAATCACGTCATCCGTCACAATAAGGTTGCGGCGTACAGGCAGACAATGCATGAACTTACCATTGTTTGTCCATGACATGTGTTCGGTATCTACGGTCCATGACATATCCTTTGATGTAATCTTGCCATAGTCGGCAGGATTCGTCACACCGGGATTACTCCAGTTCTTGGCGTAGATGAAGTCTGCACCCTCAAAAGCTTTCTTCTGATTATATTCCACACGGGCATTACCGATAAACTTTGGATCGAGCTCATACCCTTCAGGATGCGTAATGACGAAATCAACATCGGCTGCATTCATCCATTGGGCAAAGCTGTTAGGTACTGCCTGTGGCAGGGCACGGCAATGAGGTGCCCATGTCAGCACGACTTTAGGACGCTTAACGGTCTTGTATTCTTCGATGGTGATGAGGTCAGCAAAAGCCTGGAGCGGATGTACGGTGGCTGTTTCCATCGCAAAGACCGGGCGACCACTGTATTTGATGAATTGCTGCAGTACGGTTTCGGCGTAGTCGTATTCACGATCAGTCAGTCCGGCAAAGGAGCGTACGCCAATCAGATCGCAGTAGCAGCCCATCACGGGGATAGCTTCCAACAAGTGCTCCGACTTGTCGCCATCCATGATGACGCCACGTTCTGTTTCCAGTTTCCAGGCACCGGCATTCACATCAAGCACGATGACGTTCATTCCCAAGTTCATGGCAGCCTTCTGAGTAGACAAGCGTGTTCGGAGGGAATTGTTGAAGAAGATCATCATGAGTGTCTTGTTCTTCCCCAGATGCTGATATTTGTAACGTTCGTTCTTAATCTCTTGTGCTTCGGCGAGGGCTTGGCTGAGATCGCCAATATCCTCTACATTGATAAAACTCTTCATATGCTTATGATTCTTTTGGTAATGTCATGATGAAACGTGCACCTTCTTGATAAGTGGTGTCAAGAACGATATCGCCTCCAAGACGACGGACAATACTGCGTGCCACAGAGAGGCCAATACCTGTACCTTCATAATACTCATCCAATTGTACAAATGCCTCAAAAATGTGTTCTGCTTGTTTGGCAGGGACACCGATACCCGTATCTTCAACTGTGAATGCCACTTCAGAGGGCTTTTGTGAGATGACTAACCTCACAGTTCCTTCTTTTGTGAATTTCTTGGCATTGTCGAGCAGAAGTACCAGGGCGCGGGTTGCATAGCGTTGATTTGTCAATAAATGGAATTCTTCCGTTCCCTCTTGCAGTTGTAGGTCAAACTTGATATGGTCTGTATGGAGGATACCTGAATTCTCGATAGCTTGATCGGCAATTATTTTAGTCGTGGTCTCATCTGTTCGTTCGATGATGGTCTGACTGCTGGCTTCAGACAACTCTAGCATCTTGTCAACCAATTCGGTGATCCGCTCACTGTTTTCCCTGATACGCTGCTGGATATCCTTCTTCTCGTCAGTACCCAGTTCTACATCTTTCCCTGTAATCACCTGAGCGAATCCATTGAGGATGTTCAGCGGTGTACGGATTTCGTGTGATATTTGGCGGATGAAGTTGGTCTTCATCTGAGATGACTCATTTGCACGGGCATTGGCAATAGTCAGTTCTTTATTTTTCTGTTCTAATTCCAGATTCTTCTCTGCCAGACGTTTAGTACTGCGATACCTGTGATAGGTGAAAATCACCAAGAAGATGATAATCAGCAACATGGCAATCGAAACAGCCAGAATACGCTGCTGGGTCATGGCTGTTTCTTGTTCTGCGATTTTGGCCTCTTTCTCTCTTGTCTCATAGATAATGGCCAACTCTGCTGCATTGTGTTTACGTTCATATTCATCAACGGAGTCGATGGATTCGGCTATTCGTCGAGCAGCCATAAGCGCCTTATCATGTCTTCCGGATTTCTGATAGGCATTAAAGAACGGAATGAGATAAGTCTTCAGGTAGTACATCGATTTAGGCATGGCCCAAGAATTGGCGAGCGAATCAAGTTTAGGAACAAGGTCTGCCAGATCATCCCAACGTTCAGCCATTTCCAGATATTCGGCGTTGTCAACAAGACCGATACTGGTTTTGGAATAGTCAGACTTCAAGAACTCCCGATAGATTTTATCAGCCTCTTGGCGCTGTCCGGTCTTGATTAGCACGATAGCCTTGTGAGTTCCCAAACTGCCTAGGTATTCTTCTGCGGTGCGTTTTGAACAATCAGGAGATTCCACAAGTCTATTAATAGCTTCTTCGGCAGCGACGACCCATTTTTCTGCCTGTTCGAAATTGTTGGTGGTAGTATAGGCGTCCATGATGTTATAAGCCACTCTTGCCCATGAATAGATGTGATCATATTTCCCTGTCTGTAATGCCAGTCGCTTCAGGGTGTTGTAGGCATGGGTGAAGTTCTTTTCTGCCTCAGCAGTGCGGCTTAACTGCATCTGACAATATCCAATGTCATGGAGCAAAATTGCTTGCCACTCTTGTCCGCTTTCCGTCTTGTCTTTTTGGGCTATAGAGTAAGCTTCTGTAGCTGTTGCCAGTGCGCCTTGCTGGTCACCTTTGATGGTAAGGATTGTTGATAGTTGATCGTAGGCAAAATAGAAAATGGATGGCTGATCTTTATAGAGTTCGTCACCTGTCAGTGCCTTCTTATAGTATAGTTCTGCACTGAGTTCTTGTCCCATCTTGTAATGAATCTGGGCACGGTAGAAGTTAATCTTTGCATCATACAGCGCATGCACATCCTCCAGACTGTCGACTACTAGTAGGGCTTGGTTATAGTCATGCTCCATAGCAGCATATACCAGTGAATCGTTGTAGTCTATTTCTTTGACTGTCAGTCTGGAGCCGTTGTTCGCTTTTTGGCACGAGACAGCTAGGAGCAGGGTGAAAACCCATACAGCAAAGGCGATGGCATGTTTGTTTTTATTCATATATTGTTATAGGTTTGTCGTAGAGAATACTATGGTCTTGTCTGTCCTTCGCCCTCGATGAGCCATTTGTAAGTACAGATTTCTTCAAGGGCCATCGGACCGCGTGGCCCTAGTTTCTGTGTGCTGATACCAATTTCGGCACCTAGTCCGAATTGGGCACCGTCGGTGAAACTTGTCGGCGCATTCCAGTAAACGCAGGCAGCATCAACTTGGGCCTGGAACTTTCGTGCAGTCTGTTCATTCATCGTAATGATGGATTCACTATGTCCGCTGCCGTTCTCGTCGATATGGGCAAGTGCCTCTTCCAATGAACTAACGGTTTTGATAGCCAGTTTGTAATCCATGAATTCTGTTCCAAAACTTTCAGCAGTTGCATGCTCCAAATATGGATATTTGTTGTCGAGCACCTGATAGGCAGGTTCGTCTGCGTAGATGATGACGTTTTTCTCTGCCATCTTCTCGCAGAGTTTTGCCAGATCATTGAGGCGGTTCTTGTGGATAATCAGACAGTCGAGTGCATTGCAGACTGAGACACGGCGAGTCTTGGCATTATAGATGATAGCCTTCCCCATTTCCACATCACCCTCCTCATCAAAATAGGTGTTCACCACCCCGGCACCAGTCTCAATGACTGGCACACGGGCTGTGTCGCGGACAAAGTCGATCAGTTTTCTCCCTCCACGTGGGATGCAGAGATCGATATAGCCTACGGCGTTCAGCATCTCTCCAGTGGCCTCGTGGGTGGCAGGCAAGAGTGCTACCACATCTTCGGAAATGCCATATTTCTCCAATACCTCATGAATGAGTGCCACCTCTTCACGATTAGAGCAGTCAGCGTCTTTTCCGCCTTTCAGCACACAGGCATTACCACTCTTGAAACATAAAGAGAATACATCGAATGTGACGTTGGGCCGAGCCTCATAGATCATGCCGATAACACCGAATGGTACACTGACACGACAGAGTCGCAACCCGTTAGGAAGTGTTTTGGATTTTGTGATATGCCCGAGTGGTGTTGGCAAAGTAGCAACATTGCGCATATCATTGGCGATGCCCTCCAGACGGCTGTCTGTCAGTTGCAGACGATCGTAGAGCGGATTTGATGGTTCCATCTTGGCAAGGTCAAGTTTATTGGCCTCCAGTATCCGTTCCTTCTGCGACAAGATGGCATCGGCCACGGCATTCAGTATATCGTTACGCTGGCTGTCATCCAAGAGTGCCAACTTCTTGCTGGCACGTTTCACACGCTCAAAAGTCTCTTTCAGTTCCATTGTGAAGTGTTATTTGGTTTCAAATTCAGTATGTGGTGTCTCCGTGGGTTTTTCGATGAGATCGATAAGAATATTGTCACGTTCCCCATTTGCAATGATAACCCTGATACCTGCCTGTGACACCTTCCGGGCTGTCGTGTACTTGGAGTGCATGCCTCCACGGCCAAAGGCACTCTTCTCAGGCTGTATGTATTCTGACAGATCGCGACCTGGAGCCACCTTGCGGATCAGTTCTGCATCGGGATCGTCAGGATGGGTATTATAGATGCCATCTATATTAGATAGCAGGATCAGCGTATCAGCATTCATCATCTGGGCTATCAGGCCAGAGAGTTCGTCGTTATCGGTAAACATCAGCTCCGTTACGCTGACGGTATCGTTCTCGTTTACGATAGGCAGTACGTCGTTCTCCAGCATCACATTCATACAGGCCTGTTGGTTCTGATACTGTTCGCCTGGTTCAAAGTTCTCCTTCATCGTGAGCACCTGCCCTACGTGAATGCTGAACTCACGGAATAGGTCGTAATAGAGTCCTACAAGCTTGACTTGTCCTACGGCAGAATACAACTGTCGCTGCTCTACAGAGTCGAGCGAATGGTCAACCGTCAGTTCCCGCCTTCCACAGGCTACTGCACCAGAAGATACCAGT
>Ga0247608_10007191_pt1 | contig 11477 bp, 16 predicted proteins | sample 176DNAGHGlowgp2_FD_193490 | JGI IMG/M metagenome (GOLD analysis project Ga0247608, IMG submission 193490) | Sheep rumen microbial communities from Palmerston North, Manawatu-Wanganui, New Zealand - 1766 DNA GHGlow gp2 | ecosystem: Host-associated > Mammals > Digestive system > Stomach > Rumen ... | reverse complement strand
GTCAACAGGAACAGGATAGCCTGCTTGGACATCGCCAACAAATGAATTTTATCGTTCTTTAGTTTTTACTCAAGACGGTCATTTATTAACTCATGGTATCGATTTTAATCCAGTAGCGTCTTTAGGCCCTGGTTTGTTATTTAATCCTACAGCTGGCACAACTAATGTCAGTGCGCCAGAAAGTGATACAGATGGTGCTATTCCTATATTCGAAAATCAAAGTGGACAATGGAACGTAAATTGGATTAATACTGTCAACTTTGTAATGTATCCAGAATATGGATTTACTTCTGGACAAGTATTAATAGGTAAGGGTACCGATACTCCTACCACAAGGGCTATTGTAACAACTGGTGCTTCAGATACTAGTGGCTTAATGACTGAAAATGCTGTAATCAATAATTTTATACCATATCCTGCATGGACTTCTGGCGATACAAATCAATATGTATTAATTCAAACAGCTGCAAAGAATGTTACCAAGTATAAATTGTTAGATGATATTGACAACCTTACTACTACTGATACAACATCATTATTAACAGGTTTAGCTGTAAAAAATGCTATTGCTGACGCTTTTGAGGCTAATGATGCAATGCAGTTTGCTGGAACTTATATAGGAGATGATGAACTGCCTATTACAAGTACTGTTGGTGGTACTTTTGCAACAACACCAGATATCATAAAACTTGGCCGAGGATGTACTTGGAGAGTATCAACAGCTGGATATTTCGGTTAGAATAAAGTAGAAGTAGGTGATCTGATTATAGCAATACAAGATTCAATCAGTGCAGTTAGTGGTGATGATCCTGCTAAATACACAATCATATAGGCTAATATTGATGGCGCTTTAACTACGGCAAATTTAGGAGGTACTAATAATGAGTCAAAAAGAAAAGTTTATCAAGATAATCAACATAATTTATATGTTGATTAGTTGTTTAGAACTATTTATGTAAATAATTCTGAATTTCTAGATGAAGCTACATATGGTTCGGTGAATTTTGAAGCAGGAGAATCCCTAAAAATCGATGATAGTAATTATACAATTAAATATGAAATAGACAACACTGTTTCAGCTCAAACAACTCAAGGCTTATATAAAATAAAGCATAATAAATAGGGCTTGATAACAGGTAGTACAGCATGGAATCCTGCATCTTTAACGTTAGATAATATTGTATCAAACTGGTCATCGTCCGCTGGTGGCGGTTCTGCAGAATATAATCCAGATCAATCGTCTATATAGTTGTATGCAACTAGAGGATTAGTATTTTAGCAAACGCCTGGCGATTCTATAATTAATATAGGTCATGTATTAAATGGCGCTACTACTGTAACATCATAGACAGGAGTCTATATTTCTGGTTTAGTAATTGATCCATACGGACACGTTATTGGTGTTGAAACAGCTCAAGATATCAACACATGGCGTCCTGTTAATGCTTATCTATTATAGGCTAATGGGTCAAAATAGACAACTTAGCTTAGTCCAACTCCATCAAGTGTTGGTACTGCAGATTTAACTTTTGGTTCTGAATTTGTGTTTGCTGGTACTGAATAGGTTGGTTCTGAGACAGGTAATGAAATTCATTTAGTTTGGGCTGAAGTATCTAGTAATGGTACTATTACTTATGCGGTTTAATAATAATAAAAGCGGAGAAATTAAACTCCGCTTTATTTGTTTTAAATATATTTGATTTTCTTATATAAATATAGTATAATACAGAAAATCATTTTAAATATATAATTATGGCTAATAGTGAAAAAATTACAGCCAAATATATAACATTTTTAAGTTTAGCTGATTTCCAAGGAAGTAATGGTCTTGGCACATCTAATTTAATAACAACACCAGTTAACGGATATGTTGGAAGAGTTCCATATTATTCTACTGTTTTTATTGAATTAGAAGGACTTATATGGTCAAAAGGTCGTTATTATGGTGATATGATTGCTTTGGAATACAGTAGAACAAATACTAATGCTATATCTTTGGCTTCTGATCAATGGACTGATTTACAATGGACTGAATTGACTTCGTTATCTGATGGTTCTTATGTTTTACAAGCCACACAATCAACTTGTATGTATACTGGATATATGTCATTTAAAGCAGATACAGGTCAATCTACATCATGGGAAGATGAAATCATATTACATACCGCAGGTAATATTGATTCGAATTATGGAAGATTATATTTTAAACTAGTACATGATAGTGCCTCTAAAACTACTAAGATGTATGCTTCTACATCTAAAGATGCATCAAGTACAGTTGGATTAACTATAAAATTAAAGAAACTGATATGAATATAAAAGATACTTATACACATGGCAGTTAGTCAGTTATTAAAGGATTAACATCATTAAATATTACTAATGGTAAATTAGTATTACAGTATACTAAAGCTGAGCCATTAAATAACTAGGGAGCATAGACTGTATATAATTTGGAATTATAGAATTTCTATACTCAATTAGCAAATGTTTACCTTCCTCTAACAGGTGGAACTTTAAATAAAGGTGAAGATCCAAAACCATTAATATTGGAAACTTCTAACACATCAACATCATCTGGTGTTTAGTTAACATTTGCTAAAAATGGAACAGAATTAGGAGGCTTAGGTTTTGATGTCGCTAACACTCCTTTATTTATTAATACATCTGGGACAAAGTATGAATTATTACATACAAATAATTTACCATTAAAGAAAGGAAGTGGGTAGTCTAGTGTTTAGCAAACTGGTACAACTGCATCAGGTTATTATTCTCATGCTGAAGGCAAACACACTCTTGCCAGCAGTCCTTCTTCTCATGCTGAAGGTACAAGTACTATTGCGTCTGGGGACTCCTCTCATGCAGAAGGAAACATTACTCAAGCAAGCGGAGCTGCTTCATCGAGCAGTGGTGATAAAACATTGGCACATGGAGCAGCATCTCACACGGAGGGAACAAGTGACAATACTCCAGCAGCCATACTGGCAAAAATTAATGACAATACGCTTTTACCTGATATAAAAGCAGGCACGTTCCGTGCGAATGTTGCTTTTGGGAATCAGTCTCACACAGAAGGAGGTAACACAGTTGCTTACGGTCTTCAGTCCCATGCTGAAGGATGGCGCACCCTTGCTGAGGGAAATCACAGCCATGCAGAAGGTGAGAGAACACAAGCAGAGGGGCAAAATTCACATGCCGAAGGATATCAGACTAAAGCAAAAGGAGCAAGGGCACACTCAGAAGGTTATATAACTAAAGCAGCAGGAGATGGTTCTCATGCAGAGGGTAGTGGAACAACAGCTTCTGGTGACTTTTCCCACGCAGAGGGTAGTGGACCAACAGCTTCTGGTGATTTTTCCCATGCAGAGGGTGTGCTTACAGAATCAAAAGGTCTTCAGTCCCATGCTGAAGGCTATAAGACACAAGCAACTGAAAGTAACGCTCATGCTGAAGGAAATGCTACATTGGCTGCAGCCAATGGTGCTCATGCTGAAGGTTATCAGACTACGGCTAAAGGCGCACAGAGCCATTCCGAAGGTCGAAGAGCTACTGCATTAGGTAATGGCGCTCATGCGGAGGGATATAGTACTAACAAAGCTTCGGACACAATAACCGCAAATACAAGTTCTGCCGATGTAACAACAGCGTGGAATAGCAATAAATTTAGTTTAGCACAGAAAGACGGTTCTCATGCTGAAGGTACAGATACACTTGCTCTTGGACCATCTTCTCATGCTGAAGGCTCTGTCACCAAAGCATCTGGTACTGGTTCTCACGCTGAAGGCAATGGTACAACGGCGTCTGGCGTTAATTCTCACGCTGAAGGTGATGGAACAACAGCATCAAACAGTAATTCTCATGCTGAAGGCAGAGGTACAAAAGCATCTGGTTTTCACTCTCATGCAGAAGGTTTCGGCTCCAAAGCAAATTCTGACTCATCTCATGCAGAAGGTAGTGGCACTTCAGCTTCTGGCTTTTCTTCTCATGCAGAAGGTGAGGCAACAACAACATCAGCCCACTACTCTCATGCTGAAGGTCGGTATACAATTGCAACTAACCAGTGTGAACACGCAGAGGGACAATACAACAAATCAAACACAGGTACACGTCATTCTGTAGGTATAGGTACTAGCACCAACGATAGAAAAAATGCTTTCGAGATAATGTCTGATGGTAAAGCATATTTGTATGATATTGGTGGATATGATGGAACTAATCCTTAGAGTACAAATACTCTACAATAGATAATACATTATAATTTAATATTGGATATATCAGAGGTTACAGGAGCGTTTTATGGAATTGACCATAAGATTATACAAGAATTAATACGTAATAAAGAATGGCATAAAATACAAATTAGTTATTCTCCACAAGAACTTACTGATACCGTATAGTATTTTTTCCCAAAATATGTAAACGAAATTATACATGGAAATGATACTGATACGGAGGTATATTTATATTATACTATCAATAATACAAACTACGAATTGATACTTTATGGAGAAGATGGCATTTAGACAACCGCTTTTGCGATACAGATATATAGTGATTATGGTGTATAAATATAAAATTAATATTATATTATGATAAAATTTGAATATAAAACAATTTTAATTAAACCAGAAGAGATTATTTCTCATAAATTAAATAAATCTGGAGAAGAAGGTTGGGAGTGTTTTTCTCTTTATTTTGGAGAAAATTTCACTGAGGCTTTTTGTAAAAGAGTAAAAGACAAGAATAATGATGTATAAAAATGAGTTTATATTAAAATAATAAAAATAATTTGATTTTAACATAAAATATTATTATTATTAAGTATGTTTAATTTTAAAATTATATGAATAATGACAACGAATGAAGTTTTAGCTAAGCAAAATTTTATCACCAAGATTAAGTTTAAGGATGGTGATGCAGAATTGAGTCGTGAACTCAAGGTTAAGATTATGGGAATGAGAATTGAATACAGTAAAATTAGACGTGCATTTGATGCTGATTTACAAGAATTTGCTAAAGAACTAATTCCTGAAGAGTTTAATGTTTTAAATTCTAAACAAGATAAGACTGAAGAAGAGTCAAAAAGATTAGAGGAATTAACAAAGCAGATTAATGAAGATTATAATTCATATGTAAATACTAGAGGTCAAGAGGAAGTTCAGATTAATAATAAATCATTTACAGAAGACGAATACAACGAGATAGTTGCTGTTAATGCTGGTAATGACGTAGAAATTAATGGTCAGCAATTAAGTTCTGCTGATTTCCTTGAGATTTTCTATTCTTTATTTGTTACAGAGTAATGAATTTTATTAAAAAGATACTTGCTGATTATTTAAGAGAATCTTTATATAAGATAGAACATGATTAGTGTGAATTAACACAAGAGTAGCAAGAAGAATTAATTCATTTAATAGGTAAGGTTCCATTAAGTAAAGCGCAAGCATTTAAATTTTTAGGTATATCTAGAAGTAAATTTGATTATTTATTAAGATGTTATCGAATACCACAAGGAAGGAAACGTTATGGTTTTAATGAATTGGTTTGGTATAAAGATGAACTTGAAGAATATAAATAGTTAATGGAACAGGATAGTGAATAGTACAAGATAAAAAAGTAAAACTAAGCCCTGAGAGTATATCTTGGGGCTTTTAATTTATAATAATTATGGAAATTGTAGAAAATAAGCCATTGATAAATTTTAAATTGACAAAAGAAGAATTTTTAAAAAGATGGAAACTTGCTGTTGAAGCTGCAAAGTAGGCTAAAGAAGCAATTGCTACAGCAGATAGTACTATTAAAGCTAATGGAGATTCTATTAGAGCGGAAGTACCAGAAGAATTGGTTTATGATTACGATAAACATAAGACGAGACATACTAATATATCTGTAGGATCAGATTCACGTTATGTAAAAGAGAAAAATGGAGGATTGATATGATTTCTCACAAATTGTTAAATGGTTTAACTTTATTTACTAAGCATATTCCATTTATAAATTCTATAATTTGTATTTTTTATACAATTATCGAATTCTTACATATCCATATTCATATTATTCAATTTATTTCTTGTCTGTCTTTATTTTATATTTTTGTTCTTTATATTCTATCTTATTTATTACATTTCTGTTGGAAGCATAGATTAGCAATACATTTTCTATCTACTTATTGGTTCCTATCATTAATTGATTCGTGTTACAAATTACCTATATCAGATGCTTCTTATACTTTAATAATTTTATGTATTGCAATATTATTTATTGTTTATTATTTTATAAGGAATTTATATGAAAATGTTTATATTAGATGATAATCCTAATAATGAATTTAATGTAGAATTATATTAGGAATTATTACAGTATGATTTAGATATATTAAAAGGTTCTTTTGATGATCTAGTTCATGTAGGATATTGTGATTATATATTATTGTCTTGGCCTGTATATAATGCTAATCTCAATGAATATGTCTATTATTTACAATCAAGCAAACATTGTGGCACTAAAATTATTCATTAGGTCCATAATTTAACACCACATATTGGAGTTAGTATTATGTATGCAGTAGATTATAAATTAACTGATATTTTTATTCATATGGGTTAGTATAGTTATGATGTATTAATTAATAAATATCCTAACGCGCAACATATTATTATACCTCATCATACATATAATCATACTTATGATAAATGTGAAATAATTGATCCTCATTTAGATTAGTAGTATAAATATATTTTAGCATTTGGTGATATTAGAAAGAAAAGTGAATTGAAGTTATTATTAAATTTAAAAGATTTTTGTCTTAATAATAATTATAAGATATTATGCAAATGTGATTCTACTGATGAACATATACAATGTTTACCTAATTAGTATTTAACTCCAAGTGAAATTAAAGGATTATTTATTCATAGTGATATTGTATTAATCCCAAGGATAGATGGATTAAATAGTGGTAATATACCATTAGGATTATATTTTGGTAAACCTATTATAGGTCCAGACATTGGGAATATGGGTTATTTATTAAAAGAAACGAACAATTATATTTGGTAGAATTAGAATGAAATTCCAGATTTAATTTAGTTAGCTTATAATAATAGAGAAGAATTAGGTTGGCGTAATAAATAGTATGCAGAATAGAATTTACATATTAAACTTATTGGTAAAAAATTATATGATTATTTGAATAATCAGTTAACATAGGTCGGCTTATAAAAGTCGGCCTTTTTTGTTTATATATTTGTCCGTTTTTACTGTTAGAAAATAAATTGGATATTGTTTACGTAACTCTTATTGGTATTCTATAATTGCATTGTCATCGATGATAAAAAAATATAAATAGAGTTATTAACAATTAAAAATTAAATTATGGCAGACAGTAAAGTTTTTATGCTTCCAGATGGTTCTGGTAATAGTGTTGATCCAAATTTACTTTATACCACTTTGATGAACAACAATGGTTTTGGTGGTAATGGTAACTGGATCTGGATTATGTTCTTATGGCTCATCTTTGGTTGGGGTGGTAATGGCTTTGGTGGCGGATATGGAAATGGCGCTGCTGGGTTCTTATCTAATCAAATGAATAATGACACTGGTAGAGAACTACTTATGAATGCTATTTAGGGTAACGGAGCTGCCATTTCTCAATTGTCTAATCTTTTAAATACAGAAGTTCAGACTGTTTAGAATGGTATCTTTACTTTAAATAATGCAATTACAAGTGTTGGCGCTTAGGTAGGTATGACTGGATTACAAACAATTAACTCTATCCAGAGTGGTAATGCTGCATTAGCACATCAATTATGTGAATGCTGCTGCGAAAATCGTTTATTGACAACACAGCAAGGTTATGAGTCAAGAATTTAGACAATAGAGTAGACAAATCAATTGGGAGGTTAGGCTGATCGTAATACCAATAGCATTGTTGGTGCTATTAACACTAATGGTCGAGCTACAACTGATGCTATCGCTGCTTTACAAACTAATATTACTAAAGAGTTCTGTGATATTAGAGAGCGTGAGATGCAGTCTAAGATTGATACCTAGAGTGATATTATTACTCAATTAAGAGGTTAGTTAGATAATGATCGTCAGACAAGCTAGTTCTATGCAATGATTAATCCTTTATAGGCTAAAGTAAATGAGATTGCAAACAAATAGCCAAATACAGTTCCTGTACAATGGCCTAATTTGACTGCAGTTAACGTTACTCCTTATGTTGGCTAGCAGTTCTATGGTTACGGATACGGATACGGTAATAATTTCTGGTCTTAATAAATAAGTTATGGTTATGGCAAATGTATTGATTGGTAATCGTGGAGGAATTCCTACGGTAAGAGCAACACAGTCAAGTGTCGGAAGTGCGACTGCCGATGCTAGTTATACGTTACCTGATCATACTTTTCGATTTGTTGGGCCTGCTGGTTTAATTATAGTAACATTCAGTGACGCCGTAACAGGCGTCCTGGGTGTTAACTTAATAGTTAACGAAGCTACATTGGCTTTAACAGACGCAGAAGGAGATCCTTTAACAGAATTGACTGCTGGAGATCATCTTATAACGTTTAACAAAGTTTCAAACACTGTAAAATTAGTAGCTTAATATGTTTAGTTCATTACAACAAGGCAGCTTGATCTACATACTTGATAAGACAGATGCTCCAAAAATGAAAATAGGAGAGGTAGTTAGCGTAAGTGCACCTAGGACTAATGGTTTTATGTCTAATGGTTTTAATAGCACTATGTGTGTTGACTTAAAAGTAAATGTAGATGGTAGTGTTTTCGACTATAATGCTATCCCGAGTTCCTATAGTATTGTAACTTATAATAATGGTAAAGTTACAATAAGTGAGACTAAGCAGGGATTACAATCAGAAGTTGAAACAATTATATCCAATAGCAAATAGGTTCTTAACAATATTGATTCTTATAAGAAGAATATTGAAGAGGGTGAAAAGATTCTTAAAGAATTGAGTCCGCAGTTTGCTAAGGATAAAGAAAGAGATGATCGATTAAATACACTAGAGTCTAAATTTGAAGGTGTAGAGAATAAGATAGATAAAATATTAACAGCATTAACCACAAAAGAAAAATGATAGTAGTAGAATATAGTACAGACGATTACGGCAAAGTAATGGAATATGTTTCTTGTATTGAAAAGAAAGCAAAGGCAATAAAGGAAATATTCGAAGATAGCACTATGGATCAGAGATCTCGCCACAAACAATATGAAGACGAGGATGACTATTATGATGCTCGTTACAGTATGCGTGGTGGTAAACGAATGGGTGGCAGATACGTATGATAAGAAATAGCTTGGACCAGTATGATCAGAGGCCAAAGGATATGATAAAATATCTATCTAATTATGGCTGGCATTTCACGCGCAAGATGTGTGAATTTGCTACTAAACATATGATCAAAGGCGGAAAACGCCTAAATGCATTAGATAAAGACAAAGTTGATACCATATTGAAAAATGCTGGAATTACTTTAGAAAACAATCAGTTATACGATTATGTATATGTAGCGAATATGGCTTATGCTGATTTCTATGGTTCAAGCATTTCGAATGATTCTCAGCTTGCTAAATATATAAAAGATGTTATTGAAGACGAAGATGGATACGATGGATTAGTTTTTAATCGCTGGTATGCTGACATGTGTAAGTTAGGTATAGCGATAGATTGGGAAGAGATGATATGAAAAGACAGAGATTTGATTTAGATGGTTGGACGGTCTGTATTTTTTATAGTATAAATAGTGAGGATTTTTCCGACATTAGAGAAGCTTTGGAGGAGATAGACTGTCCTCCTTCTTTAATAGAGAAGGCAAGGAAATAGATACAATATGATGATTTAGATATAGGTTTTACTTATTCTAACTTTTTACTTGAATCAAGTGTAATAGGAATAGGTGAAGTATCTTCGTCGTCGGAATTAATGAATACATTAGTTCACGAATGTTTTCATTTAATAGATCATATAAGTTCTGTTAGAGGCTATGATTAGGAGGAGTCAGCCACAATGATGGGAGACTTTGTTTAGACAATATTTAACAATATCGTTAAGGTTTTTAACAGAATTTAAGTAATTAAGCAAATAATTTGAATTATCAATTCTACATAATTATAATTGTGGCACGGATAAATGAATTATATGAAATAACCACAATTGGTAATAAATTAAATGGAGGTGCAGTATAAAAATAAATCTGTACATATGTTATATGTTGTAAAAAAGTAGAATGTTGGTTAATCTCATTGATAATTTGAATTTATTTTATTTAAAATAATTTATTATAATCATGGGATTTTACAATTTGTAGAATCCCATTTTTTATTTTATTAACTTTTTAATTTTATGTATTATGGCAATAGGAATTGATGATTTAGACATTGACGATATAGTTGATGTTGAAGTTGTAACAAATCCCTAGAATTAGGATGAGGAAGAAGAAGTTCAAGAAGATCCTGTTGAGAAACAGCCTTCAACAGAACAACCTACTACGTAGGAACAAGAAGAGGAAGAAATAGATGTTTTGTCTGCTTTTCTTTAGAGTAAAGGAATTGAAGACCCTACAAAGATTAAATTTGTAGATGAAAATAATGAAGTACAAGAAAAAGATTGGAATGATTTGACTGCAGAAGAGCAACTCAACATACTTCAAAATACTAACAATCAATAGCAAGATGAAAATTATGGCTTAGATGATAGCGAAATAGATCTTATTAATAGATTGAGACTTAGTAACATGTCTCCAGAGGAATATGTAGCAGCAATCAAGCAGTAGGGTGTTGCTGAATACGTTGCCAATCAATAGGCTAATCAGCAATAGGTTTATTCTATTGATGATTTGACAGATGAACAGCTTTATGTGTTAGATATGCAGGCTCGTATTGGCGAAGAGAATGTTACAGAGGAGGAATTACAAGAGGCTTTAGATCGTGCCAAATCTAACGAAGCATTATTTGCGAAAGAAATTGCTGGGCTTAGAGAAGAATATCATAGACTTGAAGATGATAAACATCAGAAAGATGCTGCTTTGCAACAACAACAAGCATAGGAAAATTTTGAAAATTATGCTTACGGTGTAATTGATGCAATTAATCGTTTTGATACATTGGGTGAATTAGACGTAGACATGGATGATAATGACAAGAATGAGTTGTATCAGTTCTTGACTGGTTATGACAATGCTGGAGTAAGTTATTTACAGAAAGCATTAAATGATCCAGAGACACTTGTCCAGATGGCATGGTTTGCCTTGAAGGGTGAAGATGTTATTAATAGTATTTCTGATTATTATAAATCTGAAATTACTAAAGCTCATCGCGCTGGTTATGAAGAAGGTGTAAAGAAAGCTTAGCCTGCACCGCGTGATCCAAATCCAAAAGTTGTTGTGAAAAAGCCTGAACGGAAAGAGAGTAATAATAAAATGTCAATCGAAGATCTCGATTGGTAAGATTAATA
>Ga0247608_10007189_pt1 | contig 11480 bp, 8 predicted proteins | sample 176DNAGHGlowgp2_FD_193490 | JGI IMG/M metagenome (GOLD analysis project Ga0247608, IMG submission 193490) | Sheep rumen microbial communities from Palmerston North, Manawatu-Wanganui, New Zealand - 1766 DNA GHGlow gp2 | ecosystem: Host-associated > Mammals > Digestive system > Stomach > Rumen ... | reverse complement strand
GAGGCTAACGGCATGACCATCGTCGTTACCACCTACACCGACGGTACCACCAGCGCCGTTAAGGTGATGAAGTAAGAACGTTAGGCTTCAGGCTTTAGGTTTTAGGCCTTAGCCTCAAGTAAATTCTAAGAAGGGCGGCCCCTTGCGGGCCGCTCTTTTTTGTTGGGGGGAGGTAGTAAAGGTACCCCTATTCACCGAATCACCTGCCGCTGATCCTCACGTCAGTGCGCATAGATTTTTATTATCAATTATAGAATCATTTAGCGTTTTGGAACCCTGAATGACATTTTTTTAGCATAAAATTTGTTTTGTTTAATATTTTTTTGCAATTTTGCCCTTTGAAAGTCATTTTGTTATCATTTGGGCGTTTTTCTCATCATGATGACAGATACTAATCCCTTAAAAAAACTGGAAACTTGATATATTACAAAGATTTACTATTACCAAATTCATTAACTTCAAATCAATTAAAAGCAATGTGCGTATGAAAAAACAAGTAGCACTGCTCTGTACACTGGCGATAGCCATGGGTGTCCCTGCTGGACTGGCCCCGAGTCAATACAGCACGGGATTCACGGCTGTGGCCCAGAGCAACCGAGTAACAGGCGTCGTCAAGGACGCTAACGGAGAGCCGATGATTGGCGTTAATGTGCGGGTAAAGGGCACTAACACGGGAACGACCACCGACCTCGATGGCCGCTACTCGATCAAGGCCGACCCCAACCAGACGCTCGTGTTCTCCTTTGTGGGCTATGACGCGATGGAAGTTCCCGCTTCACAAGCCGCCAACGTTCAGATGGCTGAAGGCGCCAACACCCTGCAGGATGTGGTGGTAACGGCCGAGTTTGGTATGAAACGTGTCGCCCGCACCGTGGGCTCCTCGGTGCAGAACGTCAAGGCCCAGGACATTATCGAGTCGGGCCGCACCGACTTTATCTCGGCCCTGCAAGGCCGTGTGTCGGGTATGAGTGTCGTTAGTTCGGGTGGCGCTCCTGGTGCCTCGACGACGGTGGTGCTGCGTAGCGCTACGTCGCTGAGCGGTAACAACCAGCCGTTGTATGTCGTCGATGGTATTCCCATGAACAATACCTCGTTCAACCCCACCAGCGGCCTGGCCGTCGAGGATGGTGGTTCGGCAGGCCTGACGCCCCGCTCGACCGACTACTCGTCGCGTGGTAACGACTTCAACCCCGAGGACATCGAGTCGATGACCGTCCTCAAGGGTGCTGCTGCCGCCGCTCTGTATGGTAGTGACGCATCTAACGGTGCCATCATCATCACCACCAAGAAGGGCCGCTCGGGCCGCGCCCGCGTGACCTACAGCAACCAGTTCACCTGGTCCAAGGCCTACGGCTGGCCCGAGATCCAGGACAAGTACATCAATGGTGCCTACGGCGCTGCCAACTTCTATTACACAAGCCGCTACGGTTCGCTGTATGATGGCTCGATGCCGTTCTATGACAACACGGCTGCCGTGCTGCAGACCGGTTTCATGCACCGCCACAACCTGTCGATGGAGGCCGGTAACGACAAGATGTCGGTCCGCGCCAGCGCCTCGTTCTTTGACCAGAATGGTGTCATCAAGACCACCGGCCTGACGCGTACCAACCTGTCGCTGGCAGGCCGTGCCGAGTTGACCAAGTGGCTCTCGATGGAAGGCAGCATGCAGTATGTCAACCAGAAGAACGACAAGGCGCTGCGTGGTCTGTACGGCCCCGTGCGCTATAGCTATCGCTGGCCCAGTGTCGATGACATGAGCCAGTATCTGGCCGATGACGGTGCCCACATGAAGTATCCCGCATACTACACCGACACCGACCTGCTGAACCCGCTGTTTGGCTTGAAGAAGAACCTGATGCACGACCAGACTGACCGCATCATCAGCGCCTTCTCGCTGAACTTCACGCCCATCACCCACACCTACCTGCGCCTGCAGATGGGTTGGGACGTGAGCACCTCGACCTATGAGACGGGTACCCACCCCTACTACACAACAAACGCTAACCAGAGCGTGGATGACAGCAACAACAGTGGTACCTACAACATTACCAAGTATAACACCAACGACCCCACGATTAACGTGCTGGCCGGTTACAACAACACGTGGAACGACAACAAGTACTCGCTGGGCGTGCAGGTGGGTTACCACCAGCTCGAGAATGGCGTGACCAGCCTGTCGTCCTATGGTTCCAACTTCAAGGTGATCGACTTCTACAGCATCAACAACTGTACCGAGAGCACCGTCACCAGCAAGAAGCGCTCCACCAAGCGCCGCGTGCAGGCTATCTCGGGTCAGTTGGAGCTGGGTTACAACAACATGATCTTCTTGACCGGACGATTCCGTAACGACTGGTCCTCGACCCTGCCCAAGGACAACAACCACTACTTCTATCCCGCCGGTGAGCTCTCCATCGTGCTCAGCGAGATGGGCTTCATGAAGCACGTCGGCTTTATCAACTACTTGAAGCTGCGTGGCGCTATCGCTCAGGTGGGTAAGGATGCCCCCGTGCTCTCGATCGATCCTGAGCTCGAACCCACCGGCCTGACTGGCGGCGGTTACAAGTATGGCTACACTGGCCCCAACCGCAGCCTCAAGCCCGAGATGACGACCTCCTATGAGGCTGGTGTTGAGGCCCGCTTCTGGAACGACCGCATCAATGCCGACTTCACCTGGTTCCGCACCCATTGCGCCGACCAGATTGTGACCGGTTTCCGCATGAGTTACGCTACCGGCTTTGTGTTGAACAACATGAACGTGGGTACGTTTAACACGTGGGGCTGGGAAGGCCATGCCGATGTGGACATTGTGCGCACCAAGGATGTTCGCTGGAACGTGGGTGTCAACTTGTCGCACACCAACAGTGAGGTGGTTTATCTGCCCGAGAACCTGACCGAGTTCTACAACGCCTACACCTGGAACTCGGGTAACATACGCAACGGTGTGATGAAGGGACACCCCATCAGCACCGTTACCGGTCGTGCCTACGAGCGCAACAAGGCTGGCCAGATCCTGATCGACCCCACCACGGGTCTGCCCCGCACCAGTGCCGTGTGGAGCATCCTGGGTAACCGCGAGCCCAAGCTGCGCTTTGGTATCACCACTGCCTTGAACGTGAAGAACTGGCGCCTGAGTGCCATGTTCCAGGGCCGCTACCATGCCGATGTTGTCAACGCAACCATGCGCGACATGCTGGGCACAGGTCTGAACTGGCTCTCGGTTGACATGCGCGAGAAGGGCTTCGTCGTATTTGACGGTGTGCTCTATGACGGCAAGCAGGAGAGTGACAATCCCACTCCCAACACCATCGCCGTGAACCTGGGTGAGTATGGCTCATACACCTACACTGGTGGTGACGAGGACTGGATCCAGCACAAGATCAACTACATCCGTTGCCAGGAGCTGCGCTTGGCCTACATCATCCCGACTAACTGGTTGCGCAACGTGACCAAGGGTACCATGCAGAATGCCAGCATCTATGCTTCGGCCAACGACTTGTTCACCATCACCAACTACACGGGTACCGACGTTGCCGGTAACACCCTGTCGGCTGCTGCCGGCGGTACTGGCGGTGAGGGTTATGACTGCTGGTCACTGCCCACCCCGCGCAGCTACTCGGTGGGTCTGAGTGTGACCTTCGGCAGCAATGACGAGGCACCCAAGCCCGCCTATGTGAACACAACGGCCCTGAACGACCAGATCAATGACCTGCGCGCTCAGCTCACCAATGCCGAGAACAACTACAACAGCCGCCTGGCCCAGATGCAGAATGACCTGGACGCCGCCAACCGCGCGCTGGCCAACTGCCGCAACGACCTGAACGCTGCCAAGAACGTGAAACCCACCGTGGTTGACAACAGCAAGCAGTACATGAACGTGCTGGTTCACTTCCCCGTGAACAAGACCGCCGTTGGCTCCGATCAGCGTCCCAACGTTGAGCGCGTGGCCGCCTACCTGAAGAGCCATCCCGAGGCCACCTGCGTCATCAAGGGTTACGCATCGCCCGAGGGCAACCAGGAGAACAACATCAAGCTCGCTAACGGTCGTGCCGCCAGCGTGAAGGATCTGCTCGTCAATAAGTATGGTATTGCCGCCAACCGTGTCAACGCCGCTGGCCAGGGTATCAGCAACATGTTTGACGAATTGAGCTGGAACCGTGTTTCGATCTGCGAAATCATCGTGAAGTAATGACAAATGAACACCATTAAAACAGATATAATTATGAAACTTCTCAAATCAATTATACTGTGTGCGCTGGCTTGCGTGACGTTGGGGCTGACATCCTGTGACGACTACCTGGATGTGAACAAGAATACCGACGCCCCTGACTATGTGGAGGGCTACCTCTATCTGGCAGGTATCCAGCAGGCTTATCAGGGTATCTACTGGGACTTGCGTGCCATTGCACCGCTCACCCAGATGATGGGAACATCGAGCTACACCAACTTTGCCAACCATTATTACACCGCTGCCAGCGATGCTGGAGGCGAGGCATGGCGCATGGTTTACTGGAATCAGGGCATGAACCTGGAGAACATGATCAACCAGAGTGTGGAGGCCGAGAACTGGACACTGGCCGGCATCGGCATGGCCATGAAGGCCTTCTCGTGGGACCTGTTGACCAAGGTCAACGGCGAGGCGCCCATGAAACAAGCCTATGAGGCTGGTCGTCTCGACCATCAATATGACTATCAGTATGATATCTATCCCCAGGTGCGCGAGTGGGCCTACAAGGCTATCGAGTACTTGCAGAAGGAGGATAACTCGGCCTATGGCAACCGCATTGTGAACAACGATTACATTTATGGCGGTGACAAGGACAAGTGGGTGAAGTTCTGCTATGCAGTGATTGCCCGCAACCTGGCCTCGTTGACCAACAAGCGTGACTTCAAGGAGAAGTACTACGATGAGTTCATCCAGGCTGTGAGCAAGGCCTTTACCAGCAACGATGACAACGCCACGTTGAAGATTGCCGGTGGTGGTGCCGACGCTGCCGAGAGCGGCTACAACAACTTCTGGGGTCCCTATCGTGGCAACTTGAGCTACAGCTACTTCCAGCACGACTATGCAGTGCAGCTGTTCACGGGTACCATCCGCAAGTATGACGAACAGGGCAACTACATCCAGACCGAGGATACCCTTGAGCTCAATCGTCAGCATTATCCCTACCAGTTGCTTGACAAGCAGATCACCAGCGACACACTGCCCGATGCCGGTCACTTTGACCCGCGCCGCCTCGTGAAACTGGCCACGACCGACAGCAGCAAGTATGCCACCATCGCCGACCGTGAGGTGCTGCGCAGCCTCTACTATGTGGGCTCGGGATTCACTGGCGCTACCGGTCCTATTGGTACCGCCCCCTCGTTCTGGGGCCGCAATGCCGTGTCCAACACTACCTATGACGGTGCTGGCCACTGGATTTATCACAATGATGCTCCGTACATCATGGCCACCTATGCCGAGTTGCTGTTCGACCTGGCCGAGGTACAGTACAAGTATGGCAGCAAGAGCGATGCCTTTGAGACATGGAAGAAGGCTTTGCAGGCCGATATGGATTTCACGGCCAGCTATATCGTAGCGGGTACCTTTGATGGCAACTACCGCCAGGGCGACCGTGTGACCAAGGCCACCTTCAACACGCTGGCTCAGGAATACCTGAATGGCCCCTACGTGGCTGGTCTGCCCATGAGCGATTTCTCGCTCTCGCACATCATGATGCAGAAGTACCTGGCACTTTATCCCTGGGGCGCCATCGAGGCCTGGGTTGACCTGCGCAAGTACTTCTATGACATTCAGTACACCGGCGACTATCCCAAGTACCTCAATGGCTGGGACAAGACGACCCTTGACCAGAAGCTGGATACTGATCCTACCAAGGTTTACAAGGGATTCTGGTTGCAGCCCGCACAGGTACAGGGCCGCAAGAGCGCTTTCAACAAGGACAACAACGGCTCGCCGTGCTTCCGCCTGCGCCCGCGTTACAACTCGGAGTACATGTGGAACAAGGGCAACCTCGATGCCCTGCTGCCCATTGGTGGTCAAGAACTTGATTACCAGTGTTCTATCATGTGGTTCTGCTATCCCGGTGATATGCCTACTTCCAGATAATTTATTAATGATATTAAAATCCGATAGATTATGAAATATTTCAAATATATAGCATTATTGCTGCTGGTGGCTGTCACAATGGGATCCTGTGACAAGAAGGATGTTTCCTACATGGCCGAGCCGGTTAACGAGTCGGTTAAAGCCTACGTCCAGATTGGCTACTATGCTCCCGTGACCGCTGGTGCAACCAATTATATGTACTACATTGACATCAATGGTGTTGAGTACGGCAATGATGGCGCTACCTTCCTGGCCACATTCAATACTGTGCCCTCGGGTGGTACCAACAGGTACTATGCCGTCGATGCAGGGAATATCAACCTCAAGCTTCACAGCAGAGTGAAGGTGGGTGAGACTCCTGAGGGCGAGCCCATCTATGAGTATCCTATTGTCTATGACCAGAATGTGACCGTCGATGCTGGCAAGCGCTATGTCCTCTATGTTCACGACCTGAGCAAGGCTCCCATTCCCATTGAGATGACCCCTGCTCCTGAATTTGGCAAGGCGCTCGACACCGACTCGTTGTGCCGTGTACAGTTTGTCAACCTGCTCTACGAGGCCGACGGCACGCCCTACAGCGGCAAGGTGCAGTATGGCGTTCAGAACCTTGACACCAAGGAATATGAGCCCGTGGGCGAACCTGTAGCCTTCGGCGAGTGCACCTCATGGTTTACCACCAAGATCCGCAAGACCGTCTATAACAGTAGCGGTTCACAGCGTCGCGAGGTGTGCCTGTTCGCTGTTGACAACAATGGTCAGGTGACCGGTAAGCTCCCCTATACCAAATCTAATGGCACAGTGGGTGATTTTACCGATTACTGGACCTGGTACATCGGTCGAGCTTATCGCCAGATTGCGGCAGGCAACTGCGGCAGCAAGTCCATCCGTTGCACGCTCTATCAGTTTGTGATCGAGTAAGCAGGACATCATAGGAGAGAGGGTGGGGACTCCCCCACCCTACCCTACATGACAACCGCCGAGGTGAATCCCCGGCGGTTGTGTCATTGTATATCAGTTAGGGTTATTCCTCGATGGAGACAACGGGTGCTTTGTCAAGCAGTGAGTGGTACAGGTCGGTCATCTTCTTATAGAAGGCCGGGTAATCGAGGTTTTGCTCAAAGTCTTTCTGGGCCTGGGTGCCCAGGCGGGAACGTGTGGCGGTGTCGTTGAGCAGCAGGTTGATGGCCGTAGTGAGCGCTTGCTCATCGCCAGGTGGCACCAGCAAGCCATTGACACCGTCGTGGATATACTCGGGCTGGGCACCGTTGTTGCTACAGATGTGTGCTTTACCAGCCATCATGTATTCCAAGTTGCTGATTCCCAGCGCTTCGGGCTGGATGGAAGGCAGGATGCCGAAGTCGGCTTGCCTCAGATATTCCAGGATGTTGTCCCTGAATCCCAGCAGTGTCACATTGTTGACCATGCCCGCGGCAACGATAAAGCCCTTGATTTTGGCCTTATATTTGGGCTGTCCGTCGCCGATGATGGCGAGATGATACTTGGCCTTATCCACGTGGGTTAATGCGCTCAGAAGGGCGTCTAAGCCTTTTTCGGCGGCAAGTTTGCCATGATACATGATGAGTGCCTGATGGCTGTTAAGCCCCAATTCGCGTCTCAGGTCGGGCACTGTGGTCCCGATCAGGCTGTCGCACACACTGTCGCGCAGTACCACTGTGCGGTCGGCATATTGTTTCTTGGCCTTGCCCAGGAAGACCTCTCGTGCCATCTCGGAGGAGAAGACAAAGCAGTCGATGGACTTGTACAGCTTGGTGTACATGTAGTTGCTCTTGGGCTTATAGACACCGTGCACGCTCACCACAACGCGGGTGTTGCGGTTCTCGCTGATGCGTCGAGCCATCACTGCCATGAAGGCATCCTTGAAGCTGTGCACGTGGATGATGTTATGACCCTTGCGCAGCAGGCGTGCAAATCGCACTGGGCTGTCGATGTCGGTAACGCCCTTGAGCGGCAGGATGGATATGGGGATTTCCAAGCGTCGGTATTGCTTGAGAATCACGGGGTACTTGCGGCACACGACTTCGACATAGAAGTCGGGATCGTTGCGCAGGCGGTCCACTAGGTCATAGGTGTATTGTTCTGCACCCGTCCAGTGCTTGTTGGATACGATATGAAAAACGTTAATCATTTGTAAATGAGGCTATTGAGGAATAACTCACATCCTCAATAGCCACAAAGATAATAAAAATTTTAATTACTCTCCCCCACTCTATCACTCTTTCTTTGCATCATCGCCAAACAGTTCCTTGATGCCTCCGATGGAGCCGAGCAGATTGGTGGCTTCATAGGGCAGGTAAACTGTCTTGGTCTTGTCGCCACTGGCAACGGTATCAAGCATCTGGATGTACTTTTGTGCCAGCAGGTAGTTGGCGGGATTGGTGCTCTGGCCTACTGCCTGGGTGATCTTGTCGATGGCGATAGCCTCGGCCTCGGCCTTGCGGATGCGTGCTTGTGCTTCACCCTCGGCACGCAGGATCTCGGTCTGCTTGTCGGCCTCGGCCTGATTGATGCGTGCGGTCTTCTGTCCCTCGGACTGGAGGATGGCAGCCTGTTTCTGTCCCTCACTGGTCAAGATGGTGGCACGCTTGTTGCGCTCGGCCTGCATCTGCTTCTCCATGGCCTGCAACACCGTTTGGGGCGGCTGGATATCCTGTAACTCGACGCGGTTCACCTTGATGCCCCACTTGTTGGTAGCGTCATCGAGCACGGCGCGCAGCTTGCTGTTGATGGTGTCGCGTGAAGTAAGCGTCTGGTCCAGTTCCAGCTCACCGATGATGTTACGCAGTGTGGTCTGGGTGAGTTTCTCGATAGCGTTGGGCAGATTATTGATTTCATATACAGCCTTGAACGGATCCACAATCTGGAAATAGAGCAATGCGTTGATCTGGGTGAGCACGTTATCCTTGGTAATCACGTTCTGCTTGTCAAAGTCATAGACTTGTTCGCGCAGGTCAATGCTGTTGGTGGTGCGGTATCGTCCATGCTCATAGGCGATAATCGTCTTGGGGCGGTCGATAAACGGGATAATCAGGTTGATGCCCGGCTTGAGCGTGGCGTAATATTTACCCAGGCGCTCCACGATCTTGGTCTCGCTCTGTGGGATGATGACCAGTGCGCTCTTGACCAGAATCAGTGCCAGTAGGATGACTACAATGAGAAAAATTGTTACGGGTGTCATAGCGATTCTTGTATTTTAAGTGTTGATAATTACCGTTTTTTTATTGTCGCAGTGGTTAATCCTTGAGTGGCTTAACCGTGAGGATGATGCTGTCCATCTTGACGACACGCACCCTGCTACCCTTGTCGATGGCACTGCCGTCGGCGCTACGGGCCTTCCAGTCATCTCCATCGATTGCCACACGGCCATATCCGTTGGCCTCGATGTCCTCGCTAACACGTCCCGTTTGGCCAATCATGGCTTCGGCATTGCTCAAGCGTTCCCTGTTGGGCTTGTGCAGTTTCTTGAGCAGAGCGGGTCTCACCAGCATGAGGCTCAGGGCCGAGGCGACGGCAACGATGATGATCTGCCAGGTGAGTGACAATCCGCATCCAGCAATGATGGCACCAGCGGCTGCACCGATGGCAAAACACAGGAGAAAGAAATCACCAGATGATAATTCAAGAATGAGGCACAGGATGGATACAATGATCCAGATGAGCCAAAGGTTGGATGTGAAGTATTCGATCATAATTTTAAAGTTTATTGTTAATATTGTTGTTGGTCTCTTTCCTTATTTCCTCCATCTATCCTTTTAGACGCACATCAGCATCTAGAAACTACACATAATTGATGCTTTTTTTTAAAAAAAGTTGTGCGTCGCATCACATGATTGCATCAGACGTTCTGTTTTCACCGCAGGTGGCGAGATGAGCGTGAAGTCTATCACAAAGGTATAGCTTTACTGTGAAATGTGCAAAAAGTATGCCAAAATTCTTGCAAAATTCATGACCAGTTGCCCGTGTGCGCTGGAATTTTCGATTCTCAGCGGGTTAAAATGCGATTTTTGCCTGTTTTTCAGCCAGTTTAGCTATTTTTGCCATTGCGTCAGAAAAATTGACCTGGTATAGTTGTTTTATAAAAATAATGTGTTATCTTTGTGTCCCGTTTTTAAAAGCATACCGAGTTAAGAAAATGACCGAGATTGTTTATATGACCCAAGGAAATGTCGAGATGCCGCGTCTCAATGAGGAAGCGGTGCGCGACTGGATTGTCGAGGTGGCTCGTCGTCATGGTCAGAAGGTGGGTTGCCTGACCTACGTCTTCTGTGACGATGTGTATATCCTTGCCACCAACCGCGAGTTTCTGGGTCATGATTATTACACCGACATCATCACCTTTGATTACACCAACTCGCGTCACATCGCTGGTGATATGGTCATCTCGCTGGATACGGTCTTGAGCAATGCCCAGGGATTGAGCACGCCCTATGAGACCGAACTCATGCGTGTCATCATACATGGCGTGTTGCACCTGTGCGGCATCAATGACAAGGGTCCTGGCGAGCGTGAAATCATGGAGCAACACGAGAATGACGCATTGGCTATATTGCCTGCCAATGTGTTCTTGAAAGACTGATTTTTTCCTGTTACAATGAGAAACGACTATGATGTCATAGTGGTGGGTGCCGGCCATGCCGGATGTGAGGCGGCTTGTGCGGCTGCTCGACTGGGCTCGCGCACGTTGCTGGTGACCATCGACATGAACAAGATTGCTCAGATGAGTTGCAATCCTGCCGTGGGCGGTATTGCCAAGGGCCAGATTGTGCGCGAAATCGATGCGCTAGGTGGGCAGATGGGTATTGTGACCGACCGTAGCAGTATCCAGTTCAGAATGCTTAACCGCAGTAAGGGACCTGCCATGTGGAGCCCGCGCTCGCAGAGCGACCGTCAGCAGTTCATTGTAGAATGGAGAACGGTGCTCGAGAATACGCCCAACTTGTATATGTGGCAGGATTCTGTTACTGGATTTATCATCGAGGGTGGGGTAGTGAAAGGTGTGAAAACCGCCCTGGGCATCACTTTTAAGGCCCAAGCCGTAATCCTCACTGCCGGTACTTTTCTCAACGGGTTGATGCACGTGGGGCGTGTGCAGACACCCGGTGGCCGTGTCTCGGAACCTCCCGCAAGGGGTGTGACCGAACAGCTGGCGTCGCTGGGTTTTACTGTGGGCCGCATGAAGACGGGTACACCGCCTCGCCTGGATGAACGTAGCATCGATTTCTCGCAATGCATCAGGCAGGATGGTGAGCATGATTTCCATCATTTTTCCTATCTGCCAGGCATCACTTCAACACTCAAGCAACGTCCCTGCTGGATTGTGCACACCAACGAGCAAGTGCATGATATCCTGCGCAAG
>Ga0247608_10007188_pt1 | contig 11481 bp, 25 predicted proteins | sample 176DNAGHGlowgp2_FD_193490 | JGI IMG/M metagenome (GOLD analysis project Ga0247608, IMG submission 193490) | Sheep rumen microbial communities from Palmerston North, Manawatu-Wanganui, New Zealand - 1766 DNA GHGlow gp2 | ecosystem: Host-associated > Mammals > Digestive system > Stomach > Rumen ... | reverse complement strand
ACAAACAGGACGAATATGACAGGTTTATAATCAATGATTATTGTAAACTGGGTTTTGTACCAAAGCACGAATCAAACGAAACAGTAATAAACCTGACTGAATTATTCTTGGCAATAGATGCGGAATTGAAAGCGAAGTTAGCTAAAGAGAGCGGAACAACGAAGCAAGTGAAAGCGGTTAAACACTTGATGAAAGCTAATATGGCAAATCAAGATATGCTGAATCACTCATTCCGTAATTCAGAAGGAAAGGAAATGTATTGCAATTCATACGAAATGTATATTCCTGAAAAACCGCTGAATGTTTACGAATATAACGAAAAAGCAAAAGACTACGACAAGATTTTTGAAGATATACTCAACAGAGCCGAAAGACAGAACGACAAAGAATTGAAACTTCCCGAACTGTCAGAACTTAAACGAATGTTGGTTGACGGAAAAGCGAACGCAAAAGCAAATAACTTCAAACCGAAAAAATACTATTATGACTTCGGAGAAAACTGCCCTGCATTTGATGTTGATGTGCTTATCAATGCAATAGAATTTTGCGGAGATGAATTGTCAGCAAGATACAGCGGAGAAAAATCAGCGGTGATTATATACGGAACAGAAGGAAAAGCATTGATAATGCCAGTACACAAACGAGGAAAGGCGGACAACACTGATTACTGGTTGAATTGAAATTGAATGTTAATATTCAATAATCGGAAGGAGCGAAGAAACAATGGAAAGCAAAACAATCAGACATATCAACAATTTGCTCAACCTCGGAATAATAATCTGTCTGTTAATAATAGCAACAACAATAGCTGTTCTTGCAACGACAGAACAGAATGAAACGAAAGGAAATGAATATCCTGATACTGCAAGAATAATCGTTATCAATTACGAAACCGATGAAGTGTTAGTGGAAAACTCAATAGGTTATCACTACACGTTCAAGGGTGCAGAAGATTACGAAGTAGGATATGTGTTATCCCTGATAATGAACGACAACGGCACAGCGTTGATATATGATGATACCATAGTCAGAGCAAAGTATAGTGGCTATGTGTGGAACGATTTCAAACATTGAAAGGAGATAATGAAATGTATAACATAGGAGATAAAATCAAAATTCTGTCAATGGACGGGCAACCACAGTATGAAGGGCGAGAAGGGATTATTCAGAGAATATCAAAAGACCCTTGGGGAGATACGGCACTATACGGAACGTGGGGCGGTTTGGCGATTTACCCACATATAGACAGGATTACAGTTATCGAGAAAGGAGAAACGAAATGAGATTAGCATTAAAGAAAAAGATTATTGAATGGATTTTCGATAACATAAATGAATTTCAGATTGTGAACCGTTGCGTAGATGCTTTTCGAGAATATATCTACGACAAAAACGGAGAATATCTAATAGGCGGTGACGATGTATCTGACTTTATTGAAGATGAAATCAAACTAATCAAGAAAGAATTAAACTAAATGAAAAGGAAGGAATAACGAAATGAGAAACGACAAGTATATTGCAACAAAAGTTGGTGAAAGATTTTACGATGACACCGAAGTAACCATAACAGACCCTTGTTATGATAGAGGAACATGGTGTACTGAAACAATTAAAATCAAAAGCGGTGTATATGACTGCATAGCATGGGAAAGACTATACAAAGAAACAGATTATGACGGAAAGCCTTATGAATATACAAGAGTAATGCGGAACGGAATATATCTAAAAGACGAATTGGATTATGAAATCTGTGATGGGTGCGATAGATTTTATATAGGAAACATCGGAGTTGATGCAGGACTTGCGGGATTTTTCCAAAACAAACCCGATTACAGCGACATGGAATGGCATGAATTTGTCGAAGGATTGAAAGATAAAAACGGGGATTACATGGACTACCAAATTAAACCCGAAGGATTTTTTACAGAATCAGGTTGGGGCGATGGTGGTTATGATGTGTATGCTTACAAAAATAAAGATGGTGAAATCATCGGATTAGAAATAGACTTTGAAGATGAAGAAGCCGAAGAAGATGAGGACTAATAAAATAATTAAATAAAACAAAAAGAAAGGAAAACACTATGGAAAACAAAATCACTTATCTACAGTACAAGAAGGAAAGACAGAATAGCTTTAATGAATTGCCTATATTCTATGCTTTCTCGGACGAACAGTTCAACGAAGCAATGAAACAGAGAGGACTTGACCCCGAAAAAGATTGTGACAAACTGTACCGAGATGGTGTAGGGGGATTCTATCTTAAATCCGACAGTCAGAAGATTCAAGACTGGATAGAAAGCGACAAATTAGATGAATTGATGAACGACAAGGATTTTGCGGTGAGTGCGTTTTATTACGAAATGTGCAATCACGAATACGGAATCAATTATTATCAAGGGAACTGGGATGTGCTGTCATGTTTCTATGATGTTGAATACAACGATTCAGATGATTATGAAGTGTACTTCGATGAACTCAAACTAAACGAAAACATACGCAGTGCGTACAAGGAAGCAATGAAGAAATACTATGCAGATGCAGAAGCTAATGATTGGTTTTAAGGAAATGAAAGGAGAAGCAAAATGAGAAGAGGATTTGTGAAAGAATATAAAGGCTGTAAAATACATTATGTGCAGGAGAGATTTGTGGTAACAGACGAACACGGAGCGACTATACATGAAACAAGATGGGGACTTCCAATAGTAGAGGACTGGATTGACGAAAACACAACAAACGGAAAATTGAATGATAACATTCAAGAATAAAAAGAAAAGGAAGGTAAAACAATATGACAACATTCAAAAGTTGCAACAAAGAAGAATTTAAGGAACTTGTAAACCTATACTTAAATCCTCGACTACACGAGTGCGAATGTAAATGGGAAAATAATCCTCTATTGAAACTTATGATAACTAATAGAGTTTCTCATAAATGCCTCTTTACCGTTCCCTTTGATGGATACCAAGATGATTATGGTAATGTCACGTGTAATTTGAAAGATGTATTGAGTGGAGTTTTAAACAATGCAAGATGCGAATTGCAAAACATTATTCATAACGAAAGCATTTATGATAAAGATTGGCTTAAAAACATAAACGAATTAAGTCAAATAGCAATGGAACTTAAAAACTGGATTGATTATCTTGAAAAAGAACAGGCATACGAACGTGAAATTGAATCTTAACATTCAAGAATAAAACGAACAGGAAAGGGAGAGTGGAAAAATGCTAAAAGCGGAAAGAATGGACGATATAAAAAATCGTTATTCGCTTGCATTGGCGGAGCGGAATTTCACAGAGCGAGGAACAGAAAATTATAAAACGCTATCGGAAGTTGCACGGATGATTTTAACGGAATATCAGACCATAGCAAAAGCGAGAGATAACAGAAAATGCAACAGGTACGGCTTCAGACTATACGGACGAAAATATAAAATGATTATTTTATCGGAAAATCAGAGAGTATAAGAAAGGGAACGGAACTATGGAAATCAGAATCACTAAAAGAGAAAAACTTAACGAATGGAATAACTCAATGTGTAGTGGCGTAGAATATTGCGTACACGGAAGAATAATCAACGATGACAATACAAGATACAGACCGTTCAAGTTTATTGTAAACATAGACGGACAGGACTTGTGGAAAGATGAATATGACGATGAGAACGAGGACTGCTATACATACAGAGAATATCTTGATGAATGTGTGATACCCTCATTCACCGACACTATACAGAGTTATGATGATTGCAAATACTTTTACAGCCTGTGCAACGAAACGATAAACAAATACAACGAAACAATCAGAAGAAGAAACTCATATTACGGATGGTAAGAAAGGAAGGAAACGAATATGAAATGGGACATAACACTTGATGAAGAAATAGCATTGAGATTAAGGGAAAGCGTAGATACAGATGAACCGAATCTGAAAGAAGTGCTGAACAATCTCAAAGATGCTTATTACTGGATAGCTAATCAAGGCACAGAATTATACGATGAAACAGATGCCGAAAGAGATACGGAAGATTTTGACTACATAGACGAGGACGAAGAAGAAGTCAGTTATGAAGTAGATAAATTCTTCGATATATGCGATGCGTTAAAAATTTGGGTGCCTACCCATTGAATATTAACATTCAATAAAATAACAACAACAAAAAGAAAGGAAACGAAACAATGTCAACAAGAGGATTATTTGGATTTAGAAAGAACGGAATTGATAAAGCAATGTACAATCATTACGACAGCTACCCTGATTATTTAGGAAAAAATGTTATCGACTGGTTACAGAATGTATTGACGATTAAATCCGCAGAAAAACTGAACGAAATATTTGACAAGATTGTGCTTGTCGATGCAGATGAGAAGCCGAACGAAACAGAAAAAGCTGAACTTGACGAGTGTTGGCTTTACGATAACAGCGGTGAATGTCAGGACTGGTATTCCCTGCTCCATAAACTTCAAGGGAATCCGTCATTGATAGAAGAAATTGCAGACACATACGGCAAAGTATATATGTGTAATGATATATCGTTTATCAAAAATTCTTTGTTCTGTGAGTACGCATACATAGTAAACCTTGACGAAGGTGTGTTGGAACTTTGGAAAGGATTTCAAACGAAACCGTGGAGCGAAAACAGATATGGAACAGATGCAATCAGCAGTGTACGAAATGAATATTATCCTTGCAAGAGAATATCAATATTGCGTTTTGGAGATATAGCAGATATCCCGACCGATTCTTTGGTTGAATATTTGAATGTATTATGCGAACTCAACAAAAAAGCAAACAAAGGAGAGGAATAAAATGGAAAAAGAAAGAAAGTTTTACATAATGGAAATAGAACCGCATCAAGAGGATTATGTGCAAATCGACGACACCGATATTTTGTCGGCAATTAAAACCGCTCTTTACCAGTGGCGACATCATTATACACGTTACGAAAGGAAAGGATTTAAGTCTTATTATATCTGTTCGATGATTCCGTGGGAAGAAAATGACGAAGAAGATAATTGGCTTGAAAGTTATGAAAAAATGGAAGATGTGGTGGACATTATCGAACTTGACAAATGGTTATCCAAAAGGCGAGATGAGTTCAAAGAAGAATATCCCGATGACTATTACGATGAAGAAAAAGACATTGAATTGTACTTGAAAGAACAGGGGTGAATGAAATGGAAGCAAATGAGATTATCAAGGTATTAAATGATAACAGAGAAGGAATAATAGAAGCATTGAAAGATGCTGATAGAGAAGCATACAAGGACAACAGATTTAAATGGACTGTTGCAGTATTCCCTGACGGAAGCACAGAAACACGATGGAGTTTACTAAGCGACAATGCACGATATATGAATGACCGTGCAATCATAACGCTTGAGCATTTTAACTATCAAGGTTTCTCGGTGATGTGGGATGGTTACAATAATTCACATGACCTATTAAGCGATTTAATAGCCGAATGTAGCGAAGAAGAATTAAAAGCATATCAACAGTATTGTGAGGAAGAAGAATATAATGATGATGATGATTGGGAATTGTGCGAATGGTTCGAGGAAAATTCTCCTGCATGGGAAAGACTACAAGATAAAACTATTGAATGGTTTATAGATACTCGCGAATATGATTATGATGACATCATTGACGAAGAAATAGAAAGATTGAAAGGAGAAATAATATAATGAAAAATGTTGAAATTACAATCGCAAAGAAATTCACACAAGAGGACATTGATGATATAATGGTATCGGCTCTTGAAGGTGGTATAACATATTGGTGCGGAAGATGTGAAGTTGTCGGAGATTACCTCGGAGAATACGCAAGCGAACAAATATCAAGAGGTGGTAAGCTAATACTGCACGACATCGAAGATGATGAAGAAGCGTGGGAATTAGATTTAGAGAAATTGCAAAAAGGAATCAAGCGAGCAATAGAAGAAGATGATTGGGACGGCAATATGAATAATTACGATGCAGTAACCGCAGATATAATAGTGCAGTATGCGTTGTTCGATGAAATAGTATTCGGCTAATATGAAAGGAGAAACGGACATGGCTAACAATCAAAGAAAATATTATGTGAAAGAGAATTACAGATTTAATCTTGACAGTATGCACACTAAAGTATGGTGCTGTATTGACGACATCAGAGATGGATTATATAAAACAGTTCATCTTATGGGAGAAGAAATGGACGAAGATAGACTGTATGAGTTTCTTGAAGAACTTGAAGAACTTATGTTTGTTTCTCAAGGCAAAGTTACTGGCAAAGAATACGGAAGAATCAAAGCTATTTCCGATGAACGTAACATGATAAGATATGTCACTTGCATTTCAAAAGGCATGAGTGAAAGAGATGCAGGTTATGCGTTCTTTGATTGAATGTTAACTTTCAAAACGAGAGAGAGGGTTGATATGAAAAGATATATAATAAAAGTGACATGGGAAGTGACGAAAAATAACAAACTTTATGAGAAGTACAAACTTTATGAGAAGTACAAAGGAAAACCAGTTCGAGTTGAGTACCACGGTAAAACACGAAGCATGAATGGCGAGATGCCATTTGGGAAATTGTTCCTGTCTTTTTGGCTTGGCGATGACGGTTGGGAAAGTCGAGAAGATGTATCACTTTTAATGAAATATTCATGGCTGTCAAAAAGGCAGAGAGGTTATCACAAAACAGTAGAAATAATAGAAATCGAGGGGGAAAATTAAAATGAACAGAACACACAAACTGGTAATTCTGAAAAACAACGCAGATGAGATTTTTGAGGGTAATAAAACTTTTGAAATCAGAAGGAATGACAGAAGTTTTCAGGAAGGAGATGTTGTCGTATTCAAGGCATTTGAACACCCCGAACACCCTATCAACTCAATAGAGTATGAAATATCCTGTGTAGTGACTGAATCTTGTGCAGAGGGTTGCGGACTAAGGAATGATTATGTTGCTCTTGGATTAAAACGATTATCATAATCCTACAACAAAACGAAACGAGGACAACACTAAATGAAAAAGACGGAATATAAAACGAATGTCCTTTTCGGTTGCCCAAACAAAAAGATATGGCGAAGGGTGTATGTAGACGAGGACGGCAAACGATATGTCAGAAACTCAACGTGCTTTGTATGTATCGAAGGTACGCCCTGCATTGAACACATAACGAAAGCCGAAGTTGAAAGAGAGGATTGATATGCCAAACTATCTCAAACGAAACGATAATCAGATGCTATATAAAAGATACATAGCATCTGAACAGGCACAAAAGAAATCCGCAAACACTATCAAAGCATACGATAAAGCGTTGCGGAGATTTAATGCCTACCTTGACGAAAATGAAATAGACGAGATAGCACCGCTTGCGGTTGCTGACTTCAAAGCAGAACTGAACGAACAAGGAATGTCAACAAACACAATCAACGATTATCTCGGAACACTTTGGAGATATTTCCACTGGCTGAACAGAATGAGAGTTATCAAGAAAGATGCAATGCCGATTAGTGAAGAAGATATACCAAAGAGAGAATTTAAGAAACAAAGCATACCCACTAAAGAAGAAATACTGAAACTGATATACTATCAGCCGAAGTTATGGAAAACAAAACAACCTATAAAGAATCACGCTATCGTGACGCTTATGTGCCTGACAGGACTACGGTCTGATGAATTGCGTTCACTCACTCTTGCTGACTGTAATTTTGATGACAGATATATCCTTGTCCGCAATGGTAAAGGCGGTAAAGAAAGAACTGTTCCCTTCCCGATTAAAGCGAAAGAAGCGGTGATGGAGTATCTGAACACAGGATTAAGACCGAAAGAATTATCCGATGACGATTATCTGTTCGGGACATTGGTAGATAACCGATGGAACAAAATGGATTCATCAACGCTCTATCGAATGATTCAAAGATACGCAAGGAGAGTGATAGGGAAAGAAATTCATCCTCATACGTTAAGGCACTGCTCTGCATCTCTATGGGATTACGCAGATGTACCAATGAGAGATGTGCAAAAAGCATTAGGCCACGCAAGCATCACCACTACCGAAAGAGTTTATATGCACATTCTTGACGACCATAAATCAGCTATGACGATAAACTCTGCACTTGACAATTTGTAAAGGAGAAGTTAAAATGAGTTGTAATTGCAAGCATTGCGAAGAAGATATAAACCGAGATAAAAGAACATTTCAAAAATTTAAAGAACTGTTTGTCAAACGAATGGCCGAAGATTCTGAAACAAACGATAGGAGAAGGAAAGACTATAATCAGGCAATATTTTCCTACGATGAATACAGGAAGGAATACACACAAGCATGGAGCGAAATCACGTTGTATATGGTTTTGCAGTGCTTTGATGATGCCGTGAAAGATTACCGCAGAACATATTGTGATGTGGAGAATTGCAAAAGGAAGTAAAGGAGATGGTGTGATGAGAAAAATCTTTAAGTCTGATTTTGTCGAATGTGAGGAAAGTGGTAAACAGATAACTGTGTTTGCTCTTGACAGCTTTGAAGAGTATTGCAAACTCGATGAAATGTCGCACGATGAAATGTGTGCCTTAATGGATGTCACAGACGAATCCAAATATCCATATGCTATTCCTTTCGGCGTGCAATATTCCTCATATAGCTTTGACCTAATTGATAATTTCTTTATTATGATTGAAAGGGTCGCATTGAACGTATAAAAAATAAATTATATCATTAAAAGAGAATAAAAAATGGGAAAAGTACCACAGGCAAACATAAAAGCGAGCGAAAAATATAAACGCAAAAATTATGACAGAATATTTGTGTACAAAGGTATGGCAAATGTTATCCGTGAACACCTTAAAACAACACATTCAGATGAATCAGTAACATCTTTTATAGACAGAGCGGTAAAAGAACTCATACAAACCGAAGATGAAATGTACGGAGTAACAACCGACATGGGAGATTATGTGGGTAAAAAGAAAAAGTCTGAACCCGAAGAACCTCTATATTATTCTATTACCACTAATCCAAATGAACTTAAATCGGTAGATGGAACAAAGTCTTATCCTGTCGCAGTGAGAATGGCAAACGCCCGTGGTGATGGTTATTACATAGCGGTGTATAATGACATATCAGGTAAACGGCAGTATGTATTAAAGAAAAACGAAAAAGGCGACTGGATAAAAACAGACGAATTTGATATATAACAACGACAGAAAGGATTCAAACGAAATGAAACAGTGGGTGATTGTTGACGATGAAACCAAAAGCAAGAGTGCGATATATGAAACGAAACTAAATACAAGTGACAAAGAAGAAGCACTACAACTCGCAAAGCATGAATGGACACACAAGACGAGAGCCGAAATGGAAAAGTGCGATTCATTCTACATTGCGTTTGCAGACATAGACGAAGATGGGTGCATCGACTACAACAGTATGACTAATACAATAGTAGTCAAAGACAAAGACGGATTCCATTTCCCGTTCCTCTATTGAATATTAACATTCAATTCTCATTCAACTTTAAACAGATGCAAAAGGCATACTATCTGTTCCTGTTACGGAATGGACGGTATGCCTTTTTTTATTTTATGTCTATCTTGGGTCACTTCTTCGAGAGGTGCAGATAGTCCTGTTCAAATTTATCCCTCGAACTTGTCAAGGAAATATACTATCTCTTTCCCTTTTTCGTCATACTCATAACGAACTCTGCGAGATTTAACCGCTTCGTTCTCTGCACAGTCATGCAGATAGATTGATTTTCTGCCGATGTATTTACTCATGTTTACCCACACATCAAGCGGAAGAAGATACGCTACCCCTGCGTATTCTCCAAAGTCAAACGGAACTTTGCTTTCCGTTTCTCTGCTGAAAGCTATAACGATATAACAATCTGCTCCGCATTTGTCATGCTTTTTAAGTATATCAAGCTGATGCTCTGTTACTCTCGCATATGCCATCGGCTCTTTCGATGAGTGCTTTGCTTCCATGACAAAACACTTTCCATCAGGAGCAACAGACCCCATGAAATCAGGGTGTGCTTTAATATCATTTACGCAAATCATCATTGATGCTCTGCCACCAGTTCTGCCTACCACTTTGCGAGATTCAGGCACTTTTGAAATGAACGCCCTTCCCTCTCGCTCGTAGTATTTGCACCCTCTGATGACAGCTTCCTCAAATAGCTTTCCTTCTTCCCTTGTCTTTTTATGAGATGCCGACTTTGCTTCTCTCTTTTTAAGTATCTCCTTTTCCTCATCGGTCAAAGGATTCTCGACAGCCACAACGGATTCCTCTCCGTTTGCCATCTTCTTTTTCCTGACTGCTTTCTTGTGTTCCTCGACATTATTTCCGACTTTGGTTTTTGCTATCCTTGAAGTCTTGAAAATCTTCGGACTTTTATCATCAGCCTTTTCGACAACAATCTTATTCTCTTTAATTGAAACTGACGGAGAATCCATATCATGTTTTCTGATGGAACGACTTTCTTCCCGAACCTCTGCTACGGATTCCCCGACAGAATCAAACGAATATATCTGCCCACTCTGCTCTGCAATGTCGCTCGGCAAAGTTGCATTGGGAATCTCTCTGTTTTTATCAACCTTTATGTTAGTAAAATGTTTTACCGACCTTTTGTAAATCGTTGCCATTATCTTCTCCTTGAATTTATCAGTTCAACCTCGAATGAACGAGAATACCATTTAAACGCATTTTAAGAGGGGTTAAGGTTTTAGAGGTAAGTTGTTAGCCAAAAGGCTTTGCAACGCTCCTACACCCCTTAATTCTTCATTTTCGCTATGTTTAGTGAATATCGCCACCCACAATCGCCAAATGAAACGAAATGAAACGAATTATCTGCCTTATCTGACGATGAATCAGGTAGAAAAGTTGCCTGTTTCCCATGCAATAGCGTTCCTGTCTGAACTATACGGAAGTGCTACCCATATAGCCTGACCGATTATGAGAGTGCCGTTAGCGTATGCCTGTGCTATCTTGTCTGAACAAGGAATGTTTACAGAACCATCAGACGAACCGACATAACGAACCTCGCATCTGTTCTCTGACGGAGCGGAAACGAGGACAGCCTTTTCAAGTCGCAAACAATTCTTTGTTTCTTCTCTGACGACCTCTCTAACCACTTGTGCTATTGCTTGCTTTAGTGCCTTTGCATCACTTGTTACATCTGCCATTGCAATATCTCCATGATTTATTGAATGTTAATATTCAATAACTGATTACGAAACGTATGTCTGTATAGTGAAATCAGGAATGTCCACTACCGAAGTGCAGTCTATCTTCATACTGCCACCTTCGGAAATCGGAATGGAATAGCCTTGAATCAAATGCTTTTCGAGGGGAGAACCTTTCTTGTCTGTCCTCTCTACCGCAATGAGTTTATTCTCTTGCAAGTGAAACATCTGTCCGCACTCTACCGATACAGCTTTTTGCAGTATAGTCTTTCTCTTTAACTGCCATCTCGCAAGTGATGCACACTGCTCTGCG
>Ga0247608_10007187_pt1 | contig 11483 bp, 12 predicted proteins | sample 176DNAGHGlowgp2_FD_193490 | JGI IMG/M metagenome (GOLD analysis project Ga0247608, IMG submission 193490) | Sheep rumen microbial communities from Palmerston North, Manawatu-Wanganui, New Zealand - 1766 DNA GHGlow gp2 | ecosystem: Host-associated > Mammals > Digestive system > Stomach > Rumen ... | reverse complement strand
AGTCAATAGATCCAGAGATTACTATAGATAATCCATGAGGATGAGATATTCCATATAATCCTGGAGGTGGTCCATCTCGTGACCCATCTGGCGATCCAGAAGTACTTACATCTTCAACAATAGGTAATTATAAACGTCCATATGATCCAATAATATCTACAACAATAGATAATGATTGATTAGAATCTGCTTTATTGTGAAATAATGAAAATGGTAAATGAGCTAGTCTTTTCAATAATCAAATATTCACTTTGATGAAATATATAATAAATTTATTTATAGTTGTATGAATTGCTATTGCATTTTTTTGATGATATAAAATTCTTATTTCAAATAGTGAAGATGCGACAAAAGATGGAATTAGATTAGTTGTGTTTGGTATAGTGTGAATAATTATTATGATATCAGCAAGATTTATTGCAACGTCATTAGTTTGATGAGAGTGAATATTAAAACAACAATTTGATAGGTTTGATTTAGGTATTTCTGAGTCAGATCCAAGTGGGGTAGTTATAGCAAAAGCGTTATATAATACGATAATATTTCCATTCATAAAAATTGCACTATATCTTGTTGTTTGAGTATTGTTTATTATGATGGCTGCAAAAGTTATTAGTTTTGTAACTTCAACAGACGAATGAGTTAAAAAGAAAGCATGATGAGTTATTATACGATGTGTTGTTGGAATATTGATAGTTATGTGATCTAAACAAGTAGTTGAAGGTATTATGTGAAAACAGGAAAAAGTATTGAATGAAAATGCAAAAATGTATATTTGATGAGAATTATGAATATGAAACGAAATTATGCAATTTGAATCAATTCCTATAATAGTTCAAGTAATAAACCGAGTGTTATGATTAACAACATTAGTTTTATTGATACTAATAATTATTCAATGATACAAGATGTTTGCTAAGCCAGACGATGCAAAAAATAGAGAAGATCTTAAAAAAACAATTTTATATATAGTAATATGAGTACTTGTAATTGGTGCAGCATATGTAATATCGAATGTATTGGTTATAAATAAATTGCCTGAAATTTCTTAAATATATTTAAGACTAATAAATAAAAAAATCTAGTTGTAATGCCTAGATTTTTTTATGAAATAAAAATTGTACACTAATTTAGTTTTTGACAAACATCTTTAAATATACATTCTTCACATTTTTTATCACTTGTTGTCTTGCGGAACATCATTAAGTCTACAGGTTGGTTTCTATAAGGATTTTGATCAACTAAGAATTGTTTTTGTTCTTCAATATCATGTTTCATTTTATTTATAATTCAATCTATATCTTCTTGTTTTAGAATTCATCAATAAGAATTCATACTATCTAGATAAACTTCATATGCTTCAATTTTTATTCAATTTAGAGATGTTAATCATTTTTTTAGAAGCATTTTTAATGCATATAACTTTAATTGGTCACTAACTACATTATCTAAAATTTCTTCTTTACCTGATTTTCGATCTAGTATTAAGAAATCAGTATCAGAAAACGTTGCTCAAAAATCAGGTCATGCTAGTACAGAAACGTCTTTTATTCATATTTTAGAAACATCTACTTTCATTGATTCAAAATCAGGTGTTCTTGGGTGTTCAACAAATACAAATTTAGCAGAATGAAAATAGTCTTGAACTTTTTCGTTCCAAGGACTAGATATGAAGCGATCTAAATTTCAACAAACTTTTTCAATAGCTGGTTCTAATAAATCTTCAGCATTTTCTCCATAAAAATGTTCTGAGAGTCAAAATTTACCAAAAAAATCTTCTTGATCTGAATAATCTCTTTCCTTCGAATAGTCAAAATCTGCTTTCATTTCCATTCTCATATTGTTTTTTAATTCTTCTATTTTTTCTTCAGTTATTTCTCATTTTTTTAAAGCGTGTAGATAATCTGATAACAAAAAATGAGATTTTTCTCAGACTCGCATTTCAATATTTTTTAATCATTTTAATATTAAAGTTTCTAACCACAAATCAGGATTATCTTGTTTTAACGCAAAAGTATAATAGTTTAAGTAATATTTTCTTTCACAGTATTCTAGGGTAGACATTCTAGTATTAGACCAAGACAGTGTTTTTTTTGGCTTTTTGTGAAATGGGCGAGAAGTCGAATAGTTCATTGTTATTATAGAATGATATAAATCTAACATAAGAGTATTTACTTAAATACTAATAAGTAACATTTTTTTTAACAATTACAAGTGGAAGAAAATTAAAAAAGGATAATCAAAAGATTATCCCATTCACAAATTTTATTCAAAGAAATTAATTCATAGTTTGTGACATTTCAAAGCTAACATTCGCAAAATCTGATTCAGCATCAGCTAAATTTGCATTAGCTTCCACTAACAAGAATCACATTACAGCAGCAAAAATTGTTACAGAATAACAAGCGATGTCTCTACATAATTTTTCTTTCTTTGATCTACAAGATTCTCTTTTAAAAAGAGCATTTTTTGTCATCTTTTTCATCTTTAATAGTATATTAATAAAATAAATACAAATATATTATAACATATTTTTTTATTTTGTCAAATTTATGAAGACTTTTTTATTTATACGATAGAAACTTGAAATTCTTCCATAAAAAAATAATTATAATAAATAAATTTACATATAGAAACTATATAATAATGAAAATTTTTGCCTAAAGTAAGTATACTGAAAGATTTGAAACTGTTTTCAAAATTAAAGATTTACATTTTAAGGCGTATTTTCTGATGTTAGACAAGAAAGAATTACAACAACCAGAACCACTTCGTGTTTTTTTGGTTGATTTAGTAGATAAGAATACACATAAAGAAGAATTAAAAGATAGAATGAGAGAATTAGAAAATTTAGTAGAGACATATTGATGAATAGTTGTTTTACAAAAATATCAAAAAAAAGATGTTCCTGATGCCAAAACATATGTTTGAAAATGAAAGCTAGAAGAAATAATACATGATATGCTTTTATTAAAGGCAAATCTTTTAATTATATGAAACGCTTTAAAGCCAGCTCAAATTTATCAAATTAATGAAAAATTACGTATTGTATCAGAAGAAAATAAAATAGATCCCAAAATGGAAGCACGAGATCGTATAGATTTAATCTTAAAAATATTTGAAAAACACGCAACTAGTTGAGAATCTCGTTTACAAATACAATTAGCTGCAATTAAACATATGTGACCAAGAATTTATAGAATGTGAATGGACTTATCCAAACAATGATGAGCTGCAAGTTGATGATGATCTTGAGCAACACGTTGATTATGAGAAACTAATACTGAAAGAATGAAACGTCATCTAAAAGAACAAACTTTAAAAATTGAGAAAAAATTAACAGAATATGCAAAGATGCGTAAATTACATCGTGATGCTCGTATTAAAAAATGAATGCCTACTGTATGAATAGTATGATATACAAACGCAGGTAAATCATCTCTTTTAAATGGTTTGACAAAAAAATGAGTATTGGCTGAAAATAAGCTTTTTGCTACCTTATGAACGAATGTAGGGAATTTGTACGTAATTACAGACCCTGTTACATGAAGGTGAAAAGAAATACTTTTAAATGATACAATCTGATTTATTCGTGATTTACCACCAAAATTGATTAAATCTTTTTCATCTACTCTTGAAGATAGTATTGAATCAGATCTGTTATTACATGTGATTGATGCTAGCGATCCATTTGTTGAAGAAAGAATTTTGGTAGTTCATGATGTATTATCTGATATTTGAGCAAATCAGAAAAGAATATTAGTTTTTAATAAAATAGACTTAATTGATAAAGAAAAATTAGCTGAGCTAAAAAAACTTTTTCCAGACGAAGATAAAGTTTTCATTTCAGTGAAAAGTAATATTTGATTAGATGAGCTAAAAAAACTAATAGCAAAGAATGTGTAGTATTTTATCCTTCAGAAGAAGGTGAATAAATTTAAAAATATTTATTTCTATTTCCCTAGATTCTTCATTACATCTCGTAATGATGTATTAATGTATAGATTTAATATCTTTAAAATATACAATATCTTCAGATATTTTTATTTTTCATGTTTCATTTCAGATTTCATCGAAAATTTCTCAAACAACTATTCATCCATATTTTTTATAAAAATTTATTGCATTATTTTCTTTCAAAACGTTTATAATCATATCATTATATCACAGGTTTATCAATTCACTAATTCATGCTAAAAATAACTTTTTACCAATACCAAGCTTTTGATATTCTGGTAATACATATATCGCTACAATTTCTCAAGAATAAGGATATTCTTTGTTCCTAGAGGGTCAGTAAGTGAGTATTCAGACTATCTCTTTTATTTCTATATTTTCGACCACTAAATAAATTTTACCATTTTCTATAAATTTACGAGTTTTTTTGGTTCTTTCACTAATAGAATCAATCCTAGCTTGTAGTATATTTTCAGGTATTAATCATTTATATGTAGTATACTATGTATGAATGTGTACAAATGTTATTCAGCAAGCATCTTCTAAATTAGCTTTTCTAACCAAAAATTTTTCCATAACAATTGAAAAAATAAACACAAATAATTATATTAATGTATGAAAATTTTACAAATAAAAAGAATTAATATTGCAAGAATCTTTAAATACTTATTTTTATAAATGAATTGTAAAACAGCTCTTTATCTTTTTTTTCAAGATTTTTGATATTAAGTTTCTGCATAAAAACTATTCAAATTTAAAATTGGTATAAATTATCAAAATTTTGACTTGATTTTATTAAGGATTTTATTATATACATTTTCACTGTGATATTTTTTTCAGAGAAAAATTTACTTATTATCCATTAAATTACGGGATGCCAACAATTAATCAATTAATTAAACACGGAAGAAGTAAAAAAAAGAGCAAATCAAAAGCTCCAGTACTTCAGTATGGGTTAAACAAATTAAAGGGAGATAAAAAAGTTGAAAGACCTTCTCCATTCAAAAGATGAGTATGTTTAAAAGTTTCCGTAATGGGACCTAAAAAACCTAATTCTGCACAAAGAAAATTTGCAAAGGTTAGATTGTCAAATTCTTCTGAGGTATTAGCATATATTCCAGGAGAATCTCATTCTTTACAGGAGCATAGTGTTGTTCTTGTACGTGGATGACGTGTTAAGGATCTTCCATGAGTTAAATATCATATAGTTAGATGAAAATATGATGCTAATCCAGTTGCAGATCGTAAAAAGTCTCGTTCGTTATATGGAGCCAAGAGACCAAAGAAATAGGATTAAGAGATTGTATAAAATATTTATTTAGTGTTTTTGTGTTATACACATGAGTAAACCAACAAGTGCTGTTATTCAAAAATCAAATGAAGAAAAATTTATTAATCATTTGATGAGAAATTGAAAAAAAAGCGTAGCAAGAAGAATTTACGCAGATGCTCTTAAAGAAATAAAGAAGGCATGACATATGAATCCTGCTGTTGTAGTACAAGCTGCTATAGAGAATGCTTCTCCTAATATTATGATTAAATCAAAGAGAATTGGTTGAGCTGTATATCAGGTTCCTGTTGAAGTAAAGCCAGCAAAAAGATTTTTCTTTGCTACTAAACGAATTCTTGATGCTGCCAGATCTAAAGCGTGAAAATCTATGTCTCAAAAATTAGCAGAAGAACTAATTGCGGCTTATTGAAATCAGGGAGCTGCAGTTAAAAAGAAAGAAGAGGCTCATAGAATGGCTGAAGCAAACAAGGCTTTTGCATATATGGCAAAATATGTAAATTAATAAAATTTATATCTTATATTCAACAGTAATGATGTGTGTATGTGGTGATACTAACGGATCAAAGATAAAGCATTTCTTAAAGAGATTGACTCGACATAGAAAAAAATCATGAAAGAAAGTAAGCAATGCTATAGAATGGTACATTTTGATTTTAAATAAAGAAGATAAATTTGGTCCAGAAGATAAATGGGTGAGAAATGAAAAAAGGAAAGCAGAGCTTAGATTGAAGAAATTATGAGTTACTAAGGATCAAATAAAAGAGGCTTTAGAAGCTAGATGATTAAAAACTTTATTATCTAAAATTAAATAAATCCATGTGAAGACTTAAAACTAATGCTAAAAAAAAGCTAAAAAAAGCTTTAATTAGGGTTGAAAAGACTGTGATTATGGATGTTCGTAAGAATCTTGAACAACAGAAAAAATGGAAAGCTAAGGTTGTTAACAGTAAAACTGCTAAATAAATTTTATCATTGATGCTTTTGTTACCATGAATTACGAAAGATTACAAAGTGTATATAGCAAAAATGGATATCCTATCCTACCTGTAAAAACATGAATGTTTATTGAAGTTCATGAAAGAGTTTGAGAAGGATCAACAGAAAGAATTTGGAAATTCAAATGATTAGTGATTAAAACTAAAAAAGAGAATCATCCAGATGGAACATTCACAATGAGGTGAACATGTTCTGGTGTAACAGTAGAGAAAATTTATCCATTCTCTTTCAATAAATTTGATAAAGTTCTTTTGTTAGATGAATATAAAGTTAGAAAATCTAAACTATATTATATGAGAAACAAAATTTGAAAAGATGCTAGACTAAAAAGTATTATTTCATCCGAGAATAGAGATACAGATTTGTTGAAAAAAGTTAAAACTTTTGATGCTCCAATAGCACCTAAGGCTAAGGAAGAAAAAGTTGAAGCTTCTGCTCCTGTGATAGAAGAATCTACAACAGAAACAACACAAGCTCCTGCAACAGAAGCAACAGAGTAATATAAACATTTTATCTATTGAATAGATTGTATAAATGAAACTTTCAGTTAAAAAGCGTGAAATTCACGGAAAGAAAGTAAAAAGTCTGAGAGCTCAAGGATTGATACCAGCTGTTATATATGGTAAACATGTTGAAGCTGAATCTATATCTTGCGTAAAAAACGACCTTCTCAGAATTTATAGAGTGGCTTGATATTCTACACCTATAGAACTTATTTGAGATGTAGATCATCTTGTATTAATTAATTCATTACAATTAGATCCTGTATCTGATGAAATAATTTCAGCTGATTTCTTGGCTGTTAGCAAAACAGAAAAGGTTTCTGCAAAGATTCCTGTTGTTATGGTTGGTGAGTCTAAATTAGAGAAACTTAATGAGTGAAAGATTATGTTAGTAAGAGATGAGGTTGAAGTAGAAGCGTTACCTCAAGATTTACCAAGTAAATTTGAGGTTGATGTTTCAGTAATAGAGACAGTTAATGATGTATTCTTTGTTAAAGATTTAAAAGTTTGAAATAAAGTTACGGTTCTAGACGATCCTGAACTGCCAATATTAACGGTTTCTGTTATAGAAGATGAAGAACAAGCAGAAGGTGAAGAAAACGCTTCAAATGAAGAAACTAAAAAAGCTGAATAATTATTAAAATTTATTTTAGATGTCTTTTAAGAAAATATAATGGCGAGAGTGTGTTATTTTACCGGGAAAAAGACCAGATCCGGAAATTCTAGATCTCATTCTATGAGAGCTACAAAAAGATCTTTCAAACCAAACTTAATTAATAAATGGGTTATTTTGGAGGATGGTTCTAAAGTAAGAGTAAAAATTAATTCAAAATTATATAAGAAATTTAAGTGATTTCTCTAGTATTTTGATAGAAAATATATATACATAAATCACTTTGCAAGAAAAACAATTAAAACAAGAGTATTATAAGGGGTAGTAGCTCAGTCGGTAGAGCAACAGCCTTTTAAGCTGGTGGTCCTGGGTTCGATCCCCAGCTACCCCAAGATAAAGCTCTTGTTTTTTTTAATCCAGTTCTCATTTAATGATAGTATAGTTTTATACGATTGTTTCCAAAATTAAATTAATTTCATATATTTATATACAGAACAAAATTTTCAGTTGAGAATTTGTTGATTATGTTTATGTTATATGCGGTAAATAATTTTTATATAGAATGGTAAAAATGTATTTTATTTCCAAGTTATTAAAATCATTAATTAAACTTCGTTATCATGTAGATATTAAATGAGTTGAATTATTTGATTCTAATAACACAAACTTAATACTTCCATCTCATATTGCATTAATAGATCCTGTAATTATGTTTGCATTTTTTTGAAACAAAAAACATTTAAGACCAGTAGTGACAGAAAATTATTATAAAATACCTATTTTGAAACAAATTTTTAAACATATTTGAGCAATAAAAGTACCTGATTTAACATGAAATACATGCGAAAATATAGATACTTCTGTTATTGTTGGCAAAATTACAAGAGAATTAGAAAATAGTCATAATATTTTACTTTATCCTCAATGATCTTTAGCCCGTCAATGATTTCAATCGATTGTTGGTAAAAAAATAACTTATTATGTTATGAAAGAGGCACCAAAAGATACAAAAATTTTAACGGTAAATATACATTGACTTTGGTGATCTCGTTCATCGCGAGCCCGAAATTGAAAGGCCCCCAATCTTGCATTATTTATATTGAAGGGTTTTTTGTTTGTTGTTTTTAATTTATTATTTTTTGTACCTAAAAGAAGGGTTGAAATTGAAATTAAAGACTCAACAAAATTACTTCATAATGCTGAAAAAAAATGAATAGACATATTTAATCAAGAGTTAGAAAAAATATATAATATAAGATGAGAAGAACAAATAAATTATTTATCAGGTTTATTTTGGTATAATACAACTAAAAACCGTAAATCACCAAATATAATCAAATGATCAATTAAGGATTTAAAAAGAGTATCGTTTAATAATAACACACAAATTCCACAAGGAGTTTTTGATCAAATTATAAAAATTATAAATAAAATAAAGCCAGAATATTTATGAAAAATAAATTTAGATACAAATTTAATACTTGACTGTTTTTTTGATTCGTTAGATATGGCAGAATTAAAATCTACAGTTCACTCAATTTTTACATCTTCTTCAAATCCACCACTTTTAGACTTAAAGACAGTATGAGATGTTTGTATGATGGCAATTGGAGAATCAACTAGGACAGAAGATATTCCGGAATGCAAACGAAAATATTTTGAAGAAGATAAATTAATTTATACACATTTAAAAAGTTTATTAAAAGAAGAGTCTACAATATTATCACTAATGAAATCATCGCTAAGAATTAAAAAATCTAATAGCTTTTGTTATGATTGTATTTTCTGAGTTCAAACGAGAAAAGATTTTTTAATCAAAGCATATCTAATAGCAGATTTGCTAAAAAAAATGCCATGAGAAAAGATTGCTATAATGCTACCATCTTTAAGTGCAACATCACTTTTAGTAGTTTGATGTTATTTGTCAAAAAAAATACCAGTTATGTTGAATTGGACTCTTTCAGAAGAGGCCTTTTCTCATTGTATAAAATCCCAAAAAGTAGAAGTTATTCTAACAGCCAAATCTTTTTTTCAAAAGATTCAGACTCCTTGGCTTAAAAAATATAAAATGACTTTTTTTGAAGATATATTAAAAAATATTACGTTAAATCAAAAAATATCAGCTTTAATTAGAGCTGCAAAATTTAAGATACCTAATGATATTTCTAAAATAGCTGTCGTTTTATTTACATCATGAAGTGAAGCATTACCAAAAGCAGTACAATTAACACATAAAAATATCTTACATGATTTATTATGAGCTGCTGGAGTAGTTTGAATTAAAAATAGCGATATAGAAATATGCTATTTACCTCCATTTCATTCATTTGGATTTATACTTTGAATAGCTATGCCGTTAGTTTCTGGTACAAGAATTGTATTTAGTCCAGATCCAAATGATTCTAAAACTATTTCAGATATTATTGAGAATACAAAATCGACATTTCTTGCTTCTACTCCAACATTTCTTAATTGAATAGTTCAAATATCAGACAATGATCAGCTTAAATCACTACGTATAGCTATTGTTTGAGCTGAAAAATGTCCAAAGGAGTTATTTACAAAGTTTTCTAAAAAATCTCCAAATGCTACAATTATTGAATGATATTGAATCACTGAATGTAGTCCAATTATTTCAGTAAATCCATTTAAAAATAATATGGAGATTAAGAGGGGATCAGTATGAATACCTATTCTATGAGAAAAAATTAAAATATTAGATTTAGAAACACATAAGGAACAGCCACCAAAGAAAGAATGAATGATTTATATAAATTGATTAAATGTTTTTGAATGATATACAGACAAGAGTTTAGAATCTCCTTTTGAAGAAATTGAAGGTAAAATTTGGTATAAGACTTGAGATTTATGATTCCTAGATAAAGATTGATATTTAGTTATTTCTTGAAGATTAAAAAGATTTATAAAAATAGCATGAGAAATGATTTCTTTACCAGCAATTGAAACTGTACTTTCTCGTAAATGGAAATCAGATGATTGAAAGGAAATACTAGCTATACAATCAGAACAAAAACAGGATTGAAGTGATAGATTAGTTTTATTCACAACAGAAAATATAAAAAAACACGAAATAAATGATTATTTACATTCACAATGAATAAGAAATCTTGTTAGTATTGATGAAATAATTCAAATAAAGGAAATTCCTATACTTTGAACGTGAAAGGTAGACTATGTCCAGCTAAAGTGATTTTTACAGTATTGAATAACAAAACAAACTGATAAAAAAGTATGAAAATGAACCATAAAATGAAATCAGAAAACCACAGTAAAAACAAAAAAAGAAAAAACAGATAAAATTAAAAAGAAATAATTATTTAATTTATTTTAAAAGAAAACTTATGTATTTTTTCATTAGAATATGTGATGAACTATTATATGAAGAAGCAAAATGATTTTTTTTACAGCAATGAAGAAGCGATCTTTTGGTTAGAGAACCAAGTTCGTTAATTTGAGCGTATTTGATTACGCAATATATGTGGAAGAACTGAAAAACACAATTTTCTTTTACAGAATGAAATTATTCTTGTGAAGAGTTGTTTTTTAGTGCATCACACAGTGAGGATATGATATGAATAGCTATTGATACAAAAAAGGTAGCTATAGATTTGGAATATATACGTGAAAGAGATGAATCTTTATTACAAAATGTACATATTCCTGATTCTCAACGTACTCAACGAGAAAATTTTTATTTACAACGATGTGCAAAAGAGTGTATAGTAAAATATTTAGAATTGAATAATGAAGAAATGCAAGAGATGTCTATAAGTGCTTTTTTAAAGGATCATCATTTCGAAACAAATGATCGAATATTTGATTCAATAGTGTTAATAGACTATAGATGAAAAGAATACCCGGTTCATACAATAATAAAAGATGGAAAAGTTGTAGCTTTATTACATGAAACAGAGCCAGTTTATGGAAGTTTTTAGTTTAGTTTCAATTTTCTCATTCAAAATGATCTTCTTTTTTATCGTCCTGTCAGCAAGGAAGTTTTTTAATAAGGAATAGATAAATATTTATTCCAAAAAATAATAAAGCCATTATTACAAATATAACTATTTTATTCGTTCTGTTGGTTCATTGTATTAACATAAGT
>Ga0247608_10007186_pt1 | contig 11483 bp, 5 predicted proteins | sample 176DNAGHGlowgp2_FD_193490 | JGI IMG/M metagenome (GOLD analysis project Ga0247608, IMG submission 193490) | Sheep rumen microbial communities from Palmerston North, Manawatu-Wanganui, New Zealand - 1766 DNA GHGlow gp2 | ecosystem: Host-associated > Mammals > Digestive system > Stomach > Rumen ... | reverse complement strand
CGTATAGTTCAGCGTGACATTGGTAAAGACGATGTCGTTCTCTGAAGCACTGCCGTAGAGGCGTGGCGTGATGTCAAGCTGGCCTACGCCCGAACTGTTCTGGTGGAACGTGATGCGGTCGCTGTTATAGACCGTTGTGCCGTCCCCACCGCTGAAGGTAAGCTGGAGGCCTGGGATGGTACGGTCGAGCTTGTTGGCCGTCGAGTTGATGCCGTCAGCGACGGTAGCGTAGAGCAGGTCGCTCACGTTGATGGTACGATCCTCAGACTGGGTGGCATCGAAGGTAAAGGACTTCAGGTATAGTGTAGGATATGCATTTGTCACACTGCCGTCTCCTGACTGGGTTGTCATCGCATCAGTCTTTACATATACATAATAGGTCTGTCCTGCCTGTAGCTTGGTACTAAAAGTACGTGTTTGATTTGTGCCAACAGCGAAAGTGACAGTTTCAAGCACTGTGCCCGCCGCGTCTGTCAGACGAATCGGATTATCGCCATTAATAACACCAGTAATGGCCAGCTTACCACTGTACTTAGGTGTAAAGGCGTAGTAGGTACCCATGTCGGGGTAGGTAGCATTGTCATGAAGGTGCGCAAAGCTGTAGCCATTGGCATCGATACAATATAAGGCACCACCAGATTCTACATACTGAACCTCTTCGGAATTACCAATATCGAACGAGAGACGCGTGTCTTCAAAGTGTTTCTGGTCGAAATTTCCTGTTCCGCTAATCGAGAATGTCGATTGATGGGTGTTCGCATTGTAGGTGAGCGTACCCGTGGCATTGGAAGCATCACGCACTGTAACTACATGCTTAGCTATTTTTCCATTAGCAGATGTTGCCGTTATGACAGCACGCCCCAAATTATTGATAGTCAACTCACCTGTATTCGCATTGACACTGACAATATTGTTGCTAGACGTGGTGTATGTAACGCCCTCGTTATTAGGGTTCAACAGTTCGGGCTGAACTGTAGTACCCCTTGCATACTCACCACTCCCATAGCGATAGGCGAAGACACCCTGGATAAAAATAAAGTCGAGTCCGTTATTGCGATCGCCACCACTCACCGTTATAGGCGAAGCATTCGCTAAAGTAATATCACCACTTGTGTTTTCATCCCAACTACCTGTTTTCGAAAAAGAATAGATTTCTGTTTCTCCTGCTTTCACAGGATAAGTGCCTTTTCTGCTCGCCATAGTAATTTTATAGACACCTGCCGACAAAGTGGTCAGAGTGACATCATCTTGCGAATATCCCTCAAGACCGTAAGAACTGCGTGAATTGCTATAGCTATTGGACACCAAACTAAGAATATCTTCAGCTTCAGCAAAGTACATTACATTATCTGAATAGTGATTATAAGCCAGGGTTATATCTTTGTCTGCATCCAAGGTGATTGTATTCCGAAAATAATCACCTGAACTGTTTCTATTTCTTGCATACAATGTGCCGTTTTTATTAATATAGTGCGGGAAGCTATAGGTGACAGTAGAATTATACTCACCAACACCTGATGCGATGGTCATCAAATAATTATTTGAGCCGTCAACAGCTTTCACATTATAATAAGGTATATTTAAGTTAGTCGTTATTCTCAAATTGTCAAACTGACAGTATCTGCCTGCATTCGTATACGTCGATCCTACCTCAAAGGAGGCCAGCGGGTTTGTGTTAGTCATGGAGACAGTATGGCTGGCATTGGTTACAGGTTTATCCAAGCCACTTTTATAACATGAAGTGGCAGTTGTAATCTGATGTGTACTATAATCAAGTGTTATGGTAAAGGACACTTTTCTATCCCAAATGACTGTGCTGTATCCATAATACAAATCATCTGTAGATATATTCAGCGTATTCCTAACTAAAGTTCCAGAATAAGGCGTAAAGACAAAAGCTGCAATCTCACCATTATTAGCATCCCTTAAATAGAAATAGACATTTTTTCCTGTCAACAAACCAAAAGCCAAATCAAAAGAGACCACAACCTGTGTGCCAGTTCTTTGGATTTCTGGCACTATTACTCTGTTCGATGTATTACCCAATTCCAGCCTCCCATCGTTATTAATAGTAGTAGGGTTATTACTGTTAGCACCAATGGTCATGGTATTCACCTTTCCTTGAACCTCATTATTGACAATGGGGGTGCTAAAGTCTATATCTGCTATCACGCTCGTCTGTCCCCACGACTTTCCAACTCCCACCGTCATTACTAATAGGAGCAGCCATAGCCGTTGTAGTATCTTTGTTTTAAGCATCTAATTCGTTCAATTCGTTTAATTCTCTGACCTAAAGGTGCAGGGTGTGGCGTTGCATTCGTAATTTAGAGTTCTTCGTTCTGTATCCTCAATGCCCATGAGAGCACGTTGATGCTGATGGTCATGTATTTCCAAGTCTCAGCGGTGCCTGTGCCCTCGATGCCGAAGTCAAGGCGGTAGTCATACTCACGGTCGAGGTACTCCTGCTGGCTGTAGTGATGAATCTCGTAGGCATTACGCGCCAGGGCGAGGTAGTAGCAGAGGTCGATGTTGACAATCTCGTGGCCTGTCTCGTGGTTGCGGATAATGAGACGGGCATTGCGTCGGGCATCGTCTGAATGTAGCAGCAGTCGCGACAGCGACAGGTCGTAATGGGCGTTGCGCTCGGCAATGGTTTCCCCGTCGGTACGGGTGCCGTCGGGCACTGTAGCCTCAGTCGTCCAGGCAGCGAAGGGATGATAGGTCAGCGTCTGGTCGGCTGTCGGCTCGTTATCGCTGCCAAGGGTGAGGTGCTGGTCGGTGACGGTGACGTCGTAGCGTTCATGACCATTGTCTAAAGAGCCGTCACGACGGAACACCACGATGTTCAGGTCGTTGGTCAGTCGCATTAGGGGAATGGTGGCTTCGGTGGGCTTGTCTTTACTGATGGTGACATCAACAGGCTTCAGCGTGTTCCAGAGTGTATCTATACGCTGGGCAGGAACAGTACCGTCGGCAGCGGCAGGCACGGTGAACGTCAACTTGCTGATGGCCTCCGACACATCAGGGGCGGTGGTCTTGAAGGCTAAATCGGCCTTCGAGCAGCCCGTGGCATAGAGGCGGTAGTTGCCAGCCCGGAGTCCTTCGAAGTTGAAGGCAAACGACGGATGGCGCAGCGGCTGTCCCTCACTGCTGTTGGATGCTGTCTGCCAGTCGATGACGGTTCTCGTCACCGGGTCGGTAACGTAGACGGTAGCCTGCTCTACGTGGTCTTTGAACATGTCTGCCCGTGCCGTGTTATAGTCGTAGCGCAGTTTGATGCGCAGCGGATTGTTACAGTCGGGGCAGTCGCTGCGATCCTCCTTCATCATGGAGCAGGATGCCAGCAGCAGCACGGATGCTAATATTATCGCTTGTCTCATATCTCGTATCTTATTTCTTTACTCTCAATTATCAATTCTTATGGTGTGTCCCTTCCAATGCCGCTGATGCTCTTCGTGGAGCCTGCGGTTGAGGCCTTCGACAGGGTGCCTTCAATGATGACATCCGAGAATCCCACTTGCTTATTGGTTCCGAGGTCGTAGAGGTTCAACCGCAGACCGCACTGCCCAGTGCTGCCTGATGCCGATAACAACGAGCTCCATGCCGTATAGCTTGGGGTGGCATCGTTACGGTTGGGCCACACTCCGGTTTCCAATGATGTCGTTCCACCATCGCCTACCCATGACACGTCCACCTTGCCACCGTCGGTACCCCATCGGGTGGTATTGAACGATACGTTGCTTGGAGTGAATGTCCATCCAGTAGCGGGGGTTATCATAAAGTCGATATTGTTGGTGTCATTACCGCCGCTACCGCTTTTAGCTGTAGGCTGGAACAACGTCTGTCCACCCCTGAGCGTCTGGGTAGCGAGGTTCGTGCCAGCGGTGACGCTGCTGGCAGAAAACAGGCTTTCCGTGCCGTTGCTGAAGGTCGCACCGGTATTGATGCCCTCGTCAAGCTTGAAGGTGATGGCAGTCTGTCGGCTGTCGTTCTCCGACTGCTCCACCAAAAGCAGGTTATAGGCATTGTTGCTCACCAACTCGCTGACAGTGAAGGTGTAGTACATCTTGCCGTTGCGGTAAAGTGTGGTAAAATTGGCAAGGGTATTCGACAGGCTGATCAGCTCGTCGCGCGCAGCAGTAGAGAGCCCGCTCTTGCCGCTCAGCAGGTCCACATCAACCTTACCAGAAGCCAGTAAGCTTACCTTGGCATTCAGGAATACTAAGTCTTCCGTCCACGAGCGGATGCCTTCGTAGCTGTAGTTAACCTTCTGACCTTCCCAGCCCGATCTGTAGAAACTGATGAGTTCCTCCTGGCTGGTGTAAAGTCTCTTTGGGAAATATGCTGCGAAACCATAGCAGTCGCCCAACAGGAAGGAGCGGTCCTTCAGCTGCACCTCGACGATGATGCTGGTCGGGCTGCTGGTGGGCGGCAGATAGAGCACGTCGCCGCTCTGGTGGCTGGTTTCCTCGTAGAGCGAGAATACATCAGCACCGGTGGCTCCGCCGTTCGACAACTCCGAGGCCAGTGTCCACGACATACTATGGATGAGGGGGTGTGCCGACGTTGCTCCTATGAGGTGGATGTTCGAGAGTGTTGTGGCAGCGGGGATGTCGTTGATGACCGTTACTTTCGCGGCAACACGCTCCACCTTGATGGTGAGACGCTGGGCAGATCCTGCTGCGGCAGCCGGCGTGTCGAAGAGTACACTGCTCTTGTCTATTATAGGCATAATGGAGGTACCACTTTGTATGGCGTTGGTCATATACAGACCGGCATGCTCGTCGATGCTGCCTACTGACAGTATCTGCAAGGCCCGCACCTCTGAGAGTGTCTTGTCCTTCTGCGACTTGCCGCTGAAATAGAGTTCATTGGCATTAGTGCCGCCAATGGCGAATCCCGTGGAGGTGGTGTTCAGCAGCACGAGGGCATAGAGGTTCTTTCCGCTCTGGTAGTCGTGGGTGCCTATTGCTAAGCGTTGGGTGATATTCACCGTCTGCGGGTCGTTGGTGGTTCCTGGGTTCTGGATGAGCTGGTCGATGACCACAGCTGTCTTTAGGGTGGCTGTAGCCTCATCGGAACCTTCGAAGATGCAAAGGATGCCGTCGTAGATGGCGTTTTCCGCAGGCGTAGCAGCCTCTGTAGCGCGCGTCATGCCAGTATGGTTTTCTATGTGGAGGTTGATGTAGCACGAATCTGCCCCTGCCGTCGGTGTGATAACGGCAGCAGCCTCCTGCACGTCAGCAGAGCAGGCCGACAGGAGAAGGACTCCTATCGTCAGCCAGAGGCAGGTGATGTATGTGCTATATCGTTTCATTTATTTTAATGCTTGTTCGTTCGTTGTCCAACCGCTGATGCTGATGGTGGCGTTGAGCAGCTGCTCAACCTCGTCGTCGGCATTGACGGTCAGGTCAGGGATGATGGGCGAGCCCACATGCGTCACCGAGCGGATGCTGATGGTGTACCAGTTATTACGCACTATGCCGTAGCGGCCTAAGTAGCGGGCTTCGGCGGTATAGGGGTTGTCGCCGGCGAGGTAGATGTCGGTGGGAGAACCGCCATTTGCCGTGGCGGGTGATGACCAGGGAGTCTCCGTGTCGGTGAAGTGGCGGATGGGCACGCGGTAGTAGCAGTAGCCGTTCTTGTAGAAGCGGATGGTCATGGCGTTGTTGATGGCTGCGGCCAGACCGAGGGCATCAAAGGCGATGGCAGCTGCCGACCCGTCGGCTCGTGCCGTCTGGGTCACGGAGGTCACTGTGGCCAGGCCGGTGAGGGGATCGCCAGTCAGGGCGATATTGATATGATGCGGTTCGCCGGCGGCGTAGGTTCGTACCCAGTTGCGAAGGTCGCTGTTGGTCTGCAGGAGCCATTCACGCAGGTATTCGTCGATGGTTTTGGCTGAAGTGACCTTTGCAGAGCGGCGTCGCGCAAACGATTCGTTAGCGCTGGTGCCTTCCTCTGTCACGCTGTTTGCCGGCTCCTGGTAGATGACGTCCAGTCCGGTTACGCTGGTGGAGTAGAAGTTGTAGCCACCGTTCAGCTGCAGGCGCACCAGCACGCTGGTGGTACAGTTGTCCTGCTGGCGGGCCACGTTGAAGGTGTTCTCGCAGCAGTAGGCGTGGGTATTCATAGCTTGCCAGAAGGCGGTCTTGTCTGCGTCGTTCTTAGCCCAGTAGGTGGCGTGGGGGGTGAAGGTGAGCTCCGAACCAACTGGGAAACTGGTGGGCACTGTGCTGTAGTTGGCATCCTGGGCCCAGTAGGTGCGGTAGCGCAGGGGGAATGTGGGCAGGGAGGCCGTCTCGGTGAAGCGGTAGCCGGCTGTTGTGGAGCTTCGGTAGGGCAGCCAGTCGCCGCTGAAGTGGCGCACAAGATAGCCCGTGGCGTTATAGTTGTCGACGGCATATTGGAAGTCCGTCGTAGTGAAGTCGATGTTAGTATTGCCACCGATAGTCAGCGTCAAGGCGTTGTCTGTGGTCACGGTGACCTTGGCGGCGCTGCGCTCTAAATATACGGAGGCGGCGACGCGGGTGGCTTCAGCCTCGGTGGGAGCGAAGGCCGAAACGTCCAGTTCCACCAGTGTGGTGACGTAGCCCGTCCCGTCGGCAGCCGAAGCTAATGGGGCATTGCTCATCACGTAGTAGTTGCCGGACTTGTAGGCGGTGGTCAGTGCCTTCACCTGAGCGAAGGTCTGGCCAGCCGTGATGGATGGGTTTGCATTAGCGATGGCCAGCAGGTACAGGCGGTCGCTGTTGCGGATGTTGTCATCAGTAATCTGAATGGTATGTCGCGAGTGGTGGGTCACCTGCTCGTGACTGTCGGTTGTGGGGGTGTATGCCAGCGGATAGATGCTGGCTACGGTAAGGTTGTCCTCGGTGGTGGCGGTGGTGCCGCTGAAGAGCACGAGCATCATGCTGTTGACAGCATATTCGGCAGCATCGCCATCGTCGAAGATTGTGGCACGTGTCACGGCATCGTCGTTGCCGGGAAGATGGATATCCAGGTTCAACCACGCCTTACCCTCGGCGTCGAAACGGGAGAGTATATCCACCTGCGCCACTTTCTCCGAGGTGTCGTAGTCATTGCTGCATGCTGTAGCCATCAGCAGGGCTGACAGCAGTAGGGTAAAAGCGAATATGTTCCTTGTGAATGCTTTCAATTTCCTTTTTATTACTTAATCAAGTGTCATTAACTTCATAATGTAAGAGGCTGTGCCAGAAATTAACTGGCTACAATGTTGATTTTCGTCCGTCGCATAAAGAGTCCATTCTGACACAGCCTCGCTACAATTATGAAAATTATGTTGTCATTAGAGGGTTACGTCCTGAGTACGCTTAGCCCAGCTGAGGACGTTAATCTTAACTGCGATATATGAATAAACTTGATCATCAGGAACATCCTCGCTAATACCAGGCACAGCGGGACAGGTAGGAGAACCAATCTGACTGATCGAAGTAATATTCAGGTGATACCAGTTGTTACGAAGTACGCCATAACGGCCAAGATAACGAGAGGTAGGAGACGTACCTTCATCCTCATAAGAATGGGTTGCTGTGCGATGGTCGGCAGCACTCCAAGGTGTTAGATCGTCACCGAAATGCTTGATACGAATGGGATAATATGAGATACCATCCTTGTAGCAGCTAACTACTGCTGCGGAGTTAATCGCATCAATAAGGTCACTCTTGAATGTTGCATTATATGCTGTTGTACCAGCAGAAGTCAGACAATCAAAAGCTATATCACTTAATGTCCAAGTTCCTGCATTGGCTTCAGATGTCCAAGTAAGAGTAATATTACTTGCACCAACTTTATTTCCGTTAGCAATATAATTGGCATTGTTTATATCAATATTTCCAGCTGTTCCTATCAAGTCAGCCATGTCAGCATTGCCAAGTACAAATGCCTTTACTGCAGTTTCCATATCGTTCTTTGAAGTATAAACAGAAGCAGCATCGCCATTAACAGTAAAGCAGTCACTACCAGAATTGAACTCTACCTGTACTACTACACGTGTAGTGTTGTGATGTGTCTGGTGAGCCACGTCGAATGTGTTTTCAAAGCAGTACTTAGGATTTGTTTCGCCATAAGATGTAGAGAAAGATGTGCCTGTAAAGTCAAGCAAAGTCACATTATCATCATAATTCGGGTCTTTAGCCCAGTATGTGCGGTACAATGACTTGCCAGTTCTAACAGGCGCACTTCCTACAAAGCGATATTCGTTAGCCCCACTGACAATATTACCAGAACTAACTATAAGGTTACTACTAAGCGGGAAGAAAGTAGTCATACCGTCCGTATTGCGTATCGCATAAGACGTTGGGTTGGTGTTGTCGAGCATCCAACCAGCTAAAGACCATGCCAAAGAACCAGTAGTAGTAGTTCCGCTTGCATTAGCTATTGTTACTTTAGCGGCTACACGCTCTACATAGACTTCAACAGGATTAGCATCGGAACGTGCTTCTGCTTCTGTTGCAAATATTTTGCTACTGGGTATTTCAACTAATGTCGAAACATTTGCACTTGAAGGATCATTCGTTCCACCATCATCATCAGCAAGAGGAGCATTGGCCATCATCATAGTTCCTTGTACCAATGCAGCATTAGCTGTTGACACAGTAGTGGTTAATGTCTTTGCTTGGACTGTAGACCATGTGTCACCAACAGAAATGGTCAATCCGGTTGGCTTATTTAGGATAACCAAAGCATAATAAGATGTAGAAGAATAAGTGACGCTTTGGATAAGTTTTGCTACTGTCGTTATCTGGTCAGTCGACGTTCCCTCTTTGTTCCAAGAGAGTGTAGGTGTGTAAACGGCCTGGACAGTAGATGAAGAAGTGTTCCCATTAAATAGGACAATAGATACATCACTTACAGCATATTCTTCCTTCAATCCATCGTCAAAGTTGTCGTTTGCTGCACGAGTCAATGTAGAAGTTGACGGCAGATTAATGGCAAGACTAATATAACCATCACCTTCACGAGAAGGGGAATTGTCAGCCACCTCATCCTTGTCACTTGAGCACGCAGTGAATCCTAATCCAACTGCGAAGAGTGCTCCTAAGAAAAATAATTTCTTCATAATTGTAAAGTTTTAAAGAGTTAATAAATAATTGAATTTGAATTTGTATTTGTATGATTATGCTATTCTATGGATTGTAGGTATTGCTGCAACTCGTCGAGGTTGTGGCGTGCCTGAGGCAGGTCAATCTCGCGGAGCAGCTGTTTAGCTTCGCCAAGACGGTTCTCTCGGATGGCCAAAACGGCACGGGCATTCTGGGCTTCTGGCGAAGAGCCTGCTTTATTCAGGTAACGGCGGGCGGCAACGAGGTCGTTCTTCCCTAATGAGATAACGGCGGCATTCAGGTTGGCCGTCTCGTCGTTAGGATACATGCGGACGGCAACCTCGAAGACATCGTTATAGTCTTGTGAACCAGGCTCGTAGGTGTTGGCCACAAGGAACATCTCGTTGAGGCTCAAGTGCTGCGGCTTCTCGCGGATGACGCGGGCTGCTTCCTCAACGGTGAAAGGTCTGATGGTGTAAAAGACCTCGTAGTCGGAATGGCGTAGGGCAGGGAAGATGCTGTCGAGCATCAGGCGCCACTCACGCGGATAACGCTTCTTGAGTTGCCGCTCCTTGGCATCAGGCTCGATGGCGGTATCGCGGATGATGGCTTGGAGAGCGGGAGCGGTAAGGCTTTTGAGACTGTTGGGGCAGCTACTCATGAGACTGTCGAGACGGGCGTAGAGGCCTTCCCAATCCTCGGGAGTACTGTCGATGGTAAAAATGCTCTTGGGCAGACTGATGAGGCTCTGTACGTAGTTGGCAAAAGCCTCGGCTCGGGCCTGCGCTAAATAGGCATTATGCTGGAAGGGACTCTCAGGCGATGCGTAGCCGTGGATGTTGACATGTGTGATGGTCGCAAAGGTGTCGAGACGCACCACATCGATGGTCTTCATCACCTTGGCCAGCTCGGCGGCATTGCCTCGGTAGTTGGGACGTATGTCGGTCTTGTCGACCACGAAGTCGATGAAGGCACGTCCGCTCAACTGTCGGGTCTTCTCCTCTTCAGCCTGCGGAGTGATGTAGGCTAACTGGTATTGCGGACAATAGATCATTCGAACCAAGTCTGTAGCTGGTGGTGGCGGTGGAAGCTTCGGCTTGTTGCCGAAGACATAAGTAATGTTCAGCGCCAGTTTCGTGGGTCCCACATAGTTGTAATGTCCCGTCCCTCGGTCTTCGCCACAGATCTCGGCAGCGTACTGATGGTAACGTGTGTGTAGGTAGCCCACACCAAGGGCTGCCTCTATGCGCCAATGGTCGGACAGTCGCCAGGCATGCCCTAACGTCAGTCCTCCGCCACCATACCATCCTTCGTAGCGATTATGCTGTAGGGGCTTGAACAGGCCGAATGGCAGGGTCACACCACCAGCATTATATTCGCCACCAACGAGGTGGACACCCCAGAACCACCCCTTGAAGGGCTGCTCGCTAAGCCAACGGCGCCACTCGGGCATGAGGCTCCAGTGCCGCAGCTTCTTATTGTCGGAGAACGTCCACGGGTTGAGTCCAAAGAACAGCTGCGCCGAGGTCTTGGGACCGATAGCGTATTCTATTCCCAAATTGGGGGTGAGTGTTGCGTCATAAATAAGGTTGTTCTTCACACTCCAGCGTTGCCATAGTTGCTGAACATCTTCTGCTCTCATGCCAGTGGCTGTAGAAGCCACTACGACCATGTAAGCAAGTAACCGTCTAAATTTCATACTTTTTTAATTGGTATAGTAGTATTTAATTGGACCTAACGACCGATTTGGGTTAAACAAAGGAAGAAATAATGTTATATATATTTAAATGTCAATTAGTTATTAATAAATCAGCAAACGCTAATTACTAAATAGGTTGCAAAGGTAGGAAATATAGTTGAGAATGTTGCTTTTCATTAATGATTATTAACTAAAAAGTCTTACATTCGTAACAAAGGTACGAAAAGTAACGATGCAGCATGCGATAAAATCTCGTTATGGTACGAATGATTGAAAATGAAAATAGGGTAGGAAGCATAATGGAGATAACTCTATGATGGTAGGGTAATTTGTTTTGAAAAGCAAGACAACACTCATCTTCTTTAGAAAAGACGATACTCTTCTTCCTTGTCGAAGAAATCTTCAATGTTGGTTATGGGATGACTCAAAGTATAAGCAGCATACCTGTTAAAAGAATATAAAACTTTACATAAAAGTGAAGATGATTTAAGAAAAGTGTCTATATTTGCACTGTGTAAACGAATAACGACTATGGCATCAGTATCATTAAAGACTATAGAGCAGAACGACAATGTTAGCTTGTTCTCCATCTGTTCTGCCATACCTGACGAACAAAAGGCAGAATTTGAACTTTCCTTTGGGATAGCAGAGCGGATGGGCGCGATTCTCAAGGAGAAGAATATTTCCCAGCGTGAACTGGCTCATCGCTTAGGCAAGCGTGA
>Ga0247608_10007185_pt1 | contig 11484 bp, 8 predicted proteins | sample 176DNAGHGlowgp2_FD_193490 | JGI IMG/M metagenome (GOLD analysis project Ga0247608, IMG submission 193490) | Sheep rumen microbial communities from Palmerston North, Manawatu-Wanganui, New Zealand - 1766 DNA GHGlow gp2 | ecosystem: Host-associated > Mammals > Digestive system > Stomach > Rumen ... | reverse complement strand
TTTAAGGTTGGGCGTTAGCACGCATCTGGTTGAAGACAGAGGAAACCAAGGACTGGAAATGGTTCTCACAATCTTGGCGGATAGTGCTCTCTGGGATATTGGGATAATTCTTGATTAGGCGGTTTGCAATCTGGAGGGTCTGGTTGTGAAATTCCGTTGAGGCATCCATCCAGGCTTTGCCAGAGGAAGGGGCTTGAGGGGGAAAGACGGAGTCGCAGAAAGTGGCAATAGTAGCCTGGTAGGCTTCATCCATCTGCTTGTCCATCTCTGGCTCCATAGACGCCGGCTCGCTCTTCTGGGGAGTTGGTGAGACTGGGCGTTCCGACCCTTGGCGAACCGGAGCCTCCGCTGGCTGTTCTCTAATGACTCTGACAATAGTGTCAACGACTTTCGGAGCTTCGGAAGGCTGCACAGGACGAGACGACGGATAGAACACTACGGCTACAATGACCATAAGGATGATTAGCAGCAAAAGAATAAGGTAAGGGCGCTTGCGGGATAAAAAATCCTTCTGTAGTTGTCCCACGGTCTGATAGCGTTCTGCCGGATTGTCTGCCGTACAGCGGGCTATCACCTTATTATATATTTGTGATCCTGGAATCTGTTCCAGTATTTTACCAATGGCATAGATGTCAGTCCGCTCGTCTGTCACCCCGCCATGCAACTGTTCTGGTGCTGCGTAGCCTTTGGTATGTCCTTGGGTATCAATAAAGGTATCGGTATAGCAACATCCTAAGTCTATCAGTTTAACATCACTGTCAATACGGGTCAATAGAATGTTGTCGGGTTTCAAGTCAAGATGGAGCACCTGGTGGGCATGCAGATAGCTTACTACATCCAACAACTGAAGGATGAACTTCTTCGTATTCTTCTGGCTAAAATATGACGGATTGCGAGTCATCCTCTCGGTCAGTGTCTCGCCATCCACATATTCCATCAGAATGCCATCATCTGTCTTTGAGATATAGCGAGGTAATCCTTGATGCTCCAATCGATAACCAGTCTCGAATTCCTTTTGGAAGGCCTCTTGATAACGGACATCGTTTACATGTTCTGCTTTCAGCCGTTTGACGAAATGCAGTTTACCATACAACTTTACGCAATAAGTTTCGCTGGTGGCACCTTGACACTCTAACCGTTCAAAACCACCATCAGCCAATTGCTGATTGGTAAACTGTGAGGATTCCATCATCTCATTACTTTTATGGAAGAAAGGCCTGACACCCTTCCTGCTGTGTATTGCCCGAGAGAGTCGCCATCACGCCATACCCGCGCCACCAACAGAGGATGATGAAGAATGAAATTCTGTATCTCTACCTCATCGCCGACTCGCAGTTTGCTGTTCAGACTTTCAACCACCAGATAACGGTCATTGCCCTGATACTCAAATAGCAGTTGACGGTCAGGCAGATAAGTGACCTGCACGCTGTCGCCCCTTTGCAAAGAGTCTGAGCGTAATTCGTCAGAGAAATTGTTGAAATCGGAATTTCCCTCGTCTTCAACCTTCGCCAGTTCGTCCCAGTGGGCATAACCCAAATAGCAGGCAATGGCATCGAGCGTACTGGTATGTGGCGTACGCTCATCAGCGGCAAAGCCCAGCAACCGTTTCAGCGTTGTAGCCCCGATGCGCACTCCCGTCTTGCTCTGTATGTCGAGCGACAGAAGTTCGCAGTCAGAAGGTAAGCGCAAGCCGTTCTCCGACTTGCGCTTCAAGAGTTCTATGATATGGAATGGCAGTTTCATCGGCTACTCCCACTCGATTATATATTTAGACTGAATATCAATAACTTGCGTTATATCTGTCGCTCTCAGTGGTCGTTTTTGGGGGTCGTATTCTCTCATTTTGTCCATGCTCATTATCAATAACTTATGCAAAAGTAGGCATTTTGTTTTGAATTGAAAAGAAATCGGCCAGCAAAACAACATCATTTAACAGACGGCCACCCCTACATATATTATAATAAGATGTGTAACCTCGTGTCGCTCTCTGTGAATTGCAATTCACCACATCAAAAGTCTCATTAGCGAAAATTCTTGAGGACCAATTGGGTGAAATGCTGAGGCCATCCCTTCACTTGTTACGCTTCTAACTCCACCTTGACCGAAGGGAACAGTCCGAAACGGTGGTACACTTGTTCAATGATGGTGGTCAACTCGGCTACAGTCACACACTCGTTAGCCTCAACCTCAAAGACTACAAGCGCATCATCAAAAACATAGATCACAGTTAGTGGTTCTGCTCAGTTCGTCTTTCAGGAACTGTGGCGTGAAGCCTTTGTTGCTTCTGATGACTTCTTCGGGCGTTCCTGTGGAGAGGATGGTGCCGCCGTTGCGGCCCCCCTCTGGCCCCATGTCTATGATATGGTCGGCGAGCTTGATGACGTCGAGGTTGTGCTCAATGACGATGACGGTATTGCCGCGGTCTACCAGCCGCTGCAGCACGTCCATCAGAATGCGGATGTCCTCGAAGTGGAGTCCCGTGGTGGGTTCGTCAAGGATGTAGAGGGTCTTGCCCGTGTCTTTCTTCGACAGTTCCGTAGCCAGTTTGATGCGCTGGCTTTCGCCGCCAGAGAGCGTCGTGGAGGGCTGTCCCAGTTTGATGTACCCCAGTCCGACATCCTGTATGGTCTTGATTTTCCGGAGTATTTCTGGCACGTTCTCAAAGAACTCCACAGCCTGGTTGATGGTCATGTCGAGCACGTCGGCTATCGACTTGCCCTTGTAGCGCACTTCCAGGGTTTCGCGGTTGTAGCGCTTGCCGTGACAGGTCTCGCAAGGCACCTGAATGTCGGGCAGGAAGTTCATCTCAATGGTTTTGTAGCCGTTACCGCCGCAAGTCTCACAGCGTCCACCCTTGACGTTGAACGAGAAGCGGCCGGGCTTGTAGCCGCGGATGCGCGCTTCAGGCAGTCCCACAAACAGCGAGCGGATGTCAGAGAAGACGCCTGTGTAGGTGGCAGGATTGGAGCGCGGCGTGCGTCCGATGGGCGACTGGTCTACGTTCACAACCTTGTCTATGTGTTCGAGTCCTTCTATGCTGTCGTAGGGCATAGGCTGCCGCAAGGAGCGGTAGAAGTGCTTGGAGAGTATGGGGTACAGCGTCTCGTTGATGAGCGTCGACTTGCCGGAGCCGCTGACGCCGGTGACGAGTATGAGCTTACCCAGCGGGAACGTGGCATCTATATGCTTCAGATTGTTGCCGCAGCAACCGCGGAGGGTCAACACATGGCCATTGCCCGGACGTCGCACGGCAGGGACGGGAATGGCAGCCTTGCCGTTGAGGTACTGGGCGGTAATGGTGTCGGTCTTCAGCATGTCTTTGACGGTGCCCTGGAACACCACCTCGCCGCCCTTCCGTCCGGCACGGGGACCGATGTCGACGATGTAGTCGGCATGCAGCATCATGTCGCGGTCATGTTCGACGACGATGACCGTATTGCCGATGTCGCGCAACTCCTTGAGGGAGCGGATAAGCCTGTCGTTGTCTCGCTGGTGCAGTCCGATGCTGGGTTCGTCGAGGATGTAGAGCACGTTGACCAGCTGCGAACCGATTTGCGTTGCCAGGCGGATGCGCTGGCTTTCGCCGCCTGACAGCGATGCCGACTGGCGGTTCAGCGACAGGTAGTCCAGTCCGACATCCAGCAGGAAGTCCAGTCGCGTGCGTATCTCCTTCAGTATCTCGGCAGCAATCTGGCGTTGGGAGCCCTCCAGGGAGTTCTCGACGTCGTCTAACCACTGACGCAGCTCCTTCAGGTCCATGTTGGCGAGCTCGGAGATGTTCTTGTCCCAGATCTTATAAGAGAGGGCTTCGCGGTTCAGCCGCTGTCCGTGACACTCAGGGCATTCGCATTCAGCCATAAACTGGTCTGCCCATTTCTGGCCGCTGGTGCTATCGTCGTTGTCGATGACGGAACGCAGATATTTCACCACGCCGTCGAAGTCGACAAAATAGTCGCTGCTGGTATGAACCAATTCCTTGTCGATGCGCACGCTCTCCAAGGAGCCGTAGAGTATCTCGTTGAGGGCTTCTTCGGGAATGGCGTCAATAGTGGTTTTCAGGTCGCAGTCGTACTTGTGCAGGATGGCGTCAATCTGCCAGAAAATCATTTCGTTCTTGTACTTGCCCAAGGGCACGATGGCGCCGTCGCGGATGCTTTTTTTCTTATTGGGGATGACTTTCTCAAGGTCAATCTCGTTGATGTAGCCTAAGCCCTTACAACGCGGGCAGGCCCCTTGGGGAGAGTTGAACGAGAAAGTGTTAGGCGCAGGTTCACTGTACGATATGCCCGTCGTCGGACACATCAGTCGCTTGGAGAAATGCTTGATGGCGCCCGTCTCGTAGTCCATAATCATGAGGAGCCCCTCGCCCTGCTTCATGGCCATCTGGACGGTTTTCTTCAGGCGGTCGTCGGGCGTAAGCGGTTGTGTGGGGTCTGCCGGTGCCTTGACAGCCAGCCGGTCAATGACCACCTCGATGTCGTGATTCTTGTAGCGGTCCACCTTCATGCCGAGGGTAATCTCTTTCAGTTCACCGTCGACGCGAACATGCAGGTAGCCCTTGTGTCGCAGGCTCTCAAAGAGTTCGCGGTAGTGACCCTTGCGGCTGTGAACCAACGGTGCCAAGATGAGGATTTTCCTGCCGGCATAGTCGTGGAGAATCATGTCGATGACCTTCTCCTCGGTGTATTTCACCATCGGCTCGCCCGTCATGTAGCTGTACGCCTTGCCAGCCCTGGCAAACAACAGGCGCAGATAGTCGTAGACCTCCGTCGTGGTGCCTACGGTAGAGCGGGGATTCTTGTTGGTGGTCTTCTGCTCGATGCTGATGACGGGCGACAGCCCTGTAATCTTGTCAACGTCAGGGCGTTCCATGCCGCCAAGGAAATTGCGGGCGTATGCCGAGAAGGTCTCAATGTAGCGCCGCTGACCCTCGGCGAAGATGGTGTCGAAGGCCAGGCTGGACTTCCCGCTGCCGCTAAGACCCGTAATGACGGTCAGCGAGTCGCGGGGTATCTGCACGTCAATGTCCTTGAGGTTGTGTACCCTGGCACCCCAGACCTCTATCTTGCTGTCATTATTCATCCTTCAATCCTTCAATCCTTATTCGTCGCCTCCCGTACTGCTGCCGGTTTCCAAATTGTATTTGCGTATCAGGTTGACGTCGCGGCGGATGTTATATTCCACGCCGTCAGCACCCAGGGCTTTGACAAGCACAAAATAGACACCGTCCTTCACGGGGCTGCCGTTGAACTTGCCGTCCCAGCCCTTGGTGATGTCCGTCCATTCAAAGAGCTTCTGTCCCCAGCGGTTGAAAATCCAGGCATGGAAACTGACGATGCTCTTATAGCGGTTGGCTTCTGGGCAGTCAGGACTGATGCCCTTGGCACCATAGATGTCGTTGGTGCCGTCGTCGTTGGGCGAGAAGGCGTTGGGCATCTCCAAATGGCTCTCGCTGACGGTGATTTCAATCTTGGTGGAGTCGATGATGTCGTTGTCTTCACGCAGATAGAGCACTACGTCGTTGATGCCTGACTGTACGAAGTCGTACTCGAAGTCCTCTTCATAGCGCGTCACTTTGGTGCCCGATGTGCGGTGGGTGATGCGCCATTCTATGGAATTATTGGGTTCAAGGTCTGTGGCACCGGCGGTGAAGCTGACATGCAGCGGTGCTTCGCCCGAGAAGTTCTTCCATACCGTTTCCTCCACATCCTTGTTCATATAAGTGGCTTGCGGGTCAATGCCTGCCCTTATTCCCAGCGTCAGTATCAATGCTACTGACATAATGATGATTCTTTTCTGCATTGTTTGTAGTAATTTTAGTCTGCAAAGATAACAATAATAATTCATAATTTTATCCAATTACTCATTTTTTTTAATTTCAATTCTTCAATTCTTTAATTCTTCATTTTTTTTCGTACCTTTGCAGGCGCAAAAAACAAAGAGACCATCATACGAAAACAGCAATTTTATGCTACGGCAACTGTATATCAAGAACTTTACGCTGATTGATGAGCTTGACATCAAGCTGCATCGCGGCTTCTCGGTCATTACCGGCGAGACGGGAGCGGGCAAGAGCATCATCCTTGGTGCCATCGGCCTGCTGCTGGGACAACGCGCCGACTCGAAAACTCTCAAGCAGGGTGCTGACCGCTGCATCATAGAGGCGCACTTCGACCTGTCGCGCTACAACCTGCAGCCATTCTTCGACGACAACGACATCGACTATGATGCCGACGACACCATCATACGCCGCGAACTGACCAGCGCAGGCAAGAGCCGCGCCTTCATCAACGACACGCCAGTGGCACTGAGTATGCTGAAAGAGCTGGGCGAGCAGTTGGTGGACGTTCACTCACAGCACCAGAACCTGCTGCTCAGCAAGCAGGACTTCCAACTGAGTGTCATCGACATCCTGGCCAACGACGGCAGCGAGCTGGCATCCTACCAGCAGAGCTACGGCGACTACCAGAGGAAGAAACAGGAACTGGAAGCGCTGGAAGAGGACATCGAGCGCAACCGCCAGAACATTGACTTCCTGCAGTTCCAATACGACGAACTCTCGCATGCCAACCTCGCAGCAGGCGAACAGGAAGAGCTGGAACAGCAGGCTGAGACGATGAACCATGCCGAGGACATCAAGACGGCACTCTACGAGGCCGACCATGCCCTGTCAGGCGAGAGTCAAGGGGTGGTAGCACAGGTCAAGACGGCCTGCAGCGCCCTCAGCGGCATCAGTAGCGTCATGCCCAAGACCGCAGAGTTGGCAGAGCGTTTAGACAGTTGCCGCATCGAACTGAAGGACATTGCCGACGAGGTGAGCCAGATGCTGGAGAACACCGACTTCGACCCTGCCGAGCTGGACAGCATCAACAACCGACTGGACAAGCTCTATGACTTGGAAAAGAAATACCATGCCACCACCGTTGAGGAGCTGATAGCGCAGCGCGACGCGCTGGCCCGCCAGCTCAGCAACATCGAGAACAGCGACGACGCGCTGAACGAACTCAGGCAGCAGGTGAAACAGGCAGAACAGCAATGCCGCCAACAGGCCGACGCGCTGACGACGCTGCGTTGCCAGTCTGCCAAGGCCATCGAACAGCAGATGCGCACCCGTCTGGCACCTTTGGGTATGCCCAATGTGCGCTTCGAGGTGGCTGTCAGCAAGGACACGCTGGGCAAGAACGGACAGGACAAGGTGTCATTCCTCTTCTCGGCCAACACCTCTACCCCACTCCAGCCTGTGGCTCAGGTGGCCAGCGGCGGTGAGATAGCCCGCGTTATGCTGTCCCTGAAGGCCATGATCAGCGGAGCCGTTAAATTGCCTACCATCATCTTTGACGAGATTGACACGGGCGTCAGCGGCAAGATGGCGGAAAAGATGGCAGAAATCATGCAGGAGATGGGTGCCAACGACCGTCAGGTCATTGCCATCACCCACCTGCCACAGATAGCTGCCCTGGGCAGTACGCACTACCGTGTGTCGAAGGAAGAAACCGACAGCGGCACGGTCAGTCGCATGCAGGAACTGGACAGCGAGGAGCGCATCCGCGAAATTGCGCAGATGCTGAGTGGCAGTGCTGTCACCGATGCCGCCATCGCCAATGCCAAACAGCTGCTGAAAATTTAAAAATTAAACAATTATAAAATTGAAGAATTAAAAGCTATCAATATGAAAAAAAGAATAACAAGGTTGGTGATTGGCATTTTACCCCTTTGCCTTTTTGCCTTTTTACCTTTGTCTGCCCAGGCGCAGTCGTGGTCCAAGAAGGCCGCACAGGCTGTATTTACACTCAAAACCTTTGGAGCTGACGGCTCGCTGCTGGGCAGCAGCAACGGTTTCTTCGTCGGCGAGAATGGCGAGGCTCTGAGCAGCTTCACGCCTTTCAAGGGTGCCAGCCGTGCCGTCGTCATCGACGCCCAGGGCAAGGAGTGGCCCGTAGAGTGTCTGATGGGCGCTAACGACATGTATGACGTAGCCAAGTTCATGGTCACCGTCAAGAAGCCCACGACGCTGACGCTGGCAGCCTCAGCCGCCAACGGCACGACGGCATGGATGCTGCCATACACCGTGAAGAAAGCTCCTGAGTGCATCCAAGGCACGGTGAGCAGTTCGGAGTCATTCCAAGGCAACTATGCCTACTACACCCTGGCCATGCAGGTGCCGGAACAGCATGCCGGCAGTCCTGTGCTCAACGACAATGGCGAGGTGCTGGGACTGCTACAGCCCGCAGCTAATGGTGCTGCGGCGACGACCAGCTATGCCGTGAGTGCCACCTTTGCCAACGACCTGCGCATCAGCGGCCTCAGCCTGAACGACCCCGCATTGCGCTCGACGAACATTGCCAAGGCGCTGCCCGACCAGTTGGACGAAGCCTTGCTGACCATCTATATGGCTGCAACGGTCATGGACCAAGCCCAGTATGAGGAGCTGTTGAACCGCTTCATCCAGAAGTTCCCCAATGCTGCCGACGGCTACATCTATCGCGCCCGCATTGCCGTTGCCAAAGGCGACTTCGCCGCTGCAAATGCCGACATGAAGCAGGCACTAAGCGTCGGCGGCAAAACGGACGACACGCACTACCAGTTCGCTCAGATGATTTACCAGAAGGAAGTCTACCAGCACGATCAGCCTTTCAGCGAGTGGAACCTTGACCTGGCTTTGGAAGAGTCGCGCAAGGCCAACAGCCTGAACCCGCAACCCGTCTACCTGAAACAGCAGGCACAGATATTGTATGTACAGAAGAAATACGACGAGTCATTTAAGCTCTTCGAACAGCTGACACAAACGCCGTTGCGCGATGCCGACATCTTCTATTCCGCTGCCCAATGCAAGCTGCAGCTGGGCGAACGCGAACAGATGCTGGCCCTGTTAGACAGCGCTGTCAACACCTTCACCAAACCGTATGTCAAGACTGCTGCGCCCTACCTGCTGGCGCGTGCCAATGCACTCTTCGATGCCGGCAAATATCGCCCTGCCGTCAACGACTACAACGACTACGAGGCACTGATGGCCTCGCAGCTGACAGCAGAATTCTACTACCAGCGCGAACAGGCTGAGATGGCTGGCCACCTGTATAAGCAGGCGCTTGAGGACATCGTGCGGGCTACGGAGATGGCACCGGCAGAACCCATCTTCTATGCTGAGAAAGCCAACGTGGAGCTGCGCGTAGGAAAGACGGACGAAGCCATTGCCACAGCCCAGCAGAGCATCCGCATCTCGCCCGACAACAGCGATGGCTACCTGATACTCGGCCTGGCACAGTGTCTGAAAGGACAGAAGGAAGAGGGCCTCAAAAACCTCAACAAAGCAAAAGAGCTTGGCAACAGCCAAGCCCAGACGCTGATAGAGAAGTTTTCCAAGTAACGTTAACGGGCAACGAGCTTCGCTCGCTCATACCTTTAGGTGTGAGAACGATAACGGGAACGGGAATTTTTTAGAAAGGCAGTGGTGAATCTGTCTGGTCTAAACCTGCAAACGGTGACTCGCCTGTATCGGGCTGGTCGCCGTTTAATTTGCTGCCTAAAATCAGACCACTACCATCATCAGAGTGTTGCGATTTAGGACCGAGACGGCGGTCCTCAGGATTCTCGAAGCGCGTAAACTCACCACGGAAGGTCAGCAGCACATCGCCAGTGGCACCCTTACGATGCTTGGCAATGATAATCTGTGCCATGCCGTGCAGGTCGCGGCCGTTGTCGTCCTGGTAGATGTGATAGTATTCTGGACGGTGAACAAACAGCACCATATCGGCATCCTGCTCGATGGCTCCCGACTCACGCAGGTCGCTCAGCTGCGGACGCTTACCCTCAAGACCCTCGCGGCTCTCCACACCACGGTTCAGCTGCGACAGGGCAATGATGGGGATGTTCAGCTCCTTGGCCAGTCCCTTCAGCGAACGCGAGATGGTCGACACCTCCTCCTGACGCGACGAGAAGCGCATGCCGTTGGCATTCATCAGCTGCAGATAGTCTATCATGATAATCTTCACGTCGTGCTCACGCACCAGACGGCGGGCCTTCGTGCGCAACTCAAACACCGACAGTCCTGGCGTATCGTCCACATAGAGCGGCGCACCCAAAAGATTGTTGAGGCGCTTGTCAAGACGGTCCCACTCGTCAGGATGCAGCTGACCGTTGAGGATTTTCGAGCCTTGTATCTCACAGACATTCGACAGCAGGCGGTTCACCAACTGCGTGTTCGACATTTCCAACGAGAAGAAAGCCATCGGCACCTTGTAGTCGGCAGCAATGTTCTTGGCCATCGACAGCGCAAACGACGTCTTACCCATAGCCGGACGACCGGCAATAATCACCAAGTCGCTGGCCTGCCAGCCGCTGGTGATGTCGTCCAGCTTATGGTAGCCCGTAGGCACACCCGTCAGTCCGTCCTTGTTAGCGGCAGCCTTCTGGATGACGTCAATGGCATTCCTGATAACAGGGTCAATCTGCGTGTAGTCCTTCTTCATGTTGCGCTGTCCCAATTCAAACAGCGAGCCCTCAGCCTCCTGCATCAAGTCATCAACGTCGACAGTCTCGTCGAAAGCCTTCGTGGCAATGTTGCTGGAGAAGGATATCAGCTGGCGTGCCAGCGACTTCTGGGCAATGATGCGGGCATGATACTCGATATTGGCTGACGAAGCCACATGGCTCGACAACTCCGTCACATAGCCCGGACCACCCACATCCTCCAGGTCGCCCTGCTTGGCAAGCTGCTCCGTCACCGTCCAGACATCCACAGGATTCTCATGCATCGACAGCTCGCGGATGGCGGTATACACCTTCTGGTTGCGCGGTTCATAGAAACTCTCAGGATAGAGCATTTCACACACCACGGCATAGGCATCCTTGTCAATCATCAAGGCACCCAGCACCGCACGCTCCATCTCGGTAGCCTGCGGCTGCACATGGGCAAAGGTTTGGTCAACAGCTTGCTGGCGGCGCGGACGGCGCGACCCCCCAGCCGCACCGGTTTGACTATTATTCTTCTCTTCTGGCATAGCGTTTTCAGTTTTAGGGCTACAAAAGTACGAATAAAAATTGTTAATGTAGCACATGTTCCTAAAAAATTCCCAAAAAGGTGCTATCTTCTTTGTGGTAAGCCCACACGGGCTAACTTTCTCCACTCCTTGAAATCCTGCATTTCCTGCTTTTCCTGCACCAAAGACGGCATTATAGATAATTTAACAAAAGTATCAAAAACAACACCTAGCCTTGATACTCAGAATATCCAGCCTTGATACTCAGAATATCAAAGCTGGATACCCGGAATATCATGACTGGATATAAAAATCGAAGCCCCATACTGGTGCAGGAAACGCAGGAAATGCAAGAAATACAGGAAAGTTGTCAACCTATCTGTTTATTTGCATTATCCAGCCATCTTCTCATGCACCACACCGCAGAGCGAGCTGATGCCCTTGCGCATATCAGTCCTCCCTGGACACAGAAAGTAGCGCATAGTGTCATTCAGGCAGAACATGGTTC
>Ga0247608_10007184_pt1 | contig 11485 bp, 14 predicted proteins | sample 176DNAGHGlowgp2_FD_193490 | JGI IMG/M metagenome (GOLD analysis project Ga0247608, IMG submission 193490) | Sheep rumen microbial communities from Palmerston North, Manawatu-Wanganui, New Zealand - 1766 DNA GHGlow gp2 | ecosystem: Host-associated > Mammals > Digestive system > Stomach > Rumen ... | reverse complement strand
TTTGAACACCCTTTTGCGTTAGAACGTGAAATGAACAGATATGCACTTTGTAGCAATGAATACTACACATATATAATATTATATTATATTCAAATATTCAAGTATTTTCGTTGTATGATAATATGTATGTTCACAATCATAATATAATTTATTTTGTTTATAAACTCTTTTTAATGTTGCGAATAATTTAAAATCGTCATTTTTTACAACATAATTCTTTTTATATTTGTCATTTGGTTTATTTGTAAATACGAAACGTTTTGCGTCAACGCCTTTAAATGCCCATATTTTGCCGTTTTCTATTGCAAGTGATATATTATAGCCAAAATCAAATTGCGCGTAAATTTGGGCGGTTTTTGGACGTTCTACGAATTTAATTTCTTTTGTATTGATAACGTGTCCGTGTAAATATCTATCAAGTGGCGTGCCTTGTATTAATGATTGTAATTTTTTGTCGTATTCTGTATCGCTTCGCGTTTTATCACTATTTAATTGCATTATTGCGATGCTTCCATTTTTAAACGTTTTTATGCCTTGAAATTGAATTTCAATTGGTGGCAAATTAAAAAATGTATAAAATGGGTTTGAATAGCTATCGCGATTTCCTAACATAAATATTTTTATATTTGACGTTGTGCCGTCTGCGTGTGTTCTTTTCTTCGTAAAAAATATTTTGAAAAAGTCGCTTACCTCGTCGCCACGATAATAATTATATCGATGCTCTTCGACCATAAATTCGTCAAAAACAATTGTGTCGATATTTTCCGCGTCTATACCTTTATCGCTTACCGCTTCACTAACTGCACAAAAATATATGAAAGGTTTATTTTTATAATATATATAGTCGCCGTCTTTTTTAAAATCTGTTTTTTTAAATTTGCCTTTATAGTCTATATCTAAAACCTTAAAAAATTTATCATTTAAAAAATCGCGTTTTGCTTTTTTAATTTCGTTTTTATGACGACGCAACCATACGCACATTGTGTTATGCTTTATAGCTCTAATCAATGCGCGTTTTTTAAATTGCGTTGTTTTTCCCGTATCTCTGTTATCTATTATGAAATTTAATATTGCATTATAAGATAAAAGTTTGTTTACGTTTTTGTGCATATCGTGCAGATACATAATTTTTCACCTCTTTAATCTTTTAAATAACTTAAATCGTTTAAATATTCGCTTGTGTCCGTCCATATACGAACGCCATTTTCAAATATTGTTTTTAAAATATTTCTTACTTGTTCGTTGAAATCACCATATAAAGCAACGCTATTAAATTTTACATAATAGAAATTATATAAGCTTCTATAATTTGGGTTATATGGTTTATAACTACTAATATAAAATTGTGTTTCGTTTCCGAATTTTTGAAATTGTTTAATTGTAAAATAATCGTTATCGTCTATCGTAAAAGCACCAACGCCATATTTGAAAGCTACTAAACAATTGTTATTAATTCCGTCTAATCTATCAAATTTATTTTTCATATCGTCAAGAGTTGCATTTTTCATTGCGCCCGCAGTTATTCCCTTTGCTATTGCACCCGTTGCGCCCATAGCACCAACGGCAAGCGATGCACCCATTGATAATGGCGATAGTGCAACACCAACACCGACGCTTGCAAGCGTCAATGTTGTATTAATTGCGTTTTGAGCATTTGAAACGTTGATTTGATTTTGATTTTGATTTAAGTATAAAATATATTCGTCGTTCATAAATGGTATTTCAAACGACGACGTTAAATTTATTTTAACGTTATTGCATTCTAGCATAATTTCAATTTGTTTTGCATTTAATAAATATAAATTTAATTGCATCGTATCGTTATAATTTGAAAAACCCGTTGCGTCAATTTCTCTATAATCATTTAATGCACCGATAATTATTCTTTTGCCCTCGAAATCTACACGATTTAAATTTCTTTTGTAAATATAATCTTCTTTTAATGTGAATTGTTCAAAATAATTATAATAGAACGCTTCTGCATCTGTTGCACCCGCACCATAAAATAAATGCCAATTTGTTGCGGGCGTTCCTATTGAAACAATATCACCAATTTGTATATTATTATATGGTTGTGTTGTCGGCGCTTTTGCTTCGAAAACACTATCTAAATTTACAGAAGGTAAAAAATAACATTTAATAATTTGATAATTGAAAGTTGTTGCCATATATGTATATTGATTGCTTGATAAATCGTTAAATAATTGTATTAATAAATTTCTTAAATCGCTTTCGCTTCCGCTTCCTAATGATACATATCTATATAATAATCTTGTTTCATAAGCAACGTTTTGCACATTTACAATTGCAACGATTGTGCCTTCACTATAATTTGACAATGAAGGTATTAAATAATTTGTGATACACTCTGCATTGTTAAAAGGTAAAATCTTATTTGATTTAAGATTGTTTCCATTAACTTTATATTGTGGTATATTCATAACGTCGCAATGCGCACGAACGCATAAGCTTTCTTCGAAAACAATATTATAAGAGTGTGTATTCCATATATCACAAACGATAGAATATTCAACGGCGCTTGCAGATTTAAAAATCATATTATCAATAAAATAGAATTTCTTTTGACGCACCGCGTTTGTATCTTCAATCAACATATAATTTGCATCTTCATAATATTGCGTCAATGTGATTTTATTTTCGTTTGCGTAAAACATAGCTACGCCCGTAATTGTTCCTATTTTATAACGTTCAAGGAAATTTTCGACGGCGTTTGTATCGTTAAATAAACATACATTGTTATAATTTGATTGAAAGGGAACGCCCTTGTATATTTTAATATTTAACATAATAACACCACCATTTTAAAATATTTGCATAAATAAGCATTCGAACGAATTTAAACAATCTTGAACGATATTTTTAAAATCTTCTTGAAATTTTGTTAAAGCTTCAAGTGAATTGAAACGAGGGTTTTTTGAATAAAGGGTTGTAATTGTTCCCGTATTTCTTTGACTATCACTATTCTGTGACGTTTCCGCGTGTGTGATTGTTCCCGTATCTGTTCCGCTTTTTGAACGTGTAATATCTTCGTCGATTGTGTCGGTTGTTGTTTCGTCAATATCAACGTCGTTTTCCGTATCTTCTGCGGTTGTGATTGTTCCCGTATTTGTTTGCGTGTTGCTTTTCTCGTTTACAATCTTTTTACCGCCTTCGATTGCGCCGTATGGCAACTCGTCATTTTGAGAACCGATAGGGTTTTTATAATTTACCTCTTTGCCGTTTGTATCTTCTTCGATTTCTTGTCTTAAATTATTTGTTTGTGTTGTGTCCTTGCTTCCGTCTGCGTGTTCTGTTCTATCAATAACTTTTGTATCGCTTACGTCGCGCGCGGTTGTTTCTGTTTCACTATTTGCAAGGTTGTTTGTTTGTGTATTGCTACGGCTTCCGCTTCCATTATTTGCAATAGTTAAATCGTTTGTTTGTGTTATAGAATAACCATTTTCGAAAATATTTGTAAATAATGATTGTAGCTTCGTTGCTTTATCAATGTAATAAGGCAACATAATATTAATTTGACTATTTAATTTTTGGGTGAACATTTCTTCTGTATCAAAGCCGATTTCACGCATTAAATAATAATCGGTAAAAACTTGTTTAAAATCACAAGCGAACGCTTCGTCCGCGTCGTTTAAAGACGCGGGCAAAGTGTTATTCTTTAAATAATCGCGTAAAAATTCGGTATAGTTTGCAGAAGAAGGCACTACGAAATCACGCATATATTTCACCTTCTTATTATAATTCAATAATTTCTAAATATATATAATTAGATATATTTGTAATTGCATTTTGTGAAATTTTTGAAATTGTTTGATAACCCGTTTCGTTATGTATACTTATTGTAATTTCGTCATTTGTTTTTGACATTTCACAAATAAAATATTTATCTGTTGCAATATTAAAATCGTCAGCAATAAAACCACAATCATTTTTAAATGGTGTATTTGCAATTTTATATTTATTATATATATTATTAAATAAATTATAAAATTTAGAAATTTCTTCACTTGTATGTGTATCGTCAAAACTATATCTTACATTAGTTTGTAAATTAAAAATATTTGTAATTAAAAATTGACTATGTGAATATTCGTCGCCATCTAATATATTTACTAAATATAACTTATTTTGTTTTGCGTCAAATTTGTCTTGTAATGAAGTGCCATTATCGTCAACATATATATCGTGCATTCCGTCTTCGAAAACATAATCATAACCGCCTTCAAATTGTGAATTACCGTGTACTTCTAATTTATCTTCAATATTTAACTTTTCAATATTAATAAAATCACTGCCGTTTATTCTACTATAACTAATACGCGTTGCGTTTTCGTCGTTTGTATCGCATATATCAATGCCGTTTCTAAACTTTGTGTTGTCATTATTAAAGAAATTATAACCTGTATACTCGTTATTACCACTTAAAGAAGCTTTACCACTTAAAGCCGTGTCAACTTGTGATTTTGAATACACGTCATTTACATTTGCTTTACCACTTAAAGCCGTGTCAATTTCGGTTTTATTGTAATAATTCGCAAGCATTGTATTGATTTCGTTTTTTGTGTATGTGTCTAGCTTATCGGCTTTTGCACTTAAAAGCGCGTCAACTTGTGTTTTTGTATAAATGCCTTCTAATGCTTCCGTGATAGCTTGAACACTTGATTGTAATAATTCAATAGCGTTTGCATTTGCGGTGATATTTCCTTCCGCAGTTTGTAGTTCTTCCGCAAGTCCGTTATATAATGTATTAAGATTATTTGTTGCCGTTTCAAGATTTGAAATTCTTGTTGTAATATTTGCTAGTGTTGTTTCGTCAAGTTCAACAAGATAGTTTTTTGTTTCGATGCACAATTCTTTACATAATTTCACAATTTCAAGTTGTGTGCGTGGCGACATATTCGCAAGCTCACTTGCTATTAATTTTATATTTTCAATAAATGACATTATTCTTCACCTTCCTTTGTTTCTGTATTATTAATATCATTATTTACATATTTATTATATAATTCTTCAATTGTTGAATTAATAGTCATTTTAAATGGAACCTTGTATTTTTTACAATCTTCGTTAAATGTGTCAACATACATATACGCCGTATCAACAGATGCGGGCAAGTTAGTATCGTATGACGTTGTGCGTTCTTTTTTGTCGCTTACAGAAGCAACACCAACAAGACGCGTCAAAACCTCTTTTATATATTTTTCTTTTAATTCGTATAATTTATCGCCGTAAAATTGTGCTTGCACTTTTTCCGTGTTTATTCTGTCGGTTATATTCTGCGATGCAAACACCGCGAAATCACCTTGTGAAGCTTGTCGCAAAGCTTCCTTCATTGATTTTACGTTTACACCTTCACAAGAATAAACAAAACCCATAGACGACAAAATCATATTATTTTCAATTGCTAAATCAATACGCGCAATTAATAAACACATTTGACGCAACCACGTATATAAACCCTTTTTTGTAGGCGTATATCTTATGATAAAAGCGTCCTCGTTTACTTTTAAACCACTAATGAATCTACCATTTTCAAACGTAATTCCAATTGTGTTAGGCATTCCGTAAATATCTGTGCCGTCGTTGTATTCTTCACCGCATTTAAATAAATGCCAAACGTCGTTATATGCTTTCGTTGCAATTATAAAACCGCAATCGAATAAAACACGTTTAGCATATAATGACGGCTCGTCAAGTGGTAAACCTTCGATTTTTTGGGAATTAAAAAGCAAGTCCTTGAACTTGCTTTCTTCTTCCTCTGCGCGTATCAAAAGCAAAGCCTTAAAATCTTCATTTTTAGTTTTTGCCATTGATTACACCACCTTTTATTATTCGCCTTCGTTTGCGTTTTCGCCTTCGTTTGCGTTTGCGTTTTGTGAAGGAACATAAGTTAAATATGTTGCCTTAAATAAAGGTGAATAATAGAATAATTTATCATTGTCATAATAGAAGATTGATTTTCTCATTTCTTCAATACGCTTTGAATAACCGCGCGTATTTCTTGTGAAATAACCAATTGCGTTTTTATCAACGATATAAACTACATTGTCGGTTGTGTCTACCTTCCAGAATAATGCGTCGATTTCTGCTCTATCAATATTTAATGTATTTGCAAGCTTTACAACGTCAATACTATTAACAAGCTTTGCGGAAATAATTATTCTAATATCTTCCTTTAAGGCTCTATGCTCGTAAGTGCAATATGTTTTATTTGAAAATTCGAAATCACTAATTGCATTTCTAATTTGTAATAATAAATCGTCAAGTGTTGCAACCTCTGCAACCTCGTATGCAGTCATTTGAGATTTTGCCTCTAATAATAAACCCTTTAAATCTTTGTAAATCTTGTTTGCATCGCCGTTTCTTAATGATACAACGATTGCACTTGCGATTTCGTCAACGCTTCTGCCATTGTCAAGCATTTCACGCACCTTATAATCAAATAATTCCTTGTTTGATTGTTCCTCGTTCCAATCACCGAAATATAAGAAATGTAAATCGGCGTCGTTGCCCTTGAATACATATTGAGCATCGTCACGCGTAAATGTATAAGGCTCTGCCATTTCGACAAATAATTCCTCTTTAATTCTTCCGTTTACGGCTTCACCTTTATAAAAGCCGTCAAGCGTGTTTCTTCCTTCTGCGGTATAAATATCGCTTCTAAAAATCTTGTCAATGCCTTCGTAAACGTCATTGACTACGTTTAAATTTTCGGCGCTTACGCCATTGTTGTAAACTGTTGCCATAACTTAATCACTTTCCTTTCTAATATAAATGTTTTTTGTAAAATTCGGCACGTTTCTTTTTGCGTTCTTCTTCTTCCTTCTTCGCTTTTTCTTCTGCATCTTCCTCGTCGTCTTTGGCTTCGTCCTTTTTATTTTCCTTTGACGGCTCGTTCAACAATTCTGCAATTATCTTGTTTTTGTCTGCGATAATCTTTTCGTATTTTTCGCGTTGAATTTTTAGAAGCTCGCTTTCTTGTGGTTGTTCCACTTGTTCATTATCTGCCACGTTTTCACCTTCCTTTTAATTTGTTTTCTATTTCTTCGCTTGTTTCTTTTAAGTCCTTGATTTCTTCGTCTGTTAATTTTCCGTCTTTTAAATATCTATATAATTTTATTATTAAAACGATAACAATATTTAAGATAGAAATAACAATCAAAATAATATCAAGAATTGTTTTGAAATCTACAAGCGAAACAGATGCGCAAAAAGTCGATAAAATCACGCTTGCTTTTTCTTCGTTCATTTTGATAATCACCACCCTTGCACCTCTATTATAATTTTAAATTAAAAATAAAAAGATTTCAAACATTTTTGTTTAAAATCTTTTTATATGTTGTATATAGAGTTATAAAATATATTCAATCAATTTGAAATATGCAAGCGAACGCCCTTCGCGCTTGTGTCGCGTTTCTATGAAGGGTAATTATTGAATAGTGATTTTATAATCTTGATACATTAGTTATTTTTTACAATTTCAATAAATGTTGCATAATACTTTGGGTAAAAACTTTTTCTTGAAGGTGATAAATCTTTTACCTTGATTTTTGAAATTCCATAAGGAATAACGTTTGGGTTATTTCCCTCTTGTCTAAATGAAAGCTTAACTGCGTTTCCGTCTTTATTAAAAACGTATGTGTCAAACACCTTTGCGCCTTCAAATTTTTCCTTTCTAATTGTGATAATCTCTTCTGTGTTCTTGATTTCTTCTGCCATTTTCTTGTGTCCTTTCTAATTTATGTATTTTGTGTATTTTGTGCTTGCATATCTATTATAAACGCAATCGCGTAAATAATCAATCAATTTTTAAATTTAAACCGCACACCTTTAAATATTCGTTAAAGTCCATATCTAAACGTAAGGCACATTGTTTTAATTCTGCAATATATGTGTCGTTTGGTTTATAAAATTTGCAACGTCCTTTTGCATTTTTGCAAGGCTCTTTTAAACAATCACACTCGCCACGTCTATATGCGAAACAATTCGTCTTTTCATTTAAGAATAAATCTTTGTGCGTGCATCTGCAACCTTTGTCCATTATTCAACACCTCTTTTATAATCAATCTCGTATTTGTCAAAATGGTAATGACTGCCAAAATCGCCAAAAAATATATGCATATCAAAGCTTTTAAATTTTTCGTCATATTCGATTGTTATATCATAATCGAAAATATCTCTGTCCTTGTCTAATATTCCAATCATACCAATATAATAATCGTGATTGAATAAATAAATGCGTTCTACTTTACCGCTTAATATATCGCGGTAAAGCTCGATTTCATCGTTTTTTAAATTTCCCATAATCTGTTCACCTTCCTATTATCTGCACTCTAATTCTGTTTTATAAGTGTAGCCACTTTCAAAATCATTATAATCATTATTATATAATACAATTCTTAAAATTTTATCTTCTTCGTCATAGTCATTTTTAGCCCAATAAATTTTAGTGATTGCTTTCATAGGCGTTTTATTACTATTCAAAAAGAATTGAATTTGATTATATGCAACAAGTGTTTTATTATCTGTGCATAAAGCTTTACAATCTAAATTTTTTAATGTTTCTTTGATTTCTTTAATTTTCATAATCTGTTCACCTTTCTTTTAATTTACTTTTTTAACTACACGTATTTTATAATTCTTGTTTGGTTTTCCGTTTAATTTTATAAACAATTGACATTTTTTTAAACCTGCATAATCAAATGTTGTTTCAAACGTTAAGCGTTCAACCCTTACAAAATATCTTAAATCTTCAAATTTCATTGTTTCACGTCCTTTCAAATTTACACCCTAATTATAACGCCGTTTTAAATGTTTGTATATGTGCAAATTGCACAAAAATAACATTTTTTAAAAAAATTTTTATAATGGACTATCTATTGTATCGCCGTGCATATCTTGCCATTTTAACGGGTTTTCGTCTTTTAATTGTCGCATTTCTTCTGCAAAATCTTGTAATTGCTTGTTTGCTTCCATTGTTGTTATTTCGTCATTTTCTAGCGCATCGAGTATTCTTTGAGCTTCAACAAAATTTCTGCCCAAACCTTCGAAACGTGATAATATGTAATCTTTTGCGATTTCATATTGACGTTGAAACGCTTTTGATTTTACGTTTTCGATGCCACCCGTTGCGAAATCGTCAATTGCAATATTTGAAAGCTTCGACGTTGACATATCACGAATTGCAGTTTGTAGCTCGTTAAAGGGTTTTACCTCTTTGCCTTTGCTTGCGTAATATTCACGTTGTGCTTGAAATTTTGCTTTATAATATAACTCTTCAATGGGTGATAAATTACTGCCCGTTAAAATATTAAAATTTGATATACGTTGTCGCATTAATCTTTTTTCTGTTTCGAATTTCTTTGTGTTCCACCCCGTAAGCTCTTTAATTGCAGAAGATAAGGACAATGTTTTTTGCCCTAATAATACATATTTTCTGCCACCTTTTACAAATACATTTGTTTTATTTGCCATAATAAATCACTTTCCTTTCTTATATTTCAAATAATTCAAATTGTCCGTTTAAATTTGTTTCATTTATTTTTGTGTTATCTGTTTTGCATAACTCTTTAAATAACGGAATTAAACCCTTGCCACCTTTTAAATTCATTGACGCAAGCGTTTGAAATTTGTTGCCCGCTTTAAATACAGATAACACGCCGTCTATATCTACGACCTTAAAAGAATTGTCTTTTTCTTCAATATAATGCTTTTTCAATAATACATTATATATTGCACTTACGGGTATGCCTTTTGTATGAATTTCGATTGTGTTATCGTCTAAAACCTCGAAATATGTTTTAGGTGCTAAAAATAAACCACATTTGCAAACACCTTCAAGCTTTAAATCACCAATCTTGAAATCGTCTGCAACAACATTAAAATTGCCGTGAATACTATCTGTATCACAATAATAGAAATCTTCTGCGGGTGAATTTATGCAATATAAGCGTATACTTTTGCATAATTCAACACGCCCGCGCGCCGTAATGTATGCACCTTGTATTACAGACATAAGCGATTTTTCGTCCGTTTCTACGCCGTCCATAATTAAATGCACCGCGCCCGTTTCTTCGTTTATTTCACGATGCGTTATTGGGTTATAAGGGTTTTGCGCGAATTTTCCGTAAGACGAATTTAAACCTAATTTTGCGAATTTTTCAAGACATTTATTTTTTGTTTTCTTGCCTTCTGTTTTATCTGCGTATAAATTATCAACGAAATCAATGTAGCGCGTATCAATACATTTTTTATACATAATAACATAGTCGATTTCGTAGTCTATATCATACCAATAATTTTCGTATTCTTCCATTTCGAAATCAAAAATCAATAAACCCTCGTCGCTTAATGAATAAGGCGTTGCAGTATATTTTTTTAATTCGTAGTCATACCATACGGCAATCATTGAAGGCTTTAAAAAACCACGCCATTTTTTAAGATGCAATATAAATATATTTTCGTCTTTATTTGCTTTTAAATATTCGTCGTATGATAATTTATATGCTTTACCCTTAAAAGCTACGGCTTCACGCATACGTGCGGGGTAATGCGAATTATAATCATATCTTTTAAATGATTTATCAATAAAAGAATTTTGATAAGCTTCATTGACAATACATTTTCCGCCTTGATATAAACCGCCACGTCGTAGCATCTTATCATAAGATAAAAACATAATATAATCTTTGTGAAATTTTTCGATATTTTTCATATAATCGCCCGTTTGATATAACGTTTCTAAAAGCAGTCTTTTAGCAAAACCGCCCGCCGTCATAAAATCGGGTTGCGGACATAACGCCATTTTATATTTTTCTTTTATAAATTTATCGCATTTTTCAATTAAATAATATAAACCTTTTACGTCTATTATCATATATTGTATTGCTTCTTCTGTAAATGTTCCGTCGTCTTTTTGATTTTCTTGATAGTCCATTTGTAGCTTACGCAATTTGTTGCCGTTTTCGTCTGTAATATCAAAGTCGTTTAAAAGTCTTGCAAGCCCGCCCGTAAATATATTCATTAAATCGTAAATCTTTATTTTATGCACGCAATCTTTTTTATTTTTATTAATATAATGCACCCAAAGCGTATATGAATAACGCGCACCGAACGCGCTATGCAAACTATCATAACAATTATAATCACGTTTTAAATCTGCATCGTATGGCTTCCACTTATCTGCGTTTGATAATATTTGATAATCAATTTGTGCGAAATCAAATTTTGCATTATAAAACCATACAACGTCAATTTTGTGCTTACATAAAAGTTGCGTCCACTCGTCAAAGCTTGAACATATCGCATCGTATTTACCCGTTGAAATCTGCCACGCGTATGTATCAATAGATGCATGCTTTCTAAAATACGCAACGTCGTGTGCATCGTCAAGTGCAAGCGCGTTCAATGTTTTCGTATCAACTCGTTTGCCGTCAATCAATGTGTATGTTTCTGTATCTGCCGAACA